>Ga0180009_10006446_pt1 | contig 12304 bp, 9 predicted proteins | sample OS_PC_MetaG_FD_123537 | JGI IMG/M metagenome (GOLD analysis project Ga0180009, IMG submission 123537) | Groundwater microbial communities from the Aspo Hard Rock Laboratory (HRL) deep subsurface site, Sweden - OS_PC_MetaG | ecosystem: Environmental > Aquatic > Deep subsurface > Groundwater...
ATTCTCACCGGACTATGCCTATTTCTCATCCACATCTTCAAGCTGGCTGGCACATGCTCGACACTACAGTCAGGTTATTACCAGGCGCTTGGGTTTGAACGCCAAAAGCTTTGTCGTGGAAATTGCCTGTAATGACGGGTATCTGCTTAAGAATTTCGTCGAAGCCGGAATTCCCTGTCTGGGAATTGAGCCCACTGCAAGCACAGCAGCTGCTGCACAAGATCTAAATATTCCGGTGCTTCAGGACTTTTTTGGTCAGACGCTTGGCAGGCGATTGGCTACCGAGGGCCGACAAGCCGACCTCATCATCGGCAACAATGTTTACGCCCATGTGCCTGACATCAACGATTTCACCGCCGGCCTGAAAGCCGCGCTCAAACCCGGTGGCACGATCACACTGGAATTTCCCCACCTTATGCGTCTTATTGAATATACACAGTTCGATACTATCTATCACGAGCACTTTTCCTACCTTTCCCTGTACACCGTTATGCATATCTTTAGAAGAGCCGGTTTGCGGGTTTTTGATGTTGAAGAGCTGGCAACTCACGGCGGCAGTTTGCGCATTTATGGGTGTCGTGCAGAAGACGTACGCCAAACGACAGGAGCGATCAGCACATTGCTGCACGAGGAAAACCAAAGAGGATTACGCGGCTTAGAAATCTATAAGAATTTTCAGTCAAAGGTGGATCGGATCAAGGATGATTTTCTTATGTTTCTCGTCGAGCAGAAGCAACGGGGGAAAAAAGTAGCCGCGTACGGCGCCGCCGCTAAGGGGAACACACTCCTCAACTACGCCGGGATCAAACCGGACTTGTTGCCCTTCGTCTGCGATGCGGCACCTTCCAAGCAGGGGAAATTTCTCCCTGGCAGCCGCATCCCCATTTTGCCACCCGCGGCACTGAAGGAAGGCAAACCGGATATCTTATTGATTCTCCCATGGAACATTGCTGACGAAATAATTCAACAACATGCCTACGTGCGGGACTGGGGCGGGGTCTTTGTCACAGTAATACCAACCATGAGAATCCTAAAATGAGGGTGTTCGTAACTGGTGCTTCCGGTTTCATAGGCTCACACGTGACACGTGCCTTACTGGGCAAGGGCCATTCTGTGGCAGTGTTAGCGCCCCCGGACGATCCATTGCGGCGTTTGCAGGATATTCGTAATAGTTTTGAGGTCATAACCGGAATGCTTGGTGATGTTGGTATTTTGCAGAAAGCACTGGCCAAATTCCAACCTGAAGCATGTATCCATTTGGCGTGGTATGCTGAACCTGGTCAATATCTTCACTCAATGGAGAACATTCAGTCACTAACAGCAAGCTTAACGCTCTTAAATGTGTTAATCAATGTAGGTTGTCGCCAAGTGGTAATGGCCGGGACGTGCGCTGAGTATGACACAGAGTTTGGCTATCTGAGTGAACTCACGCCCACTCGCCCGGCAACACTGTATGCGGCTGCAAAGCTTTCCTGTTGTCTGTTAGGCCAGCAAATAGCGACGCATGCGAAGATTAATTTTGCATGGGGTCGAATATTTTATCCTTATGGTTCCCAGGAAGATAAACGGCGATTGATTCCCTCAGCTATCGACGCTTTAAAGCAAGGCAATGCTTTCCCCGCAACACAAGGAGAGCAGGTACGCGATTACATCCACGTTGAAGACGTTGCCGAAGCCTTTTGTGTACTCACTGAAAAGCGGGCGGTCGGCGTATTTAACATTTCATCAGGCTTGCCAGTGTCAATTCATCAATTGCTGGAGACTATTGGAAACCTGATGGGCCGTGCGGAGCTGATTCAATTTGGCGCCCTGTCATATCGTGACTGGGAGCCGCCGTTTATTTGCGGCAATAATTCGCGTTTGAAGAATTTAGGATGGAAATCATCTTATTCGTTGGTGAATGGATTGTCGGAAACTATAGCTTGGGCGTCTCAGCAAAGGAATAGTTAATGAAGGCCGAAATTAAACCGCGAATTGAATTGGAAAACAGGACTAAGCTGGAAGAGGTCATCCCCCTGGAAACACCTTTTCTGATCTTCCTTGACCCCTCCGACCTTTGCAACTTCAAGTGCAAATTTTGTCCTACAGGCAACAAGGCTTTGATAAGAAAAACGGAACGGCGCCCCGGCCTGATGGATTTCGAGCTATATAAAAAAATCATTGACGATTTGTGTATGTTTGAAAAACCCATCAAGGTTTTACGTCTTTATAAAGACGGTGAACCGCTTTTGAATCCCCGCTTTGCCGACATGGTTCGTTACGCCAAAGAACGCGGCTGTGCCCTCCAGGTCGATACGACCACCAACGCCTCCCTCCTTGAACCAAAGAAAAATTTGGAAATCATCGAGGCCGGGCTGGACAGGATCTATATTTCGCTCAATGGACTATCCGATGAATCCTATCGGGAATTCACGGGCTATAAAGTGGATTTCAACAAACTGGTCGATAATATCCGGCATTTTTATGAACATCGGGGAAACTGTCTGGTCTGTATAAAGATTGTCGGCGACAACCTTTCCTCTGAGGAGCAAGAGCGATTCTTTTCCGTCTTCGGCGATATTGCCGATAGAATATTCATCGAACATGTTGCACCGTGCTGGCCAAAATTTGAGATGAGCGACGTCAAGCCGAATTTAGAGGTCGGCATTTACGGACAGGAGATAAAGGAAGTAGCGGTTTGCCCCTACATATTTTATTCCCTGAGCATAAATTCGGATGGAAAGGTCAGTCTTTGCTTTCTGGATTGGTCGAGAGAGCTTATCGTGGGTGATGTGAAAACGGAAAGTTTCAAGGACATCTGGAACAGTGAAACATTATTTGACTACCGCAGAATGCATCTTTTGAATAAACGTAAAGACCACTCAATTTGTGCGGTTTGTGGCCAATTGTCCCACTGCCGCCCGGACGACATCGATCCTTTCGCCGAAATACTGGCGCAAAAGTTGATTCTGGGCAGACAAACGCGCTAGAACTGGGGCGAAAAGGGGATAGTTCCACCCTTCCCGGATAACTGAAAACGCTCAACAAACCAACGGAAGCGACATGAGATCTCAGAAAACGAAAAATATATTGTTTATCAACGGCATCGGAAGTCCGAGCGCGATCATTAACGAACTGCTATCCAAGTCCGGTTCCGACAGCAATATCTATCTTTCCTATCCGCTTTGTGTTTTGACCCTGGCCGGGTGGTGCCTACAGGAATTCCCCAATTTCAACATTCAGATCATCGATGCTGCAATGGATTTTCATAAGCACGTGGCCAATCCGGAAAGATCACCGATAAGCATCAATGATTTCATCCAAAAGAGCCTGAATCAGACGAAATTCACGCCAGACTTTATCGGCATATCTTTCAGTTTTTCCAATGGGCACAAAACCTGTCTGGAATTTGCTAGGCAGTGTAAAGAAAAATGGCCGCATAGCCAAATTATTGCCGGCGGCGTACACGCAACAACATTTGCACACCGCCTGATTACCAGTGAATATATTGATTATATTGTCAGAGGCGCGGGAGATGTCGCGTTTGTCGATCTTCTCGATAGCTTACTTCATGAAATTAATCCTGCCAATATCACCGGTGTGGTAACAGATATTACCAACATATCCAGCATGGCCCCTCCCCTGGATGATCTCGACCGGATTCCGAATTATCCCTATGATCTGATCGATATGGAATACCTTGTAGTCAATGAATCGACGAATCCCGTATATGAAAAAGGTGCGCGCACCGGCGTTATTTTCATGTCGCGCGGCTGTCCTTTCGGCTGCACGTATTGCGCAGCGGACAAAGTTCACGGCCGGAAACCCCACTTTAAAAGTGTTGACAGAATGGTCAATGAGGTCGAGTATCTGACGAATAATTTCGGAGTCAATACGATCAACATTATGGACGATCTTTTTGGCGCTGATAAAAAGTATTTCTACGAGTTTTTCAAGAAAATCGATCAACGCGGTCTGCAATTTCGGCTTATTATTCCAGGGGGGCTCTCCATCGCGGTCTTCGATGAAGAGATGATCGACGTACTAGCGGCGCGCGGCTTGCAGGCTGTTTACTTTCCGCTGGAATCGGGATCGCAATATGTTCAGAATAAAATAATTAAAAAAAGAGTCAATCTGGATAAAGCGATCCGCCTGATCCGCTATGCGAAAAGCAAGGGGTTGTTTGTCGGCATTAATATTATATTGGGATTTCCGGGTGAAACAAAAGAGATGATGGATGAAACCCATCGTTTCATCAAGAACCTTCCGGTTGATTCAGTGGCTTTCTTTGCCGCCTATCCCTATCCAGCAACGGAGATGACCGAAACCCTGCTGGCTAAGGGCGTGTTGACTGAGGATAAACTCATCGAAATTTGGGATAGCGCAACGCAAGGATTCAAGCAACGCCCTTTTGACACGGAAGAAATATCCGGAAGAGAGCTTGCCGAGCTCATCTACGATTACAATATCGAATTGAATTTTTTCTCCAATCACGCCATCGAAACCGGAAATTATATAGGCGCGCTTCTCAAACTAGACAAAATCATTGAAAGATACCCTTTCCATATCGTCGCGTTGACCTGTCGTGCTTATTGCTATTCCCGGATGGGCAGGAATGAAGATGCCTCGAACGATGCTGTAACGATTCGACGGCTCGTTCACCAAAACGATGAATCTCGGAAATTGTTTAATCGATATGGACATCAGGTTCAGGCATTATTGAAAGAATCCAACCTTCTGATTGATTGACAAGGCAAATAAAAAATGAAAAATAAATCGCTCCTTATATGCCCGATTTGTTCATCCACCGATAGTGAAGCAATAGTCCAAATTGACTGCGGTAATCTTGATAAATCAGCTCTTTATCCAACCGTCAGTAGCAGGCATTGTCTGCGCTGCGGTCACTTTTTTAATGAACTGACGGCGGAAGAGTTGGCAGGGCTTGACCGTTACTATAATGATGAATATGCTCCGGCTAATTTGGGCGTAGCGGATAAAACAGGCGACCGGCCCGGAAGCGCCGGAACACTGACGACCCAGCGATATGATCAATTGTATCGCGCTCTGTCGCCGCACATAAACGTTCAGCAGAGCATTCTCGATGTTGGTTGCGCGCTGGGAGGTTTTCTCGACTATATCAGTGATAAGGGATTTTCAGAACTTGCCGGTGTTGATATGACCCAAACTTACGTAGAACAGGCAAAACTCAAGAACCGGTATCGAATAGAAAGCGGCAACGCCCAATCCTTGCCGTTTAACAATCAGACATTTGATGTCATTGTCATGGAACAGGTGCTGGAACATCTCTTCACGCCGGGGAATGCTTTTCAGGAAGCCCGCCGGGTATTGAAAAACGACGGCATATTCTGCATCGGTGTTCCCGATGCTGCCAGATACGCGGATTACTTTTTTTTTGATTATTACTGGTTGCTATTGCGCGAACACATTCAGCACTTTGATATTGCACACTTAGTGCTCTTGGGAAACCAGGCGGGATTTGAGCTTTTAGAATACCATAAGACCGTTCACGCCATTATGACCGAAAAAATGTTGATGCCCAACCTTTATGCGGTTTTTCGCCGCTCAGAATCCACACGGGTTAGCAATCAAACGCATTTTGACAGTGCCAGTCTCAAGCAATTGATGAATGGCTATCTGACGCAGGAAAATACCCGTTGGGCCGTAAAACGGCAACAAATTGAGGAATTGATTCAGTCCCGACAACCTGTTTATGTCTGGGGCATTGGCCGGGAATTTCTATATCTTTATGAGTCGGCGGGATTGAAAAAATGCAGTCTGGCCGGACTGATCGACGCAAATCCATTCAAACAATCATCATGCACGGTCAGCGGACGAAAAATTTCTAAAGCGGAAGATTTACTTCCCGGCGCCTCTGCCGATGCCGTTCTGATTATCACGGCTGTTGCGCATACAGATGGCATAAAAAAATTGGCAAAAGCCATGGGTTTCACGGGCAGAGTCGTGGATTTAGGGGAGCATCCTGCGTATGAATAACACAGTAAAATCAGAACGAAGAAAAATCCTTTTTACCATTCCACCGTATTTCAACATCGAGGAGTACGTATCGCAATCTCATGTCTCACAAAAACCTGTATTTACAATACCTTACGGAATTCTCTCGCTGGCTGCTTATGTCAAATCCAACGCCAGCCGGGACATTGATGTTGAAATTATTGATCTGAATTTGGAAGCGGCCAGACTTTTAAACACAGGTGGTGACATGGGCCGCGCCCTGAGAAAAATCATTAAGGAAAGGATGCTGCGATTTAATCCCGGCATCGTGGGCATTTCGGCATTGTTCAACACCTGCTTTCATCATCTGGAGTTTATTTCTGACGAAGTCAAAAAAAATAAAGATGATGTACTGCTGATTATCGGCGGCGGATTGGCAACAAATTTATATTCGGAAATATTATTTGAATTTAAATTGATCGATGCCTGTTGTTATGGAGAAGGTGAAATACCGCTTTGCGAATTATTGAACGCAGACAATGCCATCAATTATCTGAATACCAGCCCTTCCTGGATCACGCAGCAGAGTCTTCAATCATTACAAAGGCCAGACCGTGTTCTGATTGAGGATCTTGATACGATTCCGCCTTTTGATTACGACTTAATCAACCTTGATGATTATCAGGGCCGGTCACCGGGGAAAGGCGCCCATCTCGACACTTCCAGGGAAATAACTATTCACACATCCCGGGGCTGTCCTTTTAATTGCGTCTTTTGTGCAAATGCCAGTGTTCATGGGAAAAATGTTCGGTACATGAGCGTCGAGAAAGTCATGACGGAGATACAGAGGATGATCTCGCAATACCATTTAAAAACCCTACTGATAGAAGATGATCATTTTCTGGGCGATAAGGACAGGGCGAAAGAAATATTAAGAAGGATCAGCAAACTGAATCTAAAAGTTGATTTCCCCAACGGCATGGCAGTTTACGCCATTGATGATGAAATTGGCAAGTTATTGAAAGACGCAGGTGTTCAAATGATAACACTTGCCGTGGAATCGGGCTCTGATTATGTTTTAAAAAAAATAATTCAAAAGCCGCACCGCGTTGATATGATTCAGCCTGCCGTCGAAATATTGAGAAAAAACGGAATAAGCGTAGACGCTTTCATCATCGTCGGATTGCCCGGCGAATTGGAGACGCATCGAGAAGAAACCATGGAAATGGTTGCGAATGTTGGTTTTGACTGGGTGAAGTTTTCATTAGCGGTTCCCGTGGCCGGCAGCAGACTTTATGATATTTGCAAAAAAAACGGCTATCTTATCTGCAACGACTACAGCCGACATGTGATCACCAAAGCAAATATCAAAACACCTGATATTGATCCCGATTACATTGAAGACAGAGTTTATCAGATGAACCTCGAAGCCAACTTTATACGAAACTATAACCTGAAGGCGGGCAATTTTCAAAGGGCCTCCGTCTATTTTAAAAATATTGTTGAAAAATATCCGGGCCATGCCTTCGCTCATCTTTTTTTAGCAAAAGCATATGAGGGCCTGATGATGGGAAAGGATCTGATTGATTATCAATATCATAGATTTCAGGAAATTATAAAAACCGATGCCACATGGAATAGATATGCGAACCATTTTGCATCAACAGCGGATGGTAAATAAATGAGTCCGGAAAAAAAATCTCAAAAAACTGTTCTTCATATCACACCGCATTTAGGCGGTGGTGTTGGCAGTGTTCTTTTGAATTATCTGGCTAAGGCTAGGGAAAATTCTGCTTTTGTTCATCGCGTTTTAAGCCTCGAATTCGCCAACGAAAAAGCAAAAATGGCTTCAAAGACGACTGGGTTTTTTCTTGCGGCTAAAATGTCCGAAAACCCGCAAGGATTACTTGCTGCTATTTCCCAAGCGGACGTTGTCTTAATTCACTGGTGGAATCACCCTCTGCTGTATGCCTTTTTGGTCCGGGAATCATTACCACCCGGCCGCGTTATTTTCTGGAGTCATATTTCGGGCTTTTCCCCGCCCTATGTTTTTAATAACCCTGCCCTCCATTACCCGGATTTATTCGTTTTTACATCACCTCTCAGCCTGGATGTCCCCGAGGTCAAGAATCTCCGGGAAGAACGAAAAAAGGCGCTCCGTGTCGTCTGGTCAACAGGCGGGATAGAGCATGCAGCATCCGTTATGCCCAAGCCACATTCCGGTTTCAAGATTGGCTATATCGGTACGGTTGATTACGGCAAGATGCATCCTCATTTTTTAAAAATGAGCAGCATGGTAAAGATACCCGATGCGCAGTTTGTCGTCTGCGGTGGCCCAAGTGAAAAACAGATTCAGGAGGAATCCATGCAATATGGCATGGGAGAACGTTTTGTCTTTACTGGACAAATAAGCGATGTAAATAATTATTTATCGGAGTTTGATGTCTTTGGCTACCCCCTTGCCCCATACCACTTTGGAACCTGTGAACAGGTTTTGGGTGAAAGCATGGCAGCAGGCGTGCCCCCTGTGGTTTTGGCGAACAGGACAGAACGCTATATCGTCGAAGACGGAGTGGCGGGTATAGTCGCGGCAGACGAAGAAGCCTATGTAAGGGCGATAGAAGGACTGTATCGGAATCAGGACTTGCGAAAACGACTGTCTGAGAGTGCCAGAAAATCAGCCAAACAAAGATACTCCATTGATCTGATGGTAAACCGTTGGGAGAATATCTTTATTGAAGCGTTGAGATTCCCTAAAACCGAAAGACAATGGACCGGTAAGTATAGGGGGAAAAGCGTATCACCAGCCCATATATTTTTAGAATCTCTTGGATCTTATGGGAAGGAATTCTTGTGTAGCTTGAGTGCTCACGATGAAAAAGATAAAGAGGCGGCGAAAGATGGCATTAGAAAGCTTTACGAGTCTTCACATCTTTGGAATTCGAGAACGCGAGGGACGGCACATCACTATCATTATTTTTTCCCCGAAGATAATATATTGAAGTGCTGGAGCGATCTGACATGTATAGAGTGCAATGGTTCGGACAATTTCACCGCAGATTTGAATAAAACAAGAAAGGTTGTAAAACATTGAATAAAAATCAGTTAGAACAAATTGGAGAATTTTATCGCGAGCGGGACGAAAGAATCGAATTCTATAAACAAAACAAGCAGCTTAAAAAAAGTGCTGATGATTTTATTAAGGAATTGGCCTATGCCAGGTACACTTCCAATTTTACATGGCTTGGGCGTCCGGTGATACAGATGCCTCAAGATCTTGTTGCCATGCAGGAGATTATTTGGGCTACAAAACCTGACTTCATTATAGAAACGGGGATAGCGCACGGAGGATCCTTGATCTTCTATGCCTCGATGCTTGAACTTATCGGGGGAAATGGGAAAGTCATTGGTATAGACATCGATATTCGGCAGCACAATCGTATTGAAATAGAGAAACATCCCCTATACCACCGGATTGTTATGATCGAAGGTTCGAGTGTGGACGAACATGTTGTAGAACAAGTTAAATTGCTGACAACTGGAGCAAAAAGCATAGCCATATTCCTGGATTCAAACCATACCCATGACCATGTGCTGAAGGAGCTTCAGTTTTATACTCCTCTTGTCTCGATTGGATGTTACTGTGTTGTTTCCGACACAGGGATAGAGTATCTCTCAAAAGACATGATAGAAGACCGCCCGTGGGGACCGGGAAACAATCCGATGACTGCTGTGTGGGAGTTCCTTAAAACCCACACGGAATTCGAAATCGACAAAAGCATAGAGCAGAAACTTCTTATTACTTCGGCGCCGGATGGATATCTTAAGCGTGTTCACGAGTAAAGGAGCCGCGATGATGAGCAAGAGATCAAAGGAACGTATAAGACGACCATGGTAAGGAAGAAGACCGGGGGCAAGGAGGGGATTTCCTGTTGTACTGTTTTGAATAAAGCAGGAGTAATATCTTGAATGGTTATTCGGTGGACCTCGCCTATCAGGGAGTCAGGTTCCTGGTTTTGAGAAAATCTGTACAGGTCCTTGTGGATAGTGAAATTACTTTGGAACCTTAATCATTTCAGTGGGATATCCTTAATGCCGATAATATTTTGTTCCTTCTGGCACCAGTAAACCAGTTTTTAAATTAACCCCGGGAACATTGAAGTCCGAATTTACAAGGAAATCTGGATTATAGAAACGGACCGTTTTATTGTAGATGACGCTATAGACAGAAAATTACTATTCACCTGTAACCCCGGCGGGTATTTAAAATGTATCAGATAGACAAAATACTCCATCATCGTACACATTCGAACGATGTATATCAAAAACAATGACTTGAGGTATCCCATCGATAGACAAGTCGGGCGGAAAGCCTATCCCTCAGGAAACGCAGACAACCAGCAGCCGGCAAGTCGCCGGGAAACGGCCCCTGGCCGCCGGCCGATTATTGTTAATGCCGTAGCCCTGCTGGCCCGAACGGTTGGTGATTATATTTACCGGGTGGAATAGCCCTCAATCGCCCTGGGAGAAACCGGGGAATGCACCCGCTGCTTTTCCTCTTTACGAAGGAAATACATCCGCAATTAATATGCCATCTATGCACCTATCTATTCAGAGATGTATCGGTAGAGCTTCTCGGTCAGGAAGGAAAAGCCGTGGACTCGGTAGTAATCTCTTAACTCCGGCATCAGCAAGCTGCCCAGTTTCACATCGTAATCATGCTTCTTGAGTCCTTGCAGGCGACTCAGCAAACTCTTAACCGTATCCGGTTCGAGATCAGGATGGATACCTTTGCGAAGAAGGAACTCAAGGTCGAACACATCACGGATTTCTCCCCGATCCAGAAATGCGTTTATTTTGTTTTGAGCCATGCGCAACAGGGTGAAGCCCCGCAGGAGTACCTGGATGCTGCCGACAGGAGAAAAGGCGATTTTCTCTTCCGTGGTTTGCGGCGGCGCGACCTCTTTCCGAATTTCGATCTTGAGCCGTTGCCGGCCTGCTGCCGGTTGGATTTCAAAGACAAGGGTAAAACGCTTATCGGCGGCATCCGTCAGTTTATAATCTTCTCGTAAAGACTCGGCCAACTTTGCAAAATAGCCGGTATAATTTGTTTTTCGATAAAACCAGAAATCAAGGTCCATGGAATAACGGGGCAGTTCATGGCATAGCCGGAGCAAGGTTCCTCCGCCGAAGACCAGCGGGTCCAAAAACCGCCGGTTTTTCAGCCATTGCAATATGGAAATCTCAAAAAGCTCGTGCGCTTTTAAACTCTCCATAACTTCTCCATACATCTTCTCGCGCTATCCGGGAAGCGCCCGGCCAGGCTCTCCAAAGTCGCCTGATTTATTTTTTTCAAGTCAAGAGCGGCCACATCCAGGCTATACCGGCCCAGCGACTGAAGATAAACAGCATCCCACAGAGCCTTTTCAGGTGCGGCGATAAAAATGCCTTCACGCCGGACAAGCCCAAAATAAAGGGCATGCTTTACCTTAAAATACCGGCAGATTGTCCCTTGAACATTGTACTCATTCTGTTTCAGGGAAATCGACTCAAAATAGGCCTGCTGCACTTGGGTAGTGATTTGATAAAAAGACAGGGCTGTGGTCAGTGATAAATAAGAAGGCACCTGCAGGCGGTTGGCAATGAGAAAAAAATCCGCAGAGCTGAGGTAGGGCCATTTTACCGCTAACATATATAAATCGCGTTTCAACCGGATCAGGAAGTTCATCTTCACGTAACGGTTGCAAAGGACCACCGCCGATTGCGGCTTGATTTTTAATCTCTCAGCTACATCTGCAGAAGCAAAAAATGGTTTTTTAATATCTAATATTTCCGCATACTTCATTTGGGAACATACCTTTACTCGAATCGCTATCAGATATAATAAATGCATATTTATGTTATGCTATTATATCTGATGTTGTTTTAAAAAGCAAACGCTTTTTTGTTCCTGAGATTTTTAAGAGGGCAACCCTGACCGGATTGAAAATATGATTTGGGAATTATATTTAACGGGGGAGCCTCATCCATCGCCCTGGGAAAAACCGGGGAATGCGCCCGCTGCTTCGGTTCAACTCCTGTTGTCGGCAAAGCTCAATTGTTGCAACACCCAACATCTACCCTTGTTCACAATTCTCCAGCAGCAGTCCTTGTATTCTCGAAAACTCCCGAGTGTTATTGGTAACAACCACAGCATATTAACAATTGTCGGGGGTCGGAAGTCGGAGATTCCGCCACGGCGGACCTTCGGCAAATACAAACCGGCAACTGACAACCGCCGTTCTTCCATCGGTGAATGATCTGCGTGGAATAATTATTACGGCTTCGTAAAAAGCAATTTTATGTTAAAAGC
>Ga0180009_10006447_pt1 | contig 12304 bp, 13 predicted proteins | sample OS_PC_MetaG_FD_123537 | JGI IMG/M metagenome (GOLD analysis project Ga0180009, IMG submission 123537) | Groundwater microbial communities from the Aspo Hard Rock Laboratory (HRL) deep subsurface site, Sweden - OS_PC_MetaG | ecosystem: Environmental > Aquatic > Deep subsurface > Groundwater...
AAGGTGACCAAGCCCTATAGCGGGCTTAAAATAGCCACCCACTACGGGTGTCATCTCATCCGCCCCGATAAAATGGTGGGAGAAGCCGATCCCGGTGCAACATCCATGTTCGATCAGCTCATAGAAATTTCAGGTGCCGAAAGCATCGACTGGCCGGCACAGCTTGAATGCTGCGGATCTCCCGTGTGGGGCACCAATGACGAGCTGTCCATGGATTTGACCCAGAGAAAAATATCGGATGCCGCAGCGTCCAACGCCGATTATTTGTGCGTGTCCTGTCCGTTTTGTCAACTTCAGTTTGACCGGATTCAAAACACCTTCCTCAGCAAGCGGAATGGAAATAGTCGCCTCCCCTCCATTCTTTACACGCAACTCCTGGGGCTTTCATTAGGGATTGATGCGGAAAGTCTTGGGATATATCAAAATGAAATGGACGTCAGCGGCATCATGAAATTCGTATCGGCGCAATAATTGCGATTTTATCCAGTTTACCGCTTAGGCAGTTCCAACACCACCTCATCCAACCCAATTCCGTACTTTCAAACCTGGTATGCGTTGAAACTCTCGCTCATTGTTGGTAACTATCGTAAGGGCCGCCTTGGCGTGCGCGGCAATCCACAAATCGTTGTTCCCGATAGGTTTCCCTTTGAACTCCAGTGATGAACGGATGGCTCCATAAATCTTCCCGGCATTCTCTGGCATTGGCAAAACAGGAATAAAGGTTTTGAACTCTTCCAGTAGCTGCAAAGCCCTTTTACGCTGCTGGCTCTTCTCTGCACCATACCGCAGTTCGCCCTATGTGATCACAGAGATCGCAGCATCACCAGGCGCAAGTTTTTGAAAACGCTCTAACACTTCCCCGGGCTTCTGACGTTGAATGTAAATACAAATGTTGGTGTCCAACAGATAACGAGCGGGCATTACAATCCCTCGCGATGTTGTGGCGGCATATCATGACGGCCATTAGCAAGAAAATCTCCGGGAAGATTTGTCAACAGCTCAAAAGCCCGAGCCAGACCTTTCGCCGGTTCTCGAAGCACAATTTCGTCGCCACAACAGCCTCCTCTCTTTTAGGTACGAATTTTTCCCCCGACGGAATCATCAACGACCCGTCTTATTCTGTATACACGGCCTCCCCTTTATCCCGCCTTTAAAATCCCCAGCCCAAACACCCCGGCAACTGGTGGTGATGCAACGTGGTGCGGCTCAGGGACATAGGGGGCAATTTGCCTTCGGAACAACCAATCTTCAGGCAAGCCTTCCGACAGCAAACAAAATATCGAATCCTCCTCGATCAATTTGGCGGGTACAAGATATTGTATATTGAGAATTTGGAATGGATCCCTAAGAACTTATTTGGCGGTTGTGGATATCCATATCTAACACGCAATATCGAGTTATTACGGATATATAGCAGAAAAGCGTAACAAACATAATATGGAAGATTTATTTGGCTGTGGCAAATTCGAAACTCAAGGCGATGTGTCTTAAATCCCTATTTTCAATTTTTGCCAGTTTTTCTTCGTAGACTCTGTATTGCTGCCTTGCGCGAACCAGTTCTTCCTGCAAAAGAATAAGCTTATCGCCCATATCTAAAGACCTACCTTTGAAATAAGTGCCAAACTCCTTCTGGAACTCTCCTGATATAGCTACAATATCCTGTAGTGCGGTCTCGACGTTTCTGTGGAGATCGATTTTCGATTCACATGCTTGTGATTTTAACGTTTCTTTTTTCAACCGATAAATTACATTTTCATACCGATAATCACAATATACCCATACGATTCCTCCGCCCAGCACTAAACTGATCAACAAAATTGATAGCACAAACAATAGGTTTGATCCATGAGCTAAAGGGTGTGGATTCGGACCATTGTTATTGTGTGTCATGTAAACCTCAACGTTCTTAGTTCATTATTGTTCAATACCGGACCCTTGTGAGATCGAATCGCGATTTTTGTTAACAAATCCCGATATGGATGGCTTAAATCACTTTCCGTAAGATACAGCAACTAATTCTATGTCAAAAACCAAAGTCTTTCCTGCCATTGGATGGTTTGCATCCAAAACAATCGATTCATCTTTTATATCAACGATACTCGCATTAAGCGTTTTTCCATCCCGCTGCTGAATTCTGACGGTTTGCCCCTTAGCCGGGGAGACGGTATCCGGAAATTGCTTCTTTTCCAACTCCAGAATTAATTCCCGTCGTTTGGGACCGAATGCCTCTTCCGGCGGAACGGTAATGGTCTTACGATCTCCGATCGCCAGCGGGGCGGTTCCCTTATCAAAATTCAGATGTGTTTTCTTCTGCCCAATGATAACCTCTAATTTATCTGCGTCCGCCGAGTTCATCATTTCCGGGTTACTGGTGAGGTTATCCGGATAACGCATTTCAATGGTATCGAATTGTTTAATATAACCCATTACATTTCCCCCAAAATCTTTTCTTAATCTAACTCATATGGAATCGTAACTTAGCCTTTAGGGAAGGTAATCTTACCGGTCGTCAAGATCGCCCTCTGCCGATGACCACGGCAACACCCTTTCCAAAGTATCGCTCAATAGTTTGCTGCGCATTTTGAACGGATAGAAATTCGGCACGGTAAATCCACAATCGTATGTTCACTCCCCAGCCCACCAATTCAAGCCTTTCTGACTGAAGCATTTCCTGATGAAAATGCTCATTGTCCGTCTGTATTCGAAATGCCGGTTTATCGGCTTCTTCCTGCCATATTTGCATGTGTGATACCATAAGATCTGTACCTTTCACTGGTAAACATATACGGAAAGGTTTACAGCAGGAATCAATTCAGTTCATATCCTCCACCTGCTGCAGATATTCTCTGGTAGCTTCCATTAAGACCGTTTTCATTAATTTCTTATCCTTTTTCATGGCTTCGATTCTTACAATATCCAGTTTGAGAGCGGCTACATAGCCGTTCATGTATGCCGTAAAAATGGCGTTCCGTATTCGGCTGGTCAGACCGGCAACTGCATCGAATGCAACGGGATAAAAGCTGCCCGTAAGCAGAATGACAATCATACACCAGGTTTTGAACCGATATCGCATAAGTTTCATCATATCCACTATCCTATCAATAGCGTCTTATAGATTTGCGAGCAGATCGAGTAGAGTGCCTATTGAATTTCTAGTGAACGATCCTTGATAAGAAATTGATAAATAAGGTCGCAATAGCGATCGAGTTCAATCATCCCTCTTGCGGATTCAGTATAACGCCAAAATCCATAAAGTTTAGTGAGATTAATGAGTCGCTGGCTGTATAATTTCCAACTGAAATGCTTCTCTACGCGGTCAATGCCATTTCGGGAAATCGTATCCCAAAAAGCGGGTTCCTGCTTGCACTTGTCACTGAAAGCTTCGAGGCTTTTTGAGATCAACTCCGGTTTGCTGGTATTCAACAGCAGACCGCTTATTCCATGTTCTATGATTTCCAACGGACCACCGAATTTGGGAGCAAATGTGGCAAGCCCGGAGGCCATGGCTTCAATGATGGTCAGTCCAAAAGCCTCAAACAAAGCGGGCTGAACGAAGATACCCCGGTGGTCTGCAATCACCCGATAGACCTCACCGGTTTCCAGTTTGTTGATGCTCGGCAACCATCGAATACTGCCGTAAAGATTATATTGTTCAATCAGACGATACGCTTTGCTGATTTCATTTCGCTCCTCCATGTCTTTAGACGCTTCGATGTGAATGGTGCCGGCAGCAAAAACAAGATTATAGGTTTGCTGGAGCTTTTTGCTCATTCCAAAGGCTTCGATCAATCCGGTAATGTTTTTGATCCGATCCAGCCGGGCCATGGTAAAAATAGCAGGTTTGTCCGGAGTGTCCAATGTGCCGAATATATCCGCATCCTCCTCCAAGTATAACCGCCGAGTCCACTGTTCTTTCTTCTGTTCAACCCGTTTGTCCTCCAGATAGTAAGGAAAATAAAGCGTGTCTTCCACACCGGGTGGGATGACATTGAATTTCGGTGCATAGAGATTGATGCCGTTGATGACCTGGTACAACCCCGGCATAGTAAAAGCTTGATAGGCTTCATACTGCCCGATGGTATCCTCGGTGCCGATGATCTCCTGATGGGTACTGGTAATGATAAAATCCGATTTGTTCATGGAGAACAGATCCGCTGTAAATTGAAGGGAGAAATGGTAATCTTCTTCTTTTTCTTTCCAATAGAGATCGGAGTTCGAGTATTTTGTTTTTTCAAGCGCATGGGCAATCGTACACTGAATGACATCGAAATGATCCGACAGTAATGAGGCCACCAGGTTTCCATCGGAATAGTTGCCGATAATCAGATCGGGTCTTCCCTGAAATTCAGCGGTCAATTCCGTGGCAGCGCTTTCCGTAAAATTCTCCAGGTACGGCCAAATCTTAAAGCGGGAAATCCAATGTTTGACGATGTTGCCTTCATGATCCCGGAAGGGAATCCGCAATATCCAGCTGTCTTCGGTATGAAATATTTTCTCCCGTCGCTTATTGCACGTGGTATCCTGTGCTTCCGGTATGAGTCGAGTAACAACAAGAATTTTGGGTTGAACCGAAAGACCTGTCAGCTCGATTTCCTGTTTCAATTGTCTTTCTAAGGCCCTGACCTGATCGAGGATATAAATCACCTGACCCCCGGTGTCCGGCTTTCCCAACACATTGGTCTGTCCAAACCAGCCATGGGGTGAAATGATGGCAATTTTCGATATCAGCGGCATGGGCGCCCTGGAAATAAATCCCTCAAGCAGCGTGCCTGTCGGTTCATTAATCAAGTCGGTTAACATCTGCATGGTTTCAATGATCCGTCCTACCGTATTGCCCCAGCCGGCTTCAAATCCACTTTTCTTCAACTTTGCTTCAACGGATTTATACGGGGTTTTAGCAGGTTTGGCGTCCAACCACTGCATGACTTTTTCCAGCTCGCCCCGGAAGGTCTCAAAATCCTTAATGATTGCACCATTGACGAGTAATTGCTGTTCCCTGTGTTTGTGAAGCTTGATAAAGTCGAATAATTTGGCGTTCCACTCCTGCGACCGACTGAATATGTTGCTGCTCAGGTAGCTGTTTAGATATCGAATCCCATTGCCCACCGACTTTGTGTCTTTAATGGTCGGGGAAAAATCATAAAACGGCATGAAGTCGAGTTTCAGATGAATACCGTTATTGCCGGCATGTCGAACAAAATAGTCTTTCATGTTCAGGTAGGCTGAGATATCGATTTCTTCCATATGCTCGCCATCGAGACTGATTAAGTAATATCGGTATTTGGCCATGGCGAATCGATGCATGAGAACGATTTGCTCTTCACACACGAAAAGCTCTTGAACTTTTTTAATGAAATTGAACAGGGAGGATTTCTCGCGGAATTGCTTGTTCTTTTTATTGGCATCACAATATTGCCGGAAGAATTGAATAATATCGTTTCGAACGATTATTTTCTCCTTTTGGCTCGCAATAAAAGCGATATATTCTTTGAAATCTTTACGGTTCGCCTTTGTGATCATAGTGGGAATTAGATTGTTCATGTCGTGTCTACCTCGCTGCTCGCTCCAGAAATTTATATCGATCGATCGCTTCGAGAATACCGCCGGCGTATGAATTTTCTGCAAAAAGAATATTCCTTCTTCCGCGCAACGACTCAAGCTCCTTACTGTAATTACCGACCACCACTGCCAACGGTTCACCCCTCAGCATTTCTTCATCATTGCCGGAATCGCCGCAGACCAAGAAATTGCCCAGCGGGGTTTCCCATTTATAGCTTAGATAACGAATGGCTTTTCCTTTGGAGGCTCTCTGGGGGAGAATATCCAAAAACTTCTCATGAGAATAGATAAGCGTATATTTACAGTTGTTCTTCAACAGGTGATGGTGGATTTGAGCCAGCCGGTCCTTTGAATGGTCCATAAAATAACTGATCTTGAATTTCCGCTGTGTAGCCTCTTCTTGGTATTCGAGAAAATCGAAATCCGCAAGCAGTTGTTTGATTCTTTCCCGGTCCCAGTTTTTGGCGATGTGAGTTTCCCATCCCTGCCCGTAATGCAAATCATTTCCATAATAGATTTCCGCCCCCACGGATGTAATCATGACATCCGGGATCGGAATATCATATTCTTTAAGATGCTCCACCGCAGAATCGATAGTCCGTCCTGTTGCCACTCCAAATCCTATGTGCTGGCGGTGGATTCTCAATAGGTCGAGCAGATCCGGCAACTTATGATTATCTCCACCGGTCAGCGTATTATCGATATCGGTTATGATAAAATAGTTGAGCTTGGCCAATCTTCTGCCAATAGGGTCCGTGGGAACGGCCACTTCGAGTTCCGGAGAGCGAATCTTCTTGCTCAGTGCTGTGATTTCTTTGCTGTATTTTTCAGCATGGCTATCCCATGTATAGTGCTTTCGAACATTCATGATTCCATTTTTTGAAAATTGTTCCCATTTATCCGGATCGGCAATGATGTCTTTAATGGCCGAAGCAACGGCTTTGGGGTTTGTGGAGTCCACAAGAATCCCGTTTCGGCAGTTTTCGATAATGTCTTTCGGCCCACCATCATTGGTGGCAACAATAGGCAGGCCGGTGGCGGCTGCTTCCAAAAGGGTGATGCCGAAGGGCTCAGTCAGTGCTGCATTGACAAAGACTCCCTTTTTATCGGCTGAAATACGATAGAGTTCGGGTACCTCGTTTTCGATGTCGTGCTTTTTGGGAATCGCCATCTTCCCGTAAAGATCGTATTTATCCATCAACAAAAGCATGGTAGTCAGCACATCCCGTTCATTATCTTCCTTATCGGTAATGTCTTTTCGGATGCCCGCAAAGACCCCCAGGTTGGCCATGGCTTGAAGCTCCAAATCCTCTCCATACGCTTGGATCAGTCCGGATATGTTCTTCCGTTTATCCGGCCTACAAAGCGCCAAAATAAGCGGCTTATCCGGATGCATGAAAAACCGGTTGAGTTCTCTCAACACAGACGCCTGAGCGTACATGGCCGATTCTGTTCGCTCGATTTCCGGGAGCAAATCGTGATAGAAGGGATAGAACTTCTCGATATCCAAACTCGGCGGTATCACGCTGAATGTCGGGTATTCTTTTCCTTGGTACATACCGTATTGTTGCTCGATTTCCTGACGGGTGCTGGTAATGACCAGTTCGGCATCGCCTAAAACCTGCTCTTCGATCTGGATTCGATAATCGATTTTATACCGTTTGTTGATTGCTGTTTCATCCATTCCGTCGTCCAAGAGCTTTTTCCGTTTGACCCGTCCCAACGAGTGCCCGGTAAATACAAAGGGTATGCCGAAGATTCCCGCCAAATGCATGGCCACATAACCGGCATCCGGATAATGACCGTGGACGATGTCGGGGATTCTCTTCTCCCGTTTAATATGTTTGATGGTTTTATCGATATACTCATCCAGATGGGGCCAAAGCAGTTCCTTGCGTATATATTTTCTTCCACCACATTGGATTCTGATAATCCGGAATTTTTCATTCACCGGTTCGATGGGGTTTGCATAGTCTTCGGAAACGGTTTTATCGGAAATCAACCGGGTAAACAGATCCACTTGTTCGATCTCATTCCGCCAACTGAGACTATCGGCCAGCTCTATAACGTATTTGACCTGTCCGCCGGTATCCGCATCCCGCCCCAATTCCATGTTTTCGGATCGAACGAGTCCATGGATGCTGAACATCTGAATATAGAGCTTGTTCCTTTTCATTTTATATCTTCCCTTCCATAATGTCTCGGAATTCTCTATAGAACAGGACGGGGGGGATGGCGCCCCGCACCATACAAAGCCGTCCCGAAAAGCGGTTGGCAGCGGATAAAATCCGATTCGGATGCCATCCTTTTAAATATCCAACGGCCACTATTGCAGCATAGGCATCGCCTGCGCCTACGGTATCTGCTATTTTATCTACTTTTTCCGTCTTTACGGCAAAACGCTCTCCGTCCATGAATAATTCACTGCCATCGCTCCCCTTGGTCAGTGAAATCATCTCCAGGCCGTATTTCTTCATGAGGTAATCTATCAATCCGAGTCGGTTTGAGCCCTTTCCAGTTACCTGTCCGATGATGTTCAGTTCATCTTCATTGAGTTTCAAGATGTCTGCATACGCCAGCGACTTAAGAACAATGGACTTGCTGAAGCAAGCGGGCCGTAGATTAATGTCACAGAAGCATTTGACCTTGTCGGAAATGGTGGAAATAAAATTCTGTAACGCCTCGCGTCCATTTTTGGTTCGCTGAATCAGGCTGCCAAAATGGATAAGTTTAGCTGTCTCAGCGAGATTGGAAACAACAGTATCTGTAAGCTCAAGGTAATCGTAGGCCACATTCGAATGGATATGAAATACGGGCACGCCTTTCGGATCGGTCCGCACCGTTACCCGTCCGGTCGGGTGTGCGTAGTCGATTTGGATATCATCCGTGTTAAATCCATGCTGTGTGAGTGTTTCAATAATTTCTTTACCTTCAGGATCATTGCCCACACGGGTAATGAAACGGACAGGGATTCCCAACTGTTTCAGATGATAGGAGAAGTTAAACGGAGCCCCCCCCAGCCTCCTGTAGGAGGTAAAATGATCAAAAAGAATTTCACCGATTGCAGTAACCATAACATCCATCCTGATGAAAGCAGCTCATTTTCATAGACTTCGATCTTCAAACCTGACAATTAATAAATCTGTCCCATTCAACAACGCTTTTTGATGGTATTGTTCCGTTACGAGAAGAAAAATATCGGCCGCCTTGTCGTTTGAAAAATGAGCTTTCAGCGTCTCTTCATCCTCGAAAAGGATTCTGCCGCCGTGATTCCGAATTTCCCGTTTGATCGTTTCTTTCATATTAATTTTCAGAAAAGAGACGAGTTTGTGTCTAACCATGGTATTAACGGACTATTGAACTTGCTATAATCACCACCAGGATCCAGAAACATATTTTCAGGATTAGATAGACGATTCTCTTTAATTCTTTTGTCTGCCGCATCCGATCCAAAAACGATAATGTTTCATATCGATTCTGGGGAGGCTTCGGGCGCAAAAAACGGTCGCCAATAAGTAAACGATCAGACCGATAATGATAAATATAAACCAGTTGCCGCTAATCATGATCAGCCATGACATTTAAAACCGATAATAGAAAATTCCATACGGAGGACGATATCTTCTTTTTGAAAATATTCGTCTATATGCCACAGGCAATAGAGTCATCACCGCCAAACCGCTACAGGTAGCCGTGAACCAGTCAGATCCGAGTGCATATTTTGATATCAAAATAACGGGCAGTCCCAAACAGACGGCAAATACCAGTGCGATATCCCACGATTCGAATATCAAATGGAACATCATCGGAGTGGTGTAAACAACAACAAATACAATATAGACAGGCGAGTTCAAATGAGATTTGAGCCAATGGAACATCAATGCTGATAATATCAGGCTGATACCGGTCAGTACGCCCCATCCAACCGGTCGTAAAGCCGCCAGACCGAGCCCCGCCAATACCGCAATTCTTATTATAGCAGCTCGGCTTAAATGGTGTTCGAATGGATTTTCATTTTCAGCAACCGTCTCGGAAGTACTTTCTACACTCTCTGTCAAAGTTACATCTTTCTCAAAAGCGGTCGATGGGGATATCTCGGGTGATCCGGGAGGAAGGTTCTCACCGGCATAGGTCTCCATCGGTTCAATTGCCGGTGGCGACACTAAGGGGCTTGACTCATCGATATTTGTAGGTGGGTAACGAACAGAAATCCCGAGTTTCTCTTGAGTTTCCGTATCCAGTATTCCGGTTTCGTCAAGCATGTTCTCTGCCTGGAAGATCATTATCGCTTTTCTGGTCCGGGAGCCTATGATGCCATCGATGGGACCGGGATCGATTCCGTATGATTTAAGCGCCTCTTGCGCCCGTTTAACGGTATCGGCTGTCGGTCCGCCCAATGACAAAGTTGGAAAAATTATGAGGATATATCCTAACAAAATGGTAAGGGTAGTGCCTAGTCGCATTGTTCATGCCTAACTCGAAATTACTTATTGAAGTGTTAAACCCAAGGCCAACGCTCAAAATTATTAACATCCGAGGTATGCGCTAACTCTGATCCTCCCAGCTATTTTCAAGCACAAACCGCTTGGTCAAAAATTTATGTTTCATTTTATGCGGCATAAAAAGCGCCATTTTGTCGGACACCACAGCCACATAAGGAGAAAAACGAGAGTTCTTTAACAAGGGCGATCCCTTGGATAGAAAGGCGGTAAGGACCATAATTACCACTGATGCCATCAATATACCCTTGGCAAAACCCAAAAGTGTTCCGAATATGCGGTCGACCGGTTTGATAAAGGTGATAGCCAAAAATAGTCTATTGAGAATCATGCCGGATATTCCGATGATGATCACCACAACGCCGAAGAGAATAAAAAAACCCATGATATTGGTAATCACGGTATTTGAGATTGCCCCTGATAAAGGATTGGAAATAACCGGATAATTACTGGATGCCCAAAAAACCGCGGCCACGATGCCGATGATGGATAATAGCTCTTTGACTAATCCTCTAAAAAAAGCACGCATCAAACAAAATACCAGTATGTTTACGATTAAAATATCAAGTAAGTTCATAAGACCATATAAAAATACGATAGAAACTAGTTATTTAACCGGTTCTTCAATTTGATTGGGTGTGTTTGTTAATGGTTCTGTAGCTAATATAGGCTCTGCACTGAGTGCAGATGCATCCATCATTGAAACGAGTCGTTGAAGTGCACTTAAAATCAGTGTCTGCTCCCAATCCAAAAGGTTATTGAACTGATCCATGAATGTTTCCTGAAGGGGGGGCGGTGCAGATTCTAATAGTTGTTGACAGTCCTCTGTTGTTCTTACAAAGATCCGTCGCTTATCATTGTTGCTTCGTCTGCGGACCACAAGACCTCTATTTTCAAGCCGTGTCAATATTCCGGTTACTGTGGCCTGGCCGAGACTGATCGCTTTTGCTAAGTCACCGATGGATATCTCCTTATGCTTTGCCATTTCCTGAAGGATGACCAGCTGCGGTCCCGTTAAGCCGTAGTTGCGTAGTAGGTAGCGTGAATGTAGATCAATCGCCTGAATAATCCTTCGCATGGAAACAAGGACGTCATGACAAACGGATCTGGTATCATTTATCTTTTTTTCTATAATGTTTTTCATTATGAATATGCCCCTTTACAAATGTAATAAATAATATTCATCACCTTCGATTCTTAGACTTCTCCAAAGCGGAGTGAGCAAAATTGAAGATTGTACAATCAGACCTTAATAGCCAATTTCAGCGGCTTGGTAAAAAATAGATTTGATTTTGAGAATACAGCGCTGGACGTGAGTGTGAAACATGAATGTGACATGTTCAGATTCTGAGACGATTTAAGAGTTGCTAATGGTCTTTCTGCTATGAGAGCGGGGCTTTCGCGGTAAAATTTATTTTTTCTATACAAAGCAATTTGCGAAGCCAAATTAGCCAAACGTTCAAAATATATATAATATTGTCAAAGATCTATGTAAACTGTTGAACTTTTTGCTCAGATACTTTATATTGAACTCAAAATATTGTCAAGAGGCCAAATTATTACAGCACATTCGAAGACCCAATTAATACGAACGGATAAAAAAATTTAATTCTCAATGCCGTTGTTTACCTCTCTCAGTCTTTTAGCAATCCCTTTAACATTTTATACCCTTACTTCATGGCGAGAAAACCGAATTGAAAAACCAAATCTCATTAAAGGGGGAGGCCGCATATCATGATAAAAATATTAAATTCCTTATACTTATCGCTTATAACGACGGTGTTACTCTTTGGGGTTGCATCTGGAGCATCGGTGAGTGTCATGCACGGATGGCCTGCTCAACAAGGGGAGGCATTTAATAAAATTGTTAGCGTATTCGAAAAAAAGCACCCGGATATCGAAGTAATTGTTGAAGTCGTCGGTCGTGACCGTCCCGCCGTATTGGCAGCACGATTGGCAGCCGGCAACCCGCCGGATATAACACCTCATCCATGGCTCGCACTTCAAGCGGATTGGGCAAGGAGCGGACAAATCGTCTCCATGGAAGGGCTGGTGGATTCGTCAGCACTTCTGGATGCCCTGGAGCCACTTGGTTACGTCGATGGTAAAATTTACGGTTTGTTTGTCTTCCCAAACATCAAAAGTCTCATCTGGTATAACAATTTGCTACCGTACACATTCTGCAACCTGCTGATTAAAATGGAATATATAACTTTTACGCGGGAATTCATACATTTTGAGCAATG
>Ga0180009_10006448_pt1 | contig 12303 bp, 13 predicted proteins | sample OS_PC_MetaG_FD_123537 | JGI IMG/M metagenome (GOLD analysis project Ga0180009, IMG submission 123537) | Groundwater microbial communities from the Aspo Hard Rock Laboratory (HRL) deep subsurface site, Sweden - OS_PC_MetaG | ecosystem: Environmental > Aquatic > Deep subsurface > Groundwater...
ACCTAAAGGTCAGGGTATTACGCTCGACTATCTTAAAAGTCGAATTTTTGGGATTAAAAATCTCAACCTGAAGGTCGGGGTATTAAACCCCAACAAAATCTCTGTTGAGATTTTTAATAAGAACTGGCAAGTCATAGGCTTTGAAGAAAAAGTCGAAAACCCAACAACAATACCGGGAAATGAAAAAATGTGTTTAGCATCAATGGGCAACTATGCATTCAAACCAAGTGTACTGCTTGAAGAACTAGTAAAAGATGACAACAAAAAACTAACAAAAGATAAAGAACAAATATTGAAGAATCCTGAAAAATACACCTCTCACGATTTCGGATTTGACATCATACCATCAATGCTTAGAAATGAAAAAAAATATTTGCATACAATTTCGGAGACCACTTAGTACCAGGAGCAAAAGAAAAAGAAAGAGGGTTTTGGAGAGATATAGGAAATATCGACCAGTTCTACAAAGCAAACATGGAAGTCAAGGACATCGAACCTTTGCTTAATTTGTACAACGAGGAATGGAAAGTTCTAACATATATTGAGCAGCCAGCACCATACAAAAACGTCGGTGAAGGAACAAGATTTGCAAACTCGATAGCTGCAAACGGAGTCATAACCAGCCACGCCAGCATCGACAGATCAGTAATATCCTACCGCACCCAGATAGAAAAAGGAGCACATGTTGAAGACTCAATACTGCTTGGATACGACTACATAGATGAAGGAGCAATCATAAAAAGAGCGATAATAGATCGAAACGTTCATGTTCCAAAAGGAGAAACAGTAGGTGTTGACAGAAAAAAAGACTTAGCTAGAGGATTTACAGTCTCACCCGGTGGAATAACAGTTGTTCCAAAAGGGTATGAGTTCAAATAAACTTAACTAAAAAAATTATTTAACTTAAGATATGAAACTAAAAAAAGGACTCACAATACTTCTTACATCAATCGGATTAGTCTCAACGCCAACAGAGATACTTGAAGAGAAGATTGAAAGAGAAGTCTTAAAACGAGAAACAATAATCTCGGCGCTGGACTTTGAAAGAATGCAAGGATTAAGCAGTTGGTATGACACAAGCGAGAACTCAAACCTGCTAAACAAGTTCATAAATGAAAAAGGGCTGCTTGACGGGCTAGAAGAAGGAGTCTTTGACGAAAAAGAAGAACTAATAAGACTAGTGAAAGAATATAGTAGTCCAGAAAAAAAGTTTAACAAAGACCATTATAAAGAAGAGATATTCCCAAAATTTATAGAATTAAACAAATTAATAACAAAAAAGAAGGAAGATCACGACAGCTTCTCAATATGGGAATTTGAGAACAGAACATTCTTATTGAAAAAAGCAAAAGCAGACCAAATAAGTATTTCTGAACAAGAAATCATTGATAAGTACAGAAAAAAAGTCCATGCATTAAAAGAACTTGAAGTCAACGAAAAGTACAGCGTGGTTGCAAGGACTATGCTAAACACCACAAAAACGATGCATCTAATAAAATATTTAAACAACAAAAACATTGACGAAAACTCTATACTCTCAATAATTGCTAAGGAGTCAATAGGCACATCATACATAGTAGGCCCAAAAAACGAGATAAATAATTTTCAGATAAACCCAGTCATCATACCAAATCTGTATATTCGACTCAAAAACAGCAACAAAGAAGAGGATAACCTTTACAAGGAAATACTTCAGCCTGATAAAAAAAGCTTGGTGGAATTTTCTGATGACTTGAAAAAATACCAAGAAAACACCACTGCATTTGGGCTTTACTACATGAAAGAAATAAATAAAGAATCAAAAAATGAATCACACTTCGTCCTGTTGTACCACTTGGGAGCGAGCAGGTTTAAAGAGCTGCCATCCAGTATAAGAAAGAGAGTTCTCTCAGACTTGATAAACGATGCAGAGGACATAACAGAGAAGGACGTAAGCTACAAAGGAATGAACTACTTGAAGAATTATTACACTTTGAAAGAGAAGTTTGAAAGAGTCAACGAATACTTAAAAATGATTACTGAAAAGAATGATTCGTAAAAAAAAATAGGTGCTTTTGTATACAACCACAAAGAAAATGACTGATGACAAAACAGTAGATTTATGGGTTAGAAAGATTTTAGAGAAAGAAAACACTTATCCATACACTATAAAGGTTAGAGACTTTGAATTATACCAAATTGAAGAGATAGTCTTGTTTGAAAAAACTTTTAAGGTTAACGAACAAAAATCTTATCTGCAAGTATATGACATAGACGAGCCAAGAAAATCCATAGAGTTAATAATGGATTATCCTGAGAGACTCCAGCAAGATTGTCAAAGAGGCATCTTTGAAAGGCAAGGTTTAGTTGAGACAGTGGCAAGAGCATATGCTGATAACTTTACACTAATAATGTTTGATCCAAAACCAAAACCCAAAGAGAACCGAGAGTATAATATTAGTTTAAAACCAACTTCTCACTCTGAAAGATTATATAACTACATCATATTTACTCAAGCAACCGACACACGTTTGATATACACCACAGCTATGCCAGTCTCATTTTAAACATCAAAAAAAGATATAATCAGCTGGAGTAGTATATATTCCAGTTTTCAAAGATCAAACAAGCTCTACGAAAATATTCTACGAGGTTTTCACGACGAGATTTGCGAACTAGCATCTAAACTCTCTGAAGAATTCTTCAAAGACTTGGATAAGGCAGAAGTAAATTATGATAATAAAACTAATATTAAAACAATAATGCCAACTTGCAAGAGTGACCCTCCTAATCTTTCATTAAAAGACAGAACAAATATGAATGATTAGATATAACAAAATTCTTTTTTCACAAAAAAATTTATAAAACTACAGCATTATTAATCATAGATGGTCAAAATATCAGTTTCTATCCTTGCGGCGAATTTCTCCCAAGAAGCAATCGACAGAGCTTCATCAGCTGACATGATACACTTTGACGTGATGGATGGGGAGTTTGTTCCAAAAAAAACTATTTGGTCTGATGAAGTTGCAGAGTTAAAGACCACTCTTATCAAAGACGTCCACTTAATGATTGAAAACCCTGAGGAATACGTTGAAGAATTCATAGACGCTGGGGCTGAGAGGATAGCTTTTCATGTAGAAGCAACTGATAATCCTGAAGCAGTCATTGGGCTAATACAGTCAAAAGGTATAAAAGCTGGCATAACACTAAACCCTGAGACGCCAATTGAAAAGATAGTAGATTTTCTTGATTCAGTGGATTTTGTTTTGATAATGAGTGTTCGTCCTGGAGAGGGCGGACAGAGTTTCATGAATGAATCGCTTGAAAAAATAAAGATGATAAAGAAAGCTTACCCAAAGCTTGAGATTGAGATTGACGGTGGAATAAATGCGGAGACTGCAAAGCTTGCAAAAGAAGCAGGTGTAGATACACTTGTTGTTGGGACATTCATATTTTCTGGAGAACCAAAAGAAAGAATTAGAGAGCTAAGATAGCCTATCTTAACACTCCTATGAAATTTTTATTTTTTATTGCCGCAATAGAAAATGTTTTCTATCTTAACATCATCAGGTGTGAAACTTCCTTGTCGCTGGTTATAAGGTTTTGATTCGCTTGAAGTGTTTCTCTGCTGTTGCACCACTTTTTGCTGGGGTGCTTGAGAAACTTCTTGATGTACAGGCTGTGATGAAACAACTGGTCTTGACTGCTGCTTATTTAACATTTGCTTCATATACTCTTGAAGTTCAGTTATCTGCTCACTCATCTTTTTCATCCGGGAATCAGACATATCTTTGTATTTCTTGAAATTATATGAGAGCGCTTCCATAGCTTCACCATTGCTACTGAAAGTTATGCTACTATTTTTGTCTTCTTCAGGCATATATATCTTTCTTGCCTGTGAGAAAGAATCTTGCATTGAGTCAGCGAAACCAAAGTTCTTCAACTCTTTTGAAGTTGAGTTTATTTTTTGTATTGTGCTAATGTCTCCCATCATAGTACTAAGTACAATGTAAGAACTTATTTATAAATCTTTCTATACTAGTATACCACATAAGTATACCTAAATACAGCTATTTCTTTAGTTTGTAGTAAAGACGCCTGTTGTTCTTGCCCTTATTTTCAACCTGCAAGAACTCAAGCTCCCCAACCTCAGAAGTGTTCCTAACATGAGTTCCACCATCAGCCTGGGTGTCAAAATCACCAATCTGGACGATTCGCAAAGTGTCAATTGCAGGCGGAAGGGCTCCGGCAAGCTTTACAACCGAAGGAATCCTCATAGCCTCTTCACGAGGAAGATAGAATGACTTGACCTCTAAATTACGCCTAATCACCTCATTAGCCTTGTCAATGTACTCAACCATCTTATCCCTGTCAAAGTCATCAAGAGAAAAATCAACCCTTGACTTGTCAACGCCAAGCTGGTTGCCAGTAATCAAAGCGCCAGCCTCGTTATGGACAAGAGTGCTAACTATGTGAGCCGATGTGTGCATCCGCATAAGCTGGTAACGTTTATCCCAGTCAAGAACACAGTGAACTTTATCACCAAGCTTTAAACCCTCACGATCAACCTCGTGGCTGATGCTGCCTGAGAACTTGCCAACAAAAACAACCTTGAAAGTCTCACCTCCTCGCCTAATCTCCCCCTCATCAAAAAGCTGGCCACCAGAATTAGGATAAAAAGCAGTCTTGTCAAGCACGACAAACTTGCTATTAGCAGAAACAACTGTTGCATCAAACTCTTTTAAGTAAGAATCATCCAAATACAAAGCATCAGACATTTCTATCAACCCCCTTAGATAGCGATGATGTGATAGATATTATATAACATTTTCTTTTTTTCAACAGTTTTTTCAACAGATAGATTTTTATTTAAATCCAAAAACACTACTAAAAAACAAGAACCTTTCATAACAAACTATAATATCATAGTTCAATTATATTTTTTGTGAAAAAACTCCAAAAAGTTTATAAATGAACTATTATTTCAACACGTTGGTTTAGAGGTTCTGTAGACAAAATTATATAGGTGTAACAATGCTATTTGAAGTTTCACAGAATGAATTGATTGAAAAAACAGCGCAAGAGCTTAAGAAAGTAATACATATGCCAAGCTGGAGTCCGTTCGTAAAGACAGGAGTCCACAAACAAAGACCTCCAATAGACAATGATTGGTGGTATGTAAGAGCGGCAGCTGTACTAAGAAAGATATACGTTCTAGGACCAATAGGAGTCTCCAAGTTAAGAACCCTTTATGGTGGAAGAAAAAATAGAGGAATCAAACCGGAAAGATTCTACAGAGGCTCAGGAAGCGTGATTAGAAAGATATTGCAGCAACTCGAAGAAGCAAAACTCATAAAGCAAGACGTTAAAGGAAAACACAAAGGAAGAGTCATAACTCCAAAAGGAAAATCGCTATTATTCTCAGTTGCAAAGAGCATAAAAGGAGCAGCTCCACAAAAAAAACCAAAACCTGAGAAAACAGAAGAGAAAAAAACTTCTGAAACTCAAGCAAAGCCTGAAAAGAAAGTTGAAGAAAAGCCAACTCCAAAAACAGAAGAGAAAAAAGCTGAAGAGAAAACTCCTAAAAAAACAGAGATAAAAGAAACTAAAAACAAACCAAAAGTTGAGAAAAAACTAGAGAATAAAGAGGACACAACAAAACAAGATAACTAAAAAAAAAATGGCAAGATTCATACATTTAAGCAGGAAACTAAGGCTCGCAAAGCTAGGAAGGAGAACAAGATGGGCTCCATTCTGGACAGTGCCAAAGATATACGGGCCGGGAAGAAGAATACATCCAGGAAGGCATACTGCTGTTAAGAGAAACTGGAGAAGAACCAAAACAAAGGCGTAAACATGGCAGAGAAAAAGAAAGTCGCAAAAATAATCCTTGAAAGAAACTATAACGTTCCATTAAGAAAAGGATGGCTTAAAGCTCCAAAGTATAGAAGAGCAAAAAAAGCAGTTAATACATTAAAAGAATTTTTAGCAAAACATATGAAATCAAACGATGTAAAACTAGGAATGTACGTCAACGAACACATATGGAAAGACGGCATAAAAAGCCCTCCACACCACGTCAAAGTTCACGTGACAAAAGACGAAGAAGGAGTCGTAAAAGCTGAGCTCGAAGGCTTTGAATTCAAAGGAGCAGTGCAGACAAAGCCAAAAGAAGAGAAAGCAACCGGATTAAAAGGCAAGCTTCAAGAAGTCTTAGGCAAGAAAAAAGAAGACAAAACTGAAGAGAAAAAAGACGACGACACAGAAAAAGAAGTAAAAGAAGAAGAGAAAACGCAAGAGAAGAAAGAGGCAAAAACAGAGAAAAAAGAACCTGCAAAAGAAAAGAAGCCAGCTAAGCCTAAAAAAACCACTAGGAAAGCTAAAAAATAATTTTTCTATTTACTTACAATTGTCAGAACCTTCTTAAGAGCAGAATCAAGAACTACGAAGAGATTTCTATCAACAGACTCAGAGTTATAAGCCTTGCCCTTAGCTAACAACTTTGCATGAATCTCGTACTTTTGGCTCTTTGGAGTCTTATGAACCTCCTTCAAAGTGACCGTTAAGTTTTCAAAACTCTCAACAGTGTCGCTCATCTTACGAGCATAGGTACCAACAACTTTTTTCACGACTATCAGCTCTGCAGGCTCCAAGTCTCTAAATCCAACAAGGGTTATATTACCACCAAGCTCAATCATATCTACACCCCCTATTTTATATATTATAGTAAGATGGATTTATAAAATTTTTGAAAAAAACATAAGTTTTAATAACAAAACATAAAAAAGTAATAAAAATATCAAAAAGTCACCCTAAAAAGAAAATGAAAAGAATACTGCTAATCAATCCATTAACAAGAAATCACGAATACTTCTTCAAGAAAAAAAAAGCATACAAACTGCCACCCATCAGCCTTCTACAAATCGGTGCATACATAAAAGAAAAAGGATATGATGTTTCGATTCTTGACGGATTCATATCATGTGATAATAAACAAGATTTCTTAAGAGAGATAAAAAAGGCAAAACCTGAATTAATAGGTATGACTTGCATGAGTACAAATTTCTTATTCGCATCAGATTTAAGCAGAATAATAAAAAAAAGATTTCCTGAAATAATATTAGTTATTGGAGGATCACACATAACATATTCTCCTATAGATATAAAAGAAACAAGATTTGATTACGGAATAATAGGAGATGGGGAAGATACATTCTTAGATTTACTAACAATATTAAGCATAAAAAAAGATGTGAATGATTTGCCAGGTCTTGTGATAAAGAAAGGCAATAAAATAACCACAACATCAGGTATAGTATATAACCAAGATTTAGATAAATACCCTGTACCTGATTATTCATTACTAACTAGCTTGGAAGATTATCCAACATCAATAATTAACAGTAAAGATTCAAAAGGCCTAACTATAATCACGAGCAGAGGTTGTCCATTCAGATGCATTTACTGCACATATAGCAAGAACAACAGACCATATGTAACTAACTCAGCAAACTATGTGATTGAAGAAATAAAAACATACACTAAAAAGCATGGTGTCAAAAACTTCTCTTTTGGAGATGACAATTTCATGCACGACAAAGAAAGAGTTAAAGAGATATGCAAAAAAATAATAGAAAACAAATTAGATATAAGCTGGTCATGTCAAGCAAGAGCAAACACCATAGACAAAGAACTGCTCGATTTGATAAAAAAAGCAGGGTGTTGGCAAATAAGCTTTGGTATTGAAACAGGAGACAAAGAAATATTAAAAATAATCAAGAAAGGAACGACAAACGATATCATAATTAAAGCAATAAACCTAACACATAAAGCAGGCATTAGAACAAAAGGGTTTTTCATAATAGGACTTCCAGGAGATACGAAAGAGAGTATTAGAAGAACCATAAATTTCGCTAAGTCATTACCTTTAGACATAGCAATATTTTTTCTGCTTAGCATTAACAAAGGAACAACCCTCTATGACATGTTTGAATCATATGGAAAAAATGAATATCTCGAAGACGCATTCATCAAACAAAGCGACAACATATTCGTGCCAAAAGGCTTGACAAAAAAATATTTGATAAAACAACAAAAAAGAGCATTCATAAAATTCTATCTTAGGCCAGGATATATTATCAGGCAACTCCTAAGAATAAGAAGCTTTAGAGAATTAATGTTCACTACAAGAAGTGTTGGCAAAATTTTATTTAGAACAGACTGATTATTCTCATTAGAATAATTCTAACAAAAACCTTTATATAAAACATGACAAGCGAAACAATATAGTTGGAGGGATTATTAATGAAGAAAGGAAGATATTTGTTCTCAAGTGAAAGCGTAACAGAAGGCCACCCTGACAAGATGTGTGACCAGATAAGCGATGCAATATTAGATGCAGCCATTGCAAAAGACCCAAACTCAAGAGTTGCAATCGAGACACTGACAAAGACAGGGTTTGTCATCGTCGCAGGTGAGATGACTACAAAGACATACATCGACGTGCAAAAAGTCGTCAGGGACACTATTAAAGAGATTGGTTATGATGATCCAAGCTACGGCTTTGACTATGAAGGATGCGGAGTGTTAGTGTCAATATCAGAGCAGAGCCCGGATATATCACAAGGAGTAAGCGGAACAGGGCTTTTTAAAGAGCAGGGAGCAGGCGACCAGGGATTAATGTTTGGATACGCTACAAACGAGACGCCAGAATACATGCCACTACCAATCATACTCGCCCACAAGCTAACTAAGAAGCTGTCGGTTGTTAGAAGGACAAAAAAGCTTGACTATTTAAGGCCTGATGGCAAGAGCCAAGTAACGGTTGAATACCTTGATGGAGTTCCAAAAAGAGTTGATGCAGTAGTAATAGCTGCTCAGCACTCGGCAAAAGTCAAGTACAAGACAATCTATAAAGACATCCTCAAGCATGTGATAAAGCCAGTCTGTGAAAAATGGATTGATAAAAACACCAAGTTCTACATAAACGCGACAGGCGCATTCGTCCTTGGAGGACCTGTTGCAGACGCAGGAGTTACAGGAAGAAAGATAATAGTTGATACCTACGGTGGACATGGAAGCCATGGCGGAGGAGCATTCTCAGGCAAAGACCCTTCAAAAGTTGACCGCTCAGCTTCATACGCTGCAAGGTACATTGCAAAAAACGTTGTTGCAGCAGGACTAGCAGACAAGTGTGAAGTACAACTAGCATATGCAATCGGAGTTGCAAAGCCAGTGTCAATCCTAATACACACTTTTGGTACTAACAGGATTCCTGAAAACGAGATTGGAAAGCTCGTGGTCAAGCATTTCCCACTAAAGCCAGCTGATATCATAAAAGAACTAGACTTGAAAAGGCCAATATACAAAAAGACTGCTGCTTTTGGACACTTTGGAAGAAGTGACCCAGACTTTACATGGGAAAGACTGGACAAGGTTGAAGTCTTAAAGAAAGAAGCTGCAGACCACATCCGAAATGCAGAAATAAACGGAACAAAAGTACCCTTAGACGGGTATTAAATTTTTTTTATTTTTTCTTAAGAATTTATAATCCTAAACTCTTTATCACTAACTCTTTGTCAAACTTCTTCAAGTCGTCATAAGTCTGACCTGTGCCTATGTAAAGAATTGGTTTTTTGGTGATGTATGATACTGAAATTGCTGCTCCGCCCTTTTCATCAACGTCGGCTTTTGCAAGTATTATTGCGTCAATTCCAACTGCTTCGTTGTACACTCTTGCTTGTTCAACACAGTCATTTCCTGTGATACTTTCACCGACGAATATTTTTAGATCTGGTTTGTTGACCCTGATAATTTTTTTTAATTCATCCATTAAGTTTGTGTTACTATGAAGTCTGCCAGCAGTATCAATCATCACTACGTCTATTCCTTTGGCTTTTGCATGCTCAATTGCATCAAAGGCTACTGCTGCAGGGTCTGCGTTGTAGTCATGTTTAATCATTTTTATTTTTAACCTGTTGGCGTGTTCTTCTAACTGGTGAATTGCAGCCGCCCTGAAAGTATCAGACGCTGCAAAGACTACACTTAAGCCATTGTTTTGAAGCATCTTTGCAACTTTAGCCATGTTAGTAGTTTTTCCAGAGCCGTTAATGCCTATGAATGCTATTATGAAAGGTTTTTTTGTTTTGACCCTCTTCAACAAGTCAAAAGTCTCTACGTCCAAGACTTCCTCAATTGATTTCTTTAAAGTGTCTCTTATGACTTCTTCAACTCCTTTTCTTGAAATCTTGCCTGTTGTTAATTCTTCTTTTAAGTCTGCTTTTATCTTCTCGATGACTTCAACTGCGACGTTGTTTTCAAGCAGTGTTACTTCTAAGTTCCAGAACAACTCGTCAAACCTGGCTTCTGAAAGGTTAAACTTCGTGACAGTCTCAGTTATCTTCTTAAAAAAACCTTTTTCCTCTTCTTTTTCCTCAACGATTTCTTCTTTGACAGGCTCTGCTTTCTTCTCTTCAACTACTGGTTGTTCTTCCTCTTTTTTTCCAAAAATCTTTTTTAAGAATGACTTCTTTTCTGTTAGGACTTCTTCAGCCGGAGGAGTCTTAACTATCTTCTTATCTTTTTCAACAACAACTTGTTTTGATTTCTTCTTCTCTTCTTCCTTCTCAAGAATCTTTTCTTCTTTTTTCTTCTCAGAAACTTTTTCTTTCTTATCTGCTTTTACCTCTTTTGTTTTCTCCTCTTTTTTTGTTGTCTCTTCCTTCATAGCTTCTTTCTTCTTGACTTTCTTTTCTTTTGGCTTCTTAACCTCTACTTCTTCTACCTCTACTTCATCCTCTACTCCTTTTTTAAAAATATCAACTACACTCTTTAACTTATCTTTTAGGAATCCAAACATGATAAGAAAATAGAAAAAATAGAGGTTTATAAAAGTTGTCTAAAAGAAGAAGAGAAAAATGGAAAGAATGAATTCTACTACTGGGTTAATGTGTTATCAGTCATTCGTTTTTTAGAGATGAACTCTTTTAATTTTGTCTTGTAATCACTTTTCTTGTATTCATCCAGCCAGTGCCTAACTATTCCTCCAGCGTAAGTCTTGACGAATAGGTTTCTCCACTTCTTCTGAATGTCTTTCCAAGTGTCTATTAACGGAGTGTAGAAAATATTTTTTTCAGGTGCGTCTTCTTCTTTCATACTTTCTTCTCTTCTATTTTCGCTTAGGTTGTGGAAGAATCTTTTTGTATAAAACGTTCCAAATTGTATTGGAAAGCCTATTGTTGCATTATAAGTCCAGTTAATCCACTTGCCGTAGTTTATGCTTGTGTTTATGAAGTTTCCAAGGTACCATTTTTTCATCAGTGTTTTTGGCAGGTTCTGAAGTTCGTACGCATCAAGCCCTTCAGGCGTTGGGTCATAACACAAGAAGAGTCCATCATATTTATCCCAACCAACCATCTCTAGTGGTAAGATTCTTTTCTCTGTTTCAAGTTTTGCTCTGAGTTCTGAGCCTGGCAAAGGGACAGCGTTTAACATCTGTACAGTGTCTATCTTTGCTTTTTTGAAGAACTTCCAGTATGCTTTTGCCCTTTGTTCTAATGTTAGTGTTGACTTGTGTTTTGAATCTTGGAATGTTGGATAGCCAAATATGAACATACCATGTAGATAGAAATGCTTTGATAATTTACTTGATCGTTCCACTAGTTTTTCTACAGTAACTCCTTTTTTCATAGATCTTAGTTCTTCGTTTATCGGGCTTTCATATCCTATGGCTAGACTTTTTACTCCGGCAAATTCCATTGCTTCTATGAGTTCATCATCATCTGCTATTTCGCTTCTTACTTGAACTGTCATTTCTATTTTCTTGTTGAATTCTCTCTTGTACTCACCTATCATTTTGCTGAGCTTTATTGCTTGTTTTGCATCCTGTGCGAAGTTGTCATCTGTGATGAAGAAGTCATTGTAACCCATGTCAGAATATTTTATTATCTGTCTTAAGGTTTTTTCTACAGAGCTGGCCTTATACTTGCCGTATTGGTTGTTCACAACGCAGAATTCGCAGTTATAATTACATCCCCTGCCTCTGTTTATTGGTATTGCACTCCATTTTTTCTCAAGAAATTTTATTAGTGTAAGATCTGGGTCTTCTAAAACGTTGAGGTTTTCTATTGGTTTTCTTTTTCCTGTAAATATGTGTTGTCCGTTCTTGTCTAAGAGACTTATTCCCTTTATAGATTCTAACTCTTCAGGGTTTAGTATTATCTCTTCACCTTTCAATATTGTTTTGAGTATTTCTTGGACTGTTTCTTCACCTTCGCTATGGACAACAATGTCAATGCCTGATCTTAAGGCTTCTTCAGGTAG
>Ga0180009_10006449_pt1 | contig 12300 bp, 6 predicted proteins | sample OS_PC_MetaG_FD_123537 | JGI IMG/M metagenome (GOLD analysis project Ga0180009, IMG submission 123537) | Groundwater microbial communities from the Aspo Hard Rock Laboratory (HRL) deep subsurface site, Sweden - OS_PC_MetaG | ecosystem: Environmental > Aquatic > Deep subsurface > Groundwater...
CCGGATTCCCGTGGAGGTCCACTCCCGGCTCCTCGTGCTGTTCGGCCGGCCGGCCGCTGTGGCCACGATTCGGGATATATCCGAGCGGGTGCGGACCGAGGCCGCACTCAGGGAAAGCGAAGAGCGGTTCCGGACCGCCTTCGAACACGCCCTCGTCGGACGAACGATCGTCGACAATAATGGCCGGTTTTTAAAAGCCAACCCGGCCTTTGGCCGTATGCTCGGCTATTCCGTGGATGAGGTGCTCGGCAAATCCTGGCCGGACCTGACCCACCCCGACGACCGGGACAAGGTCAGGAACGAGGTCCGTCGGAAAATTGAAAGCGGCGAAGACCTTTCCATTCTGGAAGTGCGGCTGCTGCATCGATCCGGCCGGATCATCTGGGACCGGCTCATGAGTTCCATCGTCCGGAACCAGGATGGAAAGCCGCTCTATAGCCTGGCGGATCATGAGGACATCACCAGCCAACGGGCCTACGAGGAGATGCTGGGCCAGTACGAGCGGATCGTTTCCGCCTCCACCGACATCATGGCCATGGTCGATCGGGACTTGATTGTTCGGGTGGCCAATCGCAGATATCTCGAAGCGCACGATCTGTTGGACCAGGAGGTCGTCGGGCGAAGCCTGGCCGAACTGTTCAAAGGCAAGGGCTTCACCAGGGACGTCCGCCTGCGTTTCCAGCGCTGTCTGGACGGTGAAACGGTCCGTTTCAAGACCTGGTACGACTTTGCCGGCATCGGCCGTCGCTACATGGACGTCAGCTACTCCCCCTACCCGGGCCCGGACGGACGTCCGGCCGGCGTGGTGGTCAACTGGCGGGACGTCACCGAGAGCAAAAACCTGGAGGACCAGCTCGCCCAGGCCCAGAAGATCGAATCCATCGGGACCCTGGCCGGCGGTATCGCCCACGACTTCAACAACATGCTTCAGGCCATCGCCGGATACACCGAACTGCTCCTCATGGACAAAGGGGAGGACCATCCGGACCTCAAACGCCTCAAGACCATCGAACGGGCCACGCAAAAGGCGAGAGGTCTGACCCGGCAGCTTCTGACCTTCAGCCGCAAGATGCAAAGCGACCTGAGACCCACCGACCTCAACGCGGAAATCGAACAGGTGGCCGTCATGCTCGAACGGACCGTCCCCCGGATGATCCGGATCGACCTCAAACTGGCCGGGGGCCTCCGCAACGTCAACGCCGACCGCATCCAGCTCGAACAGGTCATCATGAACCTGGGCATCAATGCCAGTCAGGCCATGCCCGACGGCGGGCGGCTGATGATCGAGACGGAAAACGTCTATCTGGACGAAAACTACGGCCTGGCCCATCTTGAAATCTCCCCGGGCGACTACGTGCTGCTCACGGTCACCGATACGGGCCAGGGCATGGACGACGAGACCAGGCAGCACATCTTCGAGCCGTTTTTCACGACCAAGGACCCGGGCCAAGGGACCGGTCTGGGACTGGCCGTGGTCTACGGCATCGTCAAGAACCACGCCGGACACATCCATTGCTACAGCGAACCCGGCCGGGGCACGTCCTTCAAAATCTACCTGCCCTCTGTGGAAGCGAGCGCCGGGACCGTCTTGCAAAGGCGCCCGCTTTCCGATACATTGCCCCGAGGCGATGAAACCATCCTTTTCGTGGACGACGACCCCCTGATCGTGTCTGTGGGACAGAGCATGCTGGAACGTCAGGGCTACCAGGTCATCAAGGCCACGAACGGAGAAGAGGCCCTCGCGATTTACAGGGAACTGGGCCAAGCCATCGCTCTGGTTGTTCTCGACTTGAGCATGCCCGGCATGGGCGGGGTCAACTGCCTGATAAAACTGCTTGAAATGGATATCGGGGCCAAGGTGCTCATCGCCAGCGGCTACTCCAGCGAGACCCCGATGCGGGAAACCCTGGACGCCGGGGCCCGGGGCTACATCGGTAAGCCCTTCGGCCTGGCCGAACTGGTCCACACGGTCCGGGACATCATCGATCTGGATTGAACCCGGCCCCGGAAACCCGGACCGGACCGACCCAAGGAGGAGAAGCGGATGCCCCCGGAAGCTCCCGACTACCTGCCCGCGCCCGCTTTCGACTGCGCCGTGTCCGGCATGGCCGAAACCTTTGTTTCCATGATCCATCTGTGCCTTGAATTCGAGGAGCGACTGGACCCGGATCGCTTGGCTCGAGCGGTTCGGCTTCTGGTCGATGCCGAACCCGTGCTGGGCTGTCGTTTCGAGGCCCGCTTTTTCAAGCCGCGCTGGCGGCGTCTTGAGGCCGGGGAACTGGACCGGCTCCCGTTCATCCGGACCGTCCTGGTCGGGGAAACCGGAATCGCTTCGGAAACGGCCGACTTCCTGACCGAAACCTTTGACCCGGGGATCGATCCACCGATCCGGATATGCCTTCTTACCGGACCATCTCGGGACCGCCTGCATATCAAGGTCGACCACCAGGTCACGGACGCGGCCGGCCTCAAATATCTCGGGTACCGGCTGGCTGAAATCTATCGCGCCCTGGAAACCGACCCCGCCTTTCAACCCGAAATCAATACCAGCCCCCGGGGGCAGGACGAGATTTTCCGCCCTTTCCTGCCCGGCCGTATTCCCACGTTATTCAAAGACTACCTCCAGGACCTGGCCCGGGTGTCCATCCCTTCTGTCAGCCTGACCTTCCCGGTCGAGGGCGTGGATGGCGGCCGGCTCGTTTTCACCGAGCGTCATTTCGGCCCCGAGCGCTCCAGCCTCATCCGGGACTACGCCTCCCGTCGCGGGGCCACGGTCAACGACCTGGTCAACGCGGTCATGGTCCGGGCCTTGATCGAGACCGCCCCATGGGATGGCAAGGCGGCGATCAAGCTGATCGGCACCGTGGACCTGCGCCGCTATCTGCCTTCCCGTGAAGCCGATGCGGTCTGCAACCGGAGCGGCTGGTATTTCCTGACCCTGGGCAGCGACCCCGGGACCGATCCGGAGACGACCCTGGACCGGGTCCGGTCCCGCCTGTCGGCTCTCAAGAAAAACCGCATCGGACTCGGCCTCAGCCTCTTCAGTTACCTGCTGATGTCGCCCCTGCCTTCCGGCCTGCGCGTACCCTTGATGAGGTCCGCCGCAAAGAGCATGATTCGACAAGGCAGCATGCCCCCCATTCTGACCAACATGGGCGCCATCGACCCGAACCGCCTCGATTTCGGCTCGGCCAGGCCGGCCTCGGCCTTTCTCCTGGTCCCTCCCGGTGCCGCCCCCAACCGGGCCATGGGCCTGTCCAGCTTTCGGAATGCCCTGACCCTGTCCGCCGGTTATCCGGACTCCCCAATGAATCGCGATCGCATCGAGGCCTTGTTCAACCGCTTCGAAAGCCTGCTGCCAGGTTAAACCCGGGGCAGGCCCACCCCGACCCAGGCGATGATGTTGCGCTGGACTTCCAGGGAGCCGCCCGCAATGTTGAAGCCCATGCAGAGCTGATAGGCGTCGGCCATGGTCCCCCCCAGAGGCGCCCGGGGCCCGGCCTCCAACTGGCCGTAAAGCCCCATGATCTCGGTGGCGAAATTGGCCAGGCGCTGCCCCAGTTCGGAGCCCAGAATCTTGGCCTCGGAAGCGGCCGCCGCGGAAAACACCTGGTTGCCCTTGTGCTGCTCCCAGCCGACCCGGTAGGCCAGGGCCCGGCCCACCTCCATGTCGGTCCACAGCCGGGCCAGCTTGCGCCGGGCCAAAGGGTCCTCGGCCAGGGGCCGTCCGTTCCTTCGGGTGGACTTCAGGTAGGCTATAAACCGTTCCAACTGCCGCCGGGCCGCGGCGAACCGTCCCACGCCGGACCGTTCGAAGTTCATGGTCGCCCGGGTCAGCTTCCAGCCCTCGCCTTCTCCGCCGATCCGTTCGCTGGCGGGTATCCGCACATCGGTGAAAAAGACTTCATTGTACAGGTGAACCCCGTTCATGTACCGGATCGGACGCACCTCGACGCCCGGCAGGCACAGGTCCACGTTGAAGACCGCAAGGCCCGCGCTCCGGCGGGAGCCGGGGTCGCTCCGGGCCAGCAGAAACACGTGGTCGGCCCGGTGGGCGCCCGTGGTCCAGATTTTCTGGCCGTTGATGACGTAGTGATCGCCATCCCGCACGGCCGTGGTCTTCAGGCCGGCCAGGTCCGACCCCGCGTTCGGCTCGCTCCAGCCCTGACAATACTGCCATTCACCGGAAGCGATCTTCGACAGGATTACCTTTTTCTGGTCTTCATCCCCGTAAAGCAGCACCGTGGGCCCGAACATGCCCACGCCGAACCGGTCCAGAGGCGCGCCGTGATAGGCGGCGGTTTCCTCGAAAATCAGTTGTTCGATGATGGTCGCCCCCCGGCCGCCGTACTCCGCCGGCCAGGCCATGATGTGGTGTCCGGTCTCGGCGAAGCGTTTTTTCAGGCCCTTGTAAAACTCCCAGCCTGAATCGCTGCCGAAGGTCGCTTCCAGCGTGTCGCCCAGGTATTCGGGCGGCGCGTCCCGCATGGCCTTGGCAAAAAAATCATCCAGTTCCGTCTTCAGTTCGCGTTGGGAGTCGGAAAAGTTGAAATCCACGGGTGCCTCCTCGGTTCGTCCTCAATGGTACGGAAGATGATTATTTTTCCGGCCGGCAGTCTCGCACGGCCCGATGCAGGGCCTCGACCGCCAGTTCGGCGCAGGCGGTCTTGTCCTCGGGCAGGCCCTCCCGCCGGGCCAGTTCCGTGCCGTCCAGCTTCAGGGCCGCCTCCAGCCGGCCGCCACGGACCGTTTCGGTAATCAGGGAGCAGACGGCCACGGCCGCCCAGCAGCCATAGGTCGTGAACCGGGCCTCGACGATGCGACCCTCCGAAACCTTGATCCGCATGGCAATCGCGTCGCCGCAGACCGGGCCGACAACCTGGCCCACGCCGTCCGGGGCTTCCATGTCCCCCTGGTTGCGGGGGGCGGTCATGTGGTCTCGGATCAACCGGGAAAGCATGGCGTCCGATCCCGGGCCGGAGCTCGTCAGCCCGCGTTGGAAAACTCCTCGTAAATTTCGCGCTGGGTCACCAGGCGCATGATCTCGTTGGTCCCGGCCGCGACCATGCCGCCGCGCAGGTCCCGGAAATGGCGCTCCACGTCGGCCTGGGTGGTGTACCCGATCCCGCCCATGATCTGCAAAGCCTCGTTGGCCACCCAGAAGGCGTTTTCCGCGCAAAAAACCTTGACCATGGCCGCGTGCTTGGTCACGTTCCGGCCCAGGTCCAGCATCCGGGCCGCCTTGGTCCGAAGCAGGCGGGCCGCCTCGATCCGGGTCTCCATCTCGGCCGTCTTGAAACTGATGGCCTCGAAGTTCTTCAGCGGCCGGTGAAAGGCCTCCCGCTCCATGGAATAGCGCACGGCGATCTCGAAGCAGGTCCGGGCCGTGCCCAGCAATCCGCTGCCCACCAGGATGCGTTCCGTGTTCAGCGTGTCCATCAGGTACTGGAAGCCCTGGTTTTCCTCGCCGATCCGGTTTCCGGCCGGGACCCGGACCTGGTCGAAAATCAACTCGGAGACGATGGCCAGCCCCCGCCAGCCCATGGTGTCGAACTCCCGCATGGCGATCAGGTTGGGGTCGCCCTTTTCCACGATAAAGGCGCTGATGCCCTTGCTGGGATGCACGTCCGGGTCGGTCACGGCAAAGACCAGAAACAGGTCGGCCAGGGCGCCGCTGGCCTGGAAACGCTTGGTCCCCTCGAGCACGTAATGGTCGCCGTCACGCACCGCCCGGGTCTTCATCCGGGCCGCATCCGACCCGCCCGTGGGTTCGGTCACGCATTCGGCCGTGACCAGGTCCACGCGGTTGATCCCGGGCAGCCATTTCCGCTTCTGTTCCTCGGCGCCGTAGTAGTATATCACGTGGGCGCAGTAATGAGGCACGCTGCGCAGGCAGGCCAGGGGATAGGCCTGGGCGCCCGTCTCCTCGTTGATCAGGGCCTCGTGCATCACGTCCAGACCGCCGCCGCCATACTCCTCGGGAAAACGTACGCCCAGGTAGCGCCGGGCCCCCATCTGCTTGAGCAGGTCCAGGGGGTACTTGTCCTCCCGGTCCATGGCCAGAACGTGCGGCCGGGCCTCCCGGGCATAAAAATCCCGGGCCTCGCTGACGTACGCCTGCTCATGATCGGTCAAAAATATCGAATCCATGTCACAACCTCCCGTTTGGCATCGAAAACCAGGGACAGTCGCCTGTTTCCCTTGGAAACCGGGAAAACAGGCGACTGTCCCTGGTTTTCGTCCTAGTTTTCCAGTTTTCTGGTTTTCGTGTGGCCTTAACCAAAATCCTGTTCCGTCCGCTCGATGATGTTGTCCTGCAAGCCCTTGCTCAGGTCCACGAAATAAGCGCTGTACCCGGCGACCCGGACGATCAGGTCCGTATGGTCCTCCGGGTGGGCCTGGGCCTCGATCAGCGTCTCCCGGTCCACGACGTTGAACTGGATGTGGTTGACCTCGAGATCGCCCCAGGTCTTCAGATACCCGTAAAACAGGTCCCTGAAATCGCCATCGAGCATCTGAGGCTGGAACTTCTGGTTGAGGAGCTGGTTGTAGGGCGTGCCCACCCGGGCCGCCGAGGCCAGAACGGCGGTCGGCCCCTTGAGGTCCGCCCCGGGCATGGGGGAAATGGTCCCGTCCGCAAAAGGTTCGCCGTTGCGTCTCCCGTCCGGCGTGGCCTCGCAGTCCCCGGCCAGGCCGTAGGTCGCCGAAACACCGCTGCCGTCGCCCTTGTAGGGAATACCGAACGGATTCAGACTGGTCTCCACGGCCTCCTCGGTCCGCCGGTGAACCTCCTCGGCCAGGGCGTCCACGCCGTCCTCGTCGTTGCCGTACTTGGGCGTTCCGTTTTTCATCAGCCGCCGCAAGTCCTCCCGGCCCTCCCAGTTCGCTTCCAGAGCCGTAATCAGCTCCGGCATCGTGACCCGGCCATCCTCGAAAACGTGCTTGCGGATGGCCGCCATACTGTCCACCACATTGGTCGGCCCGACTATGACCGCGTGGTCGAAGACCGCCGGAGGCGACCAGTCCCGCCCGTCCCGCCCCCGCTCGATGCAGCCGTCCAGCAGGGCCGACGAAAAGGGCCGGGGCGCCCAGCGCCGGTAGATGGCCTTGCCCAGGTTGTCCAACTGGGCCCGCTTTTTGGCGAAAAACCGGACCTGTTCCAGATAGGCCGCCATGACGTCCTCGATACAGGCGAATCCGGCAGGGTCCGGGGTCCGGGCCCCGTACTGCTCTCCGGTTTTCGGGTCCACCCCCTGGCGCAGGGCCCAGACCAGGCACTTGGGCAGGACCAGATACCCCCCTCCCTGGTGCATGGCGTTCAGCCCCGGCAGGTGCAGATAGACGCAGCCGAAAATCACGTAGTCCCGGGCCTGCTCCAGGGTGCATCCCCACTCGAGCAGCCTGGGAATCATGGACTTGTCGTTGAACAGGGCCGGGTACCCGATCCCGGTCCGGATGACCTCGATGGCCTTGAGCATCAACTCCCGGGGCGTGCCGTCGTGGTAACGCAGGCAGATGCTGCCCTGAAGCGTCCGGACCGACTTGGCCGCCTCCAGGACCAGGTAACTCATTTCGTTGGTCACGTCCCGGCCGTCCGCGTCCACCCCGCCGATGACCAGGCTCTGCAGCAGGTGTCCACCTCCGTACACGCCGGATATCATCGGCGAATACATCTGGCTGCATCCTTCAAAGTTGATATACAGGTCCTCGAGAAGGGCCAGTGCTTCCTCCTCGGTCGTCCGTCCCGCCTCCCGGTCGGCCAGGAAATAGGAGTTGAACAGCACGTCCAGCCGGGCCCCGATCCCAATGGCGATGAACTCGATCTGATGGGTGATGACATGGATGAGCCAGAAAAACTGCATGGCCTCCCGAAGCGTCCGGGGCGGATGGGCCGGGACCCGGTCGCAGGCCTCGGCAATGGCCTCGAGCCGCTTTCTGTTTTCCGGGTCGGGCTCGACCGCGGCCATTTCCCGGGCCCGGGCCGCGAACCGGCCGGCAAAGGCGATGGCCGCCCGGAGCGTGATAATCGCCGCTTCCAGAAAGTCCTTCTGCTCGAAATAGTCGTAGGGAACCAGGTCTTCGACCTCGGCCAGCCGTTCCTCGGCCTGACGGATCACGCCCTCCAGTCCGATCTTGAACAGCTTTTCATAGTTGGGCACGAATCCCTCGGAAAGCAGGCTCCAGAGGATGGTCCCCCCGTACTTGAAATAGCGGGCCTTTTCCTGGGTCATGGACCGGGTCAGAATCTCCCGGAGCGACCGGCCGTCCCAATACTCGCACAGCCGGTCGAACTCCTGCCGGCCGGCCTCGTCGGTCAAGGTCTCCCCCGGCGCGCCGGGCTGGATGACCCGCTGCACGGAACGCCAGTTCTGCTCGATGAAATGGACCAGATGGTCGGGGCTTTCGGCATAGTTCCCCGCCAGAAGCTGGCCATCCTCGATAAACACGGTCATGTTCAACAGGATGTGCTCCAGGGCCCGGGCCCGGCGGATGACCATGGGCCGGCCTTCGGTGGCCTGGTACGACTCGGTCAACAGCCGGGAGCGCTCGATCCCCAGCCGCACGTTCTCGCCATACACCCCGCGGGCCCTTTCATCGGGCGTATATCCGCGCTGGATGTTTCGCATGTTCTTTCCCATCGCTTTTCTGATCGCCATGATCCGGCCTCCTTGCCGTTACACGAATATCCTGGGGTAAGGTCCCTCGTATCCCAAAAGCCTGGAAATCCGTTCCCCGGTCGACAGCAGCCTGACCCGGGCCGCTTCCACGTTATCGGCGTCGCTCCGTTTCATCGCGTCCAGGGAGACGTTGATCACCGCGACCATCTGGTTCTGGTCGTTGAGCAGAGGCGTTGCGATCGAGCAGAGGTCCATGGACTGTTCCTGGTCCGAAATCGCATACCCGGTATCCCGCGTCTCGGCAATCAGTTCCATGATGCCCTCTTTGGAGACCACGGTCCGGGGCGTAAGCCGCTTGATGTCCATCTGGTCGAGGCGCTGCAGGATTTCCTCGTCGGGGAGACCGGCCAGGAGTGCCCGTCCCAGGGAAGACCCGTAGGCCAGCAGCTTGGAGCCGGGATGAATGTCGAACTTCAAAAACCGTCTGACCTCCCGGCGGTAGAGGACCAAAACGTCGCAATGGTCCAGCACGGCCAGGTTGACGGTCGCCTCCAGGGCGGTCGACAGTTCGTCCAGATAGGGCCGGGACACGGAAACCAGGCTCGAGCTGTTCAGAAAGCGAAAGCCCAGGGACAGGGTCTTGGCGCCCAGGGCGTAGCGCTTGTTCTCTTCCCGGATCAGGTACCCGAGGCTGGTCAGGGTGTTGATGAAGCGCTGGGCCGTCGTCTTGATCAGGCCGGCCCGTCTGGCCACTTCTGTCAGGCTGAGGGGCCGGGGGGATTCGCCCAGGATTTCCAGAATTTTCAGGGCCCGATCCACGGACTGGATATGGTTTTTGTCACGCATTACGGTACTATATCCTGTATGTCAGTATCATACGTCCAGCCAATTCCCTTGTCAAGATGTTTTTCCTAATCCGGATTTCTCACCGGGTTCCGGAGCGAGGTCGAGAAATCATTAGCGAAACGCGAAGTTGGAGGAGATTTTGGCCGCAAGCATATCAGGGCGATATGTTGAGGACCCAAATCTTCGAAACGAGCGTTGCAGCAAGGATTTCCCGGCCGCGGCAGGAAGCGCACTGAGAAATCCGGGTTAATACCAGGGGCCGAGAACAGGAACAGCCGCCAGAAACCATGGCCTCTGGTGGCTGCTACCGTCGACGGGCGCGGGGCCGGCACGCAGGCCGGCCCCCCGGGGAGGTCAATTCATCGTAGTGTCGAAAAAGCAGTTCGTGCCGCTGGACGAGCCGGACCCGGTCGCCCCGCCCTGCCCCAAGGGCAGGTAGACATACCCGCCCAGGCTGGTCGCCGTCTGCCCGTCGGGGTTCGTCACGGTCACATTCACCGCGCCGACGGCATGGGCCGGGGTGGAGATGCGCAGGGTCTGGGCGTTGACGAATGCGGCCTGGCTGTCCAGGCCGTCCAGGGTGACGGCCGCGCCGGCTTGGAAACCGGCGCCGGTAATGGTCACCGTGTCGCCGCCGCTGACCGGTCCCCGGTCGGGAAAGATGCTCAGAATCTGGGGCGGCGGCAGGCGGCGGGCCGCCGCGGCAAAAGTGGACATGTGGTCGAGCAGCAGGCCCATGACATAGGTGGTGTATCCGGATTCCGGGACGTCGGTCAACTGGTTCAGGACCACGCCGCCCGGGACGTAGGTCACGCCGTCCCGATCGCCGAAGGCTCCGGCCAGGGTCAGGCTGCCGTCGGCTTCGAGATAGTAGACGACCGGGTCGGTGATGCTGCTGGGCACGACCAGTTCCACCTCGACCAGCATGGTCTGTCCGGCGCCCAGTTCCAGGCGCTGGTCCGCGCCCATGGTGAAGGCCACCGCACTGTCGCCCAGGGCGGCCTTGGTGGAATCGTCGGCCAGGACCTGGCGCGGCGGGGAGATGGAGCCGCTGTATGGCGCGCCCGTTTCGTCGGTGATCTGGGTCCCCGGGTCCAGGGAGGCCTGAATGCCGAGTTGGATCGAGTTGACCTGATCGTTCTCTTCCCGGTCGTCCGTGGACAGGGTGACCGGGACCGTGACGATGCCGTCGCCGGGCATATTGACCATGTCGGTGGTGTCCACCGGATCGACGGCTCCGGTCAGGTCGATGGGCGTCTGGGCCTCGTACCGGGGTCCGCTGACCGAGTTGGTCCCGGCCGGCGTCTCGACCTGGACCCAGTACGAGCCCTGCCCGAGGCCGGCCGGTACCACGGCCCGGATGGTCCGGGCGTCCACCACGGTCGTCCCGGTCAAGGCAAGGGTCGTGCCGTCGTCCAGGGAGACCAGTCTGGCGGCCAGGGCGCCGGTGAAGTAGCTGCCCCGGATGGTCACGGACACGTCCTGGTCCCGTCGGCCCACGGCGGGTTGGATATGGGTCACCTCAGGAACCGGCGTCGGCGCGGGGGTGATCTGGTAGGCCTGGGCGCTGAGGGTCGATATTCCGTTCTTGTTGATCACCCGCAGATTGTAGGTCCCCGACGGGGCGCCCACCGGCACGTCCACATATATTACAGTAGCCGTGCCGCCCTTGCTCTTGAGGTCGAAGGCGTTGTCCAGATTGATGAACCGGACCAGGTCGTCGCCGGGGTTGCCCACGAAATTCAGCCCGGTCACCTTGAGTTCCCGAGCCTCGCCGTTGTGTCCGGACAGACCGCCGCCCTGGGTCAGCCCCAGACTGTCGATCCTCGGGCGAAGGTTGGCCGTGCGCCGGGAGGCCGTGGACAGCGCCGAGGCGTTCCCGGCCCGGTCCACGGACTTCAGGCCGAAGTAGTACAGGGTGTCCGGGTTGAGACCGTTGACCCGGAAGGTCTCCTGGCCGCCCGCCGCGGCCGGCGTCCTTCTATAGTACAGCTCGCGGGCCTGATCGAGGGTCGCGTCGGTGAATGGCTGGGTATGGAACCAGACCCGGTAACGGGCCAGGCCGTCTTCGGGAGAGACCCAGCCCAGATCGATCGAGGCCGACGGGGACGGGCCGCCCGAGGCCGTCAGGGCCGAAGCGGCGGGCGGGGTCAGGTCCACCTCCCAGGCATACCGGGTCGCGCTGGCCGTGGTCCGGCCGGACTGGCCGTCCTGCCACAGCCCGTTGACGCCCAGCCCGTTGACGTACAGGGTGTGCTGCCCCTCGGCCAGCCCGGTCTTCTCGATCTGCCGGCCGATCACTCCATCGGCCCAGGACAGGTCCTCGAGGGCGTACCGGTAACCCGCCAGGGCCGTCCCGTTTGGAACGGGATCGACCGCGACCTGGATGCTCGTCTCGGCCGTCACCGAGCCGGGCAGGCCGGACAAAACGGCCGTGGGCACGGCCGGGTCGATCTGCCAGAGAACCGTCGTCGGCCCGCCTTCGCTCTGCCAGTTGCCGGCCGTGTCCTGGCCGATCACTTCGAGCATGTGGGCTCCGGCGGCCAGCCCGGTCAGGGCGATATGGCGGGAGACCGAAAACGGCCCGTTCCAGACTGCGCCCGGAACCTGGTCCGCATCCATCCGGTACTTGTAAAACTTGACGTCCAGACCGCCCACGATGACGTCGATCTCGCGGCTCCCGACCGTGCCTTGAGGGTAGTGGCCCAGGGTCGCCGTGGGAGGCGTGGAGTCCACGGTCCAGACGGCCGTGGTCGCGTCGGCGTCTGCCTGCCAGTTGCCCGACTCATCCACGCCGATCACGGACAGGGTGTGCTGGCCGTCGCCGGCCACGGTA
>Ga0180009_10006450_pt1 | contig 12299 bp, 10 predicted proteins | sample OS_PC_MetaG_FD_123537 | JGI IMG/M metagenome (GOLD analysis project Ga0180009, IMG submission 123537) | Groundwater microbial communities from the Aspo Hard Rock Laboratory (HRL) deep subsurface site, Sweden - OS_PC_MetaG | ecosystem: Environmental > Aquatic > Deep subsurface > Groundwater...
GAGGCGACGCTGCGGGTGATCGGCGCCGAGGCTGGCGGCGCCCGGCTTGGCGGCGACCTGATCGCTCTCAAGATGTCGGAGGCGATCTTCGCGCAGGCGATCCGGGCGCATATCGAACAGACCAGCGGCACCGGGAGCGGCGTCGCGGGTTTCGCCGATCCGCACCTGTCGCGTGCACTGGCCGCGTTTCACCGACAGCCTGCGTCCGACTGGAGTGTCGAGAAGCTCGCCCGCGAGGCCGCGCTGTCGCGCACTGGCTTCGCCGAACGCTTTGCCGCCAGGCTCGGCGTGACCCCGATGGCCTATGTCACCGCATGGCGCATGCAGATCGCCCGCGAGGCGCTGGCGACGCGTGGTTTCTCGGTGGCGGAGGCGGCGGAAGTCTCCGGCTACGCCTCGGAATCGGCCTTCAGCCGCGTCTTCAAGAAGGAGATCGGGCTTTCGCCCGCCGCCTTCCGGCACGCTTGCGTCGAACGGCAACGCGCCGCCTGACCCTTCGCCCGTAGCTTCGGACGAACTGACCAATATCCCGGACAATCGAATGTTCATCGTTCCTACCCGGCAGACTAGTCAGATGGAGCGGCGGATGACCCGTCGCGTCATCAACCTGCCGAAAGGACTTGCATCATGCGCTTTGTCACCAAGACCATTCATGCCTGGCTGGATTACCCAGTCGCGTTCGCACTCGTCACCCTGCCGTTCCTGCTCGGGCTCGGGGCCGACCAACCGCTCGCATTGGCGATCTCGCCGATCGTCGGCGCAGCGGCCTTCCTGTTGACCGTGTTCACGGATCACGATCTGGGCGTCATCCGCATACTGCCGTACCGGCTGCATCTGGCCGCCGATCTCGTGGCCGGGCTGCTGTTCCTGGCGCTTCCCTTTGCGCTGGGCTTCACGGGGCTCGATGCGGCCTTCTACCTCGTCAATGGTTTCGCGGTGGTCGCTGTCATCTGCCTGTCGAAACCGGAACCGGAAATGGCGGCGTGAGCGCCGCCGCGCCGGTTCCGATGCAAATTGCCGACGCACATAAAAAGCCCCCGAATCTCGCGATCCGGGGGCTTTTGCAATTCGTCGGCGTCAGGCGGTTAACCCGCCCTCGGTTCATCCTTGCCTGACTTATTCGCCGGCTTCGAGTTCCTTGCCGGTTTCCTGGTCGACGACCTTCATCGACAGGCGGACCTTGCCGCGTTCGTCGAAGCCCAGCAGCTTGACCCAGACCTTCTGGCCTTCCTTGACCACGTCGCCGGTCTTGGAGACGCGTTCGGCGGCGAGCTGGGAGATGTGGACCAGACCGTCCTTGGGGCCGAAGAAGTTCACGAAGGCGCCGAAATCGGCGACCTTGACGACCGTGCCTTCGTAGATCATGCCGACTTCCGGCTCGGCGACGATCGAGTGGATCCACTTCTTGGCGGCCTCGATCTCCTTGCCCGAGGACGAGGCGATCTTGATGGTGCCGTCGTCGTCGATGTTAATCTTGGCGCCGGTCTTCTCGACGATCTCGCGGATGATCTTGCCGCCGGTTCCGATGACGTCACGGATCTTGTCGACCGGGATGTTCATGACCTCGATGCGCGGGGCGAACTCGCCCAGCTGGCCACGGCTTTCCGACAGGGCGTTGCCCATTTCGCCGAGGATGTGCAGGCGGCCGTCCTTGGCCTGGCCAAGCGCGATCTGCATGATTTCCTCGGTGATGCCGTCGATCTTGATGTCCATCTGCAGGGCGGTGATGCCGTCGGAGGTGCCGGCGACCTTGAAGTCCATGTCGCCCAGGTGATCCTCGTCACCGAGAATGTCGGAGAGGACGGCGAACTTTTCGCCTTCCTTGATCAGGCCCATGGCGATACCGGCGACCGGCTTTGCCAGCGGCACGCCCGCATCCATCAGCGCCAGCGAGGTGCCGCAGACGGTTGCCATCGAGGACGAACCGTTGGATTCGGTGATCTCGGAGACGACGCGCAGGGTGTAGGGGAACTGGTCGGCGGACGGCATCATCGGGTGGATGGCGCGCCAGGCGAGCTTGCCGTGGCCGATTTCGCGGCGGCCGGGCGAACCGGTGCGGCCGGTCTCGCCGACCGAATAAGGCGGGAAGTTGTAGTGCAACATGAAGGTGGCCTTGTAGGTCCCCGTCAGGCTGTCGACATACTGCTCGTCCTCGCCGGTGCCGAGCGTGGCAACGACGATGGCCTGGGTTTCGCCGCGGGTGAACAGCGCCGAGCCGTGGGTGCGCGGCAGCAGGCCGACTTCCGAGACGATCGGACGCACGGTCGACAGGTCGCGGCCGTCGATGCGGCTCTTGGTGTCGAGAATGGCGTTGCGGACGACCTTGGCCTGCAGCGACTTGAAGACGGCACCGATGACTTCGGAAGTGAAGCGGGGCTCTTCGCCGTCGGCCGGAGCGAAGTGCTCCTTGACCTTGGCCTTGACCGCGTCGATGGCTGCATAGCGGGCAGCCTTGTCGGTGTTGGTGTAGGCGGCGCGCAGATCGGCTTCGCACATGCCGAGCATTTCGGCTTCGAGTTCGGAATGATCCGGAGCGGTGAAGTCGCGCGGCTCCTTGGCAGCGGCTTCGGCGAGCTTGATGATCGCGTCGATGACCGGCTGGAAGCTCTTGTGGCCGAACATGACGGCGCCGAGCATGACGTCTTCTGCCAGTTCCTTGGCTTCGGATTCGACCATCAGAACGGCTTCCGAGGTGCCGGCGACAACCAGGTCCAGCGAGGATTCAGGCATTTCGTCGACATGCGGGTTGAGCACGTAGTCGCCGTTGATGTAGCCGACGCGGGCGCCTGCGATCGGGCCCATGAACGGGATGCCCGAGATGGTCAGCGCAGCGGAAGCCGCGACCAGCGCCAGGATGTCTGGGTTGTTTTCGAGATCATGCTGCAGAACGGTGATGATGATCTGCGTGTCGTTCTTGTAGCCATCGGGAAACAGCGGGCGCAGCGGACGGTCGATGAGACGCGAGACAAGCGTCTCGTTCTCGCTCGGGCGGCCTTCGCGCTTGAAATAGCCGCCGGGGATCTTGCCGGCTGCGTAGGTCTTTTCCTGGTAGTTGACGGTCAGCGGAAAGAAATCCTGGCCGGGCTTCGGCGACTTGGCCGAAACGACGGTGGCGAGCACGGTGGTTTCGCCGTAGGAGGCGATGACGGCGCCGTCAGCCTGACGGGCAACCTTGCCGGTTTCCAGGGTGAGCGGACGGCCGCCCCATTCAATCTCGACCTTGTGGGTATCGAACATGTCTTGTCCTTCGTATGCGGGTAAGTGGGCGTGGGCCGCTTTCCGGCCGCGCACTTCACTGTCCCGTTGGTTTCGAGCGCATCTCGGGCAAGACAGCGGGAGGCTTTGGAAAACGCCGCTCAAAGCGGTGGCGAAAGCATCCGGCAATCCTGCCCCATGACAGGCTATCTTAATGTCTTGCGAACCGGACTACCCGGTTCTTCGGACGGTTGTGGCGCGAGTTTCAGGCCGTAGAGCCCGGTGGCGCGCGCCTTGGCGCCAGGGTCCCGTTCCGTATCCTTCAGGACCGGAGGCGGGGAAAATGGTCCGGCGGGCGAGGCACATGGCCCGCCCGCCGGAAAACCGTTTAGCGGCGGATGCCCAGACGGGCGATCAGCGCTGCATAGCGCGCTTCGTCCTTGCGCTTGACATAGTCAAGCAGCGAACGGCGCGTGGACACCATGGTCAACAGCCCGCGACGCGAATGGTTGTCCTTCTTGTTGTCCTTGAAGTGGCCGGTCAGGTTGTTGATCCGTTCGGTCAGAATGGCAACCTGGACTTCCGGCGAGCCGGTATCGCCCGGCTTGGTGGCGTATTCCTGGATCAGCGCAGCCTTGCGCTCAGCAGTAATCGACATCGTCAAATCCTTTCAGTCTGGATGGATATGGCGCCCGCTGCCGGGATGTCGTCCAGCAAGGGCCTCGAAACGTCAGGCAGGCAGGACCTGTCATGACGGCTGGGCTATAGGCCAATTAAAGCCAAAATGAAAGGGAAATGTGGCCAACGCCCCCGTCGGGCCCATGTCGGGTCCGATCAGGCCTTGAATACCCGGCGGGGACGGAACTCGCCGCCGGCGACTTCGCCGATCGATAGCAGCTGCCCGCGGACGAAGGCGCAGGCGTCGTCAGTGGCGACGGGCGCGTCGCGGCCGCGCAGCATGATCGGATTGCCCATGCGGATGCGATGGGCCTGATCCTCGCTGACGTCGATGCGCGGCAGCATGCCGAGCGCCTCGCCGGCGGGCACCAGAAAAGCGTCGAGGGCGGCCAGCCGCTCGGCGTCGTCCTCGATCTCCTCGAGTGCGACCAGATCGGCGAGCGGCACCATGACGTCTTCGGAAAACGGAGCGACCATGGTGCGGCGCAGGGCCGAGATATGGCCGTAGCAGCCGAGCTGGCGGCCGAAATCGCGGGCCAGCGCGCGGACATAGGTGCCCTTGCCGCATTCGACCTCGAACACAGCATGATCGGCGTCGGGGCAGCCCAGAAGCGTGATGCGGTGGATCTCGACCTCGCGGGCGGGAATCTCCACCACCTCGCCGTCGCGCGCCATGTCATAGGCGCGTTCACCGGCGATCTTGACGGCGGAGAAGGCCGGCGGAACCTGTTCGATCACGCCGGTGTACTGAGGCAAGATCGCCTCGATGGCGGCCTTGTCGGGACGCGCGCCGGAGCTTGCGGTCACCTCTCCCTCGAGATCATCCGTATTGCGCTCCTGGCCCCAGGCAACTGTGAATTCATAGATCTTGCGGCCGTCCATGACGTAGGGAACCGTCTTGGTGGCGTCGCCGAGCGCGATCGGCAGCATGCCCGAGGCCAGAGGATCGAGCGTGCCGGCGTGTCCGGCCTTTTCGGCCTTGAACAGCCACTTGATCTTGGAGACAGCCTCGGTGGAACCAAAATCCCACGGCTTGTCGAGAACCAGCCATCCGGAAACCGGCCGGCCCTTCTTCTTGCCACGACGACCCATCTCAGGCGTTCCCTTCGCCTTCGGACTCCGGTTTGTCCGCCGGTTCGTCCGCGTTCTCGTTGTGATCGAGATCACGGGCGACTTCGGGCGAGCGCAGAAGCGCATCAATCTTGGAATAGTTCTCGAAGCTGGTGTCGTCGCGGAAGCGAAGTTCCGGGATGCTGCGCATCTGGCGCAGATCCGGCGACACGCGGCCGCGGATGAAGCGGGCGTTCTTGTTGAGCGCCGCGATGGTTTCCGAGTGATCCTCCACACCGAGCGGCGTGACATAGGCTGTGGCCACGGTCAGATCCGGCGACATGCGTACTTCGGTCACCGAAATGAGCGTGTTGGACAGGACCGGATCGCGGATTTCTCCCCGCTGCAGGACCTGGGTGATGGCCGCGCGGACCTGTTCGCCGACGCGCAGCATGCGCTGGGAAGGAGCCGAGGAAGATGACTTGGGCATGGTGTTCCAACCGAAATTGCGGGTTCAAAGGCCCGAGGCAGCGCACGATGGATGGCGACCCGGCGCGGGATGCGCGCCGGGCGTTATCCGATCAAAGCGTGCGTGTGACGTGCTCGACGCGGAAACACTCGATGACATCGCCTGCGCGGATATCTTCGTAGTTCTCGAACGCCATACCGCATTCCTGGCCGCCATTGACCTCGGAGACTTCGTCCTTGAAGCGCTTGAGGGTCTTGAGCTTGCCTTCATGGATGACAACGTTGTCGCGGATCAGGCGGACGCCCGCACCGCGTTCGACCTTGCCTTCGGTGACGCGGCAACCGGCGACCTTGCCGACCTTGGTGATGTTGAACACCTCGAGGATCTCGGCATTGCCAAGGAAGGTCTCGCGACGTTCCGGCGACAGCATGCCCGACATCGCCGCTTTCACGTCATCCACCAGATCGTAGATGATGTTGTAGTAGCGGATCTCGACGCCGTCGCGTTCGGCCGCATCGCGGGCCTGCTTGTTGGCGCGGACGTTGAAGCCGATGATCGCCGCGCCTGAAGCCTCGGCAAGCGAGATATCGGATTCGGTGATGGCGCCGGCGCCAGAATGGATGATCCGGGCCCGGACTTCGTCGGTCCCGAGCTTGTCGATAGCGCCGGCAATGGCTTCGATCGAGCCCTGCACGTCGCCCTTGACCAGCAGCGGGAATTCCTTGCTGCCGGTATCCTGCAGCTGGGTCATCATCTGCTCGAGAGAACCACGGGTTCCGCTCTGGCGGGCGGCTGCCTTGTCGCGAGCAAGCCGCTGGCGGTATTCGGCGATCTCGCGCGCCCGGGCTTCGTTTTCGACCACGGCAAAGCGGTCGCCGGCCTGCGGCGTGCCCTGAAGGCCGAGGATTTCGACCGGGAAAGCGGGTCCCGCTTCCTTGACGTGTTCGCCGCGGTCATTGACCAGTGCGCGCACACGGCCCCACTGATCGCCGGCCACGAGGATTTCACCGGGCTTGAGCGTACCGGTCTGGACCAGAACGGTGGCAACCGAGCCGCGGCCGCGATCAAGCTTGGCCTCGATCACGACGCCTTCGGCGGTGCGATCCGGATTGGCCTTGAGATCGAGCACTTCGGCCTGCAGCAGGATGGCATCAAGCAGCTTGTCGAGATTGAGCTTCTTGGTCGCCGAAACCTCGACGTCGAGAACCTCGCCGCCCATGCTTTCGACGAAGACCTCGTGCTGCAGCAGATCGGTCCGGACCTTCTGCGCATCAGCCGTCGGCTTGTCGATCTTGTTGATCGCCACGATGATCGGAACTCCGGCAGCCTTGGCATGATTGATCGATTCAATCGTCTGCGGCATCACGGCGTCGTCGGCGGCAACCACCAGAATGGCAATGTCGGTGGCCTGGGCGCCACGGGCACGCATCGCGGTAAAGGCGGCGTGGCCCGGCGTATCGATGAAGGTGATCAGCTGGCCGTTCTTCTCGACCTGGTAGGCACCGATGTGCTGGGTGATGCCACCGGCCTCGCCAGAAACGACATTGGCGTCGCGGATGGCGTCGAGCAGCGAGGTCTTGCCGTGGTCGACGTGACCCATGATGGTGACCACCGGCGGGCGGGAAACCATCTCGCCACCTTCGTCCTCGACATTGAAAATGCCAAGCTCGACGTCGGATTCCGACACGCGGCGGACAGTGTGGCCGAATTCACCGGCAATCAGTTCGGCGAGGTCGGCGTCAATGACGTCGCCCGGCTTCATCATCTGGCCTTCCTTCATCAGGTACTTGATCACATCGACCGACCGTTCGGCCATGCGCTGCGAGAGTTCCTGGATGGTGATGGTCTCGGGCAGCTGCACTTCGCGAGCAATCTTCTCGCGCGGCTCCTGCATCATCGAGCGGCGCATCTTTTCCTGACGGCGGCGCATGGCCGACAGCGAGCGCCCGCGCGAATTGCCGTCGTCATTGAGAGCGGCGGTCAAGGTCAGCTTGCCGCGACGGCGGTCTTCTTCCGCCTTCGGACGTGCCGGCTTGGGGGTTTCAGGGCGAACAACCTTGGCACCCGGACGCGCCGGGCCACCGGGACGGGCAGCTGCGCCGGGGCGCGACGGGGCTTCATCTTCCTCGGTTTCGCGCCGGCGGCTGCGCGGCGTTTCCTCTGCAACAGGCGGCACGGCTTCGGCCGGCGCATTGACCGCGGCTTCCTCGGCGGCAAGAGCTTCGGCCTCGGCTTCCTTTGCAAGACGGGCGTCTTCTATAGCCTGGAGGCGGGCCTTCTCGGCGTCCTCCACAGCGCGGCGGGCATCTTCCTCGGCGCGGCGCGCGGCTTCTTCCTCGGCGCGCTTGCGTTCCTCGACGTCACGGACGCGGCTGTCCTGCAAGGCGCGGCGACGCGCTTCGACTTCGCTGGCCGAGAGCTGGTTGAGCACCGCGCCACGTGGCGCAGGCTTGGGCGCCGGTGCACGCGGGGAGGCTGCAGGAGCAGATGGCGCCGTAGCGCTTGGTGCAGGCTTGGGTGCCGCCGCAGGCGCCGGCTCAGCCGGTTTTTCGGCGGCAGGGGCCGGCCGCGGCTTGAGGGTAACCGGTGGCACCGGCTTGTCATCCTCGGGACGGTTGATGCGGCGCTTGCGCGTCTCCACCACAACCGCCTTGGTACGGCCACGGCCCATCTCCTGGCGAACCATCCCCTGTTCCACAGAGGGGCGCTTCAGCGAGAAGGTCTTCTTGCCGGTAACACTGATTGTCTTGTCGTCGTTGCTGTCGCTCATTCCGTATCCGTTTCCGCGGGAAACCGCATCGCACCCGTGCGCGCCGGCTTCTTGATCGATCGCATCCGGGGTTTTACACCCCTTAGCCCGTTTTGGCCGGCCCCGCATCGGGACCGTTCCTGTAGCGCGCAAGCATCTTTGCGCGCTTCACTACACCCTCACCGGCCTGCCCTGCAAGCGCGGCGGCATGGATAAAAGCGCCTTCGCCCATGACAAGCGCTAATTCGTCGGCCGAAAACAGCCGAAAGACGGGTATCTCCGCCTCAGTGACCCCCATGGCCCGCGCCGTATTGGCCTGGCGCAATTTGCGTACGCCGTCGTCCGCCGCATCGGTCGCATGCATCAGCGCACGTGCTGCGCCGGAGCGTATGGCGTCCTCCACCTTACCAGATCCGGTGATGAACTGGCCCGATTTTCGCGCCAGGTTCATCATACCGAAAAGGCTGTCACAGAGCAGCCTGTCAACCATACCACCCAAATCGGGATCGGTGGTCACTTCCGTCTTGAGCGCCCGGCCGAAAAGCTTGCGCTTGACCGCCTGGTCAACCACCGACCGCTCCGCCGTCACCCAGCAGCCGCGCCCCGGAAGGGCGTGGCGCAAGTCGGGAACCACGGATCCGTCAGGCCCTGCGACAAACCGGATCAGATCATCCGGCTGGCCACGCTCCCTGGTCACTATGCACATCCGGTCGTTCACGGGTTCGATCCTGACCTTCACCGCACTGCCTCCGGGAACGCCGGGCCTCAGGCCTCGTCGCCGCCCGCTTCCACGTCGCCGTCAGCCTCGACGGCCTCTTCTTCCTCGGTGACCAGTTCGTCCTCGGTGATCCAGCCTATGGCGAGACGCGCCTGCAGGATCATCTGTTCGGCTTCGGCGCGCGTGATGTCGAGACCGGTGAACAGGCCTTCGAACCGCTTGGTTTCGCCATCCTTGCGCTCTGACCAGCCGGTCAGATCGTCAACGGCGCAGCCGGCGAAGTCCTCGACCGTCTTGATGCCGCCGCCACCGAGCGCCACCATCATCTGCGTGGTCATGCCGGGGATCGAGCGCAGCTCGTCCTCGACGCCCAGCTCCTTGCGCTTGGCATCGAGTTCGGCCTCGACCTTGTCGAGATACTCGCGGGCGCGGGTCTGCAGCTCGTTGGCGGTTTCCTCGTCGAAGCCCTCGATCGCGGTTATTTCGCCGATATCGACATAGGCAACTTCCTCGACCTGGCTGAAGCCTTCGGAGGCGAGCACCTGGCCGACCATCTCGTCGACATCGAGCGCTTCCATGAACAGTTGCGTGCGCTCGTTGAATTCCTTCTGGCGGCGCTGGCTTTCTTCTTCCTCGGTCAGGATATCGATGTCCCAACCGGTCAGCTGCGAGGCCAGGCGCACGTTCTGGCCGCGGCGGCCGATGGCCAGCGACAGCTGCTCGTCGGGCACCACGACCTCGATGCGCTCGGCGTCTTCGTCAAGCACCACCTTGGTCACTTCGGCCGGCTGCAGCGCGTTGACGATGAAGCTTGCAGGCGACGGCGACCACGGGATGATGTCGATCTTCTCGCCCTGCAGCTCGCCAACGACGGCCTGCACGCGGCTGCCGCGCATACCGACGCAGGCGCCGACGGGGTCGATGGAGGAATCGTTGGAAATCACGGCGATCTTGGCGCGGCTGCCCGGATCGCGGGCGACAGAGCGGATCTCGATGATGCCGTCGTAGATTTCCGGCACTTCCATCTGGAACAGCTTGACCATGAACTGCGGATGGGTGCGCGAGAGGAAGATCTGCGGGCCGCGCTGTTCGCGGCGGACGTCGTAGACATAGGCGCGGACGCGGTCGCCGTAGCGGAAAGCCTCGCGCGGGATGGTTTCATCGCGGCGGATGATGCCTTCGCCACGGCCGAGATCGACAATGACATTGCCGTATTCGACGCGCTTGACGGTGCCGTTGACGATCTCGCCGATGCGGTCCTTGAACTCATCGAACTGGCGGTCGCGCTCGGCTTCGCGCACCTTCTGCACGATCACCTGCTTGGCCGACTGGGCGGCGATGCGGCCAAAATCCATCGGCGGCAGCGGATCGGCGATGAAATCGCCGAGCTGCGCATCGGGATTGCGGTCGCGGGCCAGCGCCAGCGGGATCTGCAGCGAATAGTCTTCGGCGTGATCAACGACTTCCAGCAGGCGCTGGAGGCGGATTTCGCCGGTCTTGGCATTGATGTCGGCGCGGATGTTGGATTCCGACCCGTAGCGCGAACGTGCGGCTTTCTGGATCGCGTCCGCCATAGCGGCAATGACGATCTCGCGGTCAATGGACTTCTCGCGAGCGACCGCGTCAGCGATCTGAAGAAGCTCAAGCCTGTTTGCACTGACTGCCATGTCTGTCTCCATATGTCGGGCCGCGGCTTGCGGCCCTGCTCTGGTTTGGGTCCGTCAAGCGGACCGGATCAAAGGCACCCCGAAGGGCGTTCGCAAATTCGTTCAACCCGTCTCAGGCCGGATCGCCGGCTTCGGGATCTTCCGGGATTTCCCCGGCATCGTTTTCATTGGCCGCCTGCGCCGCCTTCGCGGCCTTGTCGGCGCGCAGCGATTCGCGGATCAGGTCGTCGGTCAGCACCAGCTTGGCTTCGGCAAGCGCCGAAAACGGGATCACCGCGATATTCTCTTCACCGTAGGCCGGCTGGTCGCGCTCAACCGAGAAACCGGTCTCGGTGACATCGCGGATGTAACCCCGGAACCGCTTGCGGCCGTTGATCAGCACGGACGCGTCACAGCGGGCGAGATGACCTTCCCAGCGGACGAAATCGGATTTGCGCACCAGCGGGCGGTCAATGCCGGGCGACGATATTTCCAGATGATACGCCTTCTCGACCGGGTCCTCAACATCAAGGACCGGGGAGATCGCGCGGGACACCGCTTCGCAATCCTCGACGCTCATGGTGCCGTCGTTGCGCTCGGCCATGATCTGCAGGGTCAGACCGTTCTGGCCGGAGAGGCGAACCCGCACCAGGCGCATGTCCAGCGCCTCGATCACGGGCTCGACAATTTCGGCAATGCGCGCGTCAACACCGGTTTCCGTAACCAGTCTGTCATCATTGGGCATTGCGGTTTCGTCTGTCATCGGGACCTTGTCCTGGCTGCTGCATGCACCCGCCAACCTCCCGGAGGATTCAGGGGGGTAAAACATGCAGCACATTGAAAGTGCTGCAGCGTCCTTTGGAGTCCTCCCCGAGGCAACGCGCGCTGCAATGGTTCAACCGATCGCCTGGCAACAAAAAAGAGCGGGTCCTCGCGGGCCCACCCTTGTTCATAGCGATCAAGAATTTGAAGTCCATATAGACTCATTTGACCGCTTCGGCAAGGGAATTCCGGTATTCGACCACGGGCGGACCTTAAAGCCGGCGTTGCGGGCGGCGGCGCATTACCCGAGGCGTACAAATTCCAGGTAGCAGGGCGTGCGGCCTTCGCGGATGGCCTTGGCCTCGTAGCGGGTGCCGGGCCAGCCCTGCCAGGGCTCGCGCCAGTCCGCGGCCTTGCGGGCGGTCCACTCGAAACCCGGATGGGCGGCAATGTGGGCCAGCGTCCAGTTGACATAGGTATCTATATCAGACGCGAAGCAAAAGCGGCCGCCGGGTTTTAGGACGCGGGCGAAGCGGTCGAGGTTGAGCCTGGAAACGAAACGGCGCTTCCAGTGCTTCTTCTTGGGCCATGGATCGGGGTAGAGCAGATCGATGTGGTCGAGGCAGGCATCGGGCAACCAGTCGAGCACCCGCGTGGCGTCGTCGTCATAAAGGCGGATGTTCTCCACCCCTTCCGCCTCAACGCCCGCCACCAGCTTGGCCATGGAATTGACGAAGGGTTCAACGCCGATGAAGCCGGTGCCGGGGGCATGGTGGGCCCGGTGAAGCAGATGCTCGCCTCCGCCAAAGCCGATCTCCAGCCTCGTCGTCGAGACCGGTTTCGGCCAAAGCGCTGACAGCGAAACGGGCGGCGGAGAAGAAATATCAAGCTTCAGCACCGGCAGAAGCGCTGACAGCGCCTCGGCCTGCGGCGCCTTGAGCGTCTTCCCCTTGCGGCGACCGTAGAATGCCTCGGTCGACCGGCTGCGCCGTTGCGGGCCTGTCATCGCTTTGCCCCTCTAGTGCATGTCGC
>Ga0180009_10006451_pt1 | contig 12298 bp, 8 predicted proteins | sample OS_PC_MetaG_FD_123537 | JGI IMG/M metagenome (GOLD analysis project Ga0180009, IMG submission 123537) | Groundwater microbial communities from the Aspo Hard Rock Laboratory (HRL) deep subsurface site, Sweden - OS_PC_MetaG | ecosystem: Environmental > Aquatic > Deep subsurface > Groundwater...
CTGTCGTTTCAACGTAATCTGAAATTCTTTAATGCCAGATAAAAAGAGCTCACAAGTCCGGATCGTATCACCTAATCGATTGACTGCCTCGTTGATCTCTGCCCCGGGTCTCAAGCGAACAATGATTTGGATGGGATCAAGCTGCCAAACGAGGGTGTCCATAAGTTTCGCCCAATCGTCAAGGGAAGGGATCCATGGAAAAAGGTGCTTGATCATGTTGTTTCCCGTCCGGCCTTTAGCCGCCATCGAGCCGAAACCCATGGATAGCCTCTTTAAAGGGGTGGAAAGGGACAAATCTTCCTGCCTGCGATGGATCGCAAGCGCATGAGTGGGGCTGAAAGGCGCTCTTCTCTGCCTCAGGTCATCCTCAACGGTAATTGGAACAAATTCAGCTTCCTTAATGTGTGAGGCCAGAAGCGGCACAAGGTTCAAGTATCGACGGATAATCTCCTCTTTTACCTCCTCTTGGGTTGAAGCAAGGGCTCGGAGGAAAATCGAGATCAAAATCTGGCCACGTGCTTTATGAATAAGGTCAGGCAACGCCGTTAAGTGCAGCTCCAAACATATACTCGGCGGCCAGGAAGATATAGCATGTAACAATGCTTCCCGGGTTCGATGCTGCCTTTTTGGGTTCAGGGGATTAAGCTGTGATTGATTTTCTTCAAGAAAATCCAATTGAGTCAATACCAGATCAGCCTTAAGAATCGATTTTAACTTAAGACCGGCAACACCCTCAAAGCCTTTACCTGTTTTTCTGACTAAAATCTTAGGAAAATGCATCATCTTTTTCATAAACATATCCTTATACCTTTCGCCTTGCGCCTTTTACGTTCAATTCCATATGCAGGAGCCTTTCAATAGCCTCGTTAGAAAGACCCAAAGCCTCAAGCTCCTGTGCCATGGCTTTTTTAGCGTTAAGATTTTTTACAGATGTTATTTCTATCTCGGGCATCCGATTTTGTTCTTGTTTTGGTCTACTTTCCAACACCTCACTCGTGTGCTCAGTCACGAGCTGTTCCCCTTCTTCCCTTTTCGACTTAATCTGCATAGATTGCCTCCATATTACTAAAAAGTACATGTCCATTACGACAATCTAATAAAACGACAAAAACAACGAACCATAACAAAAAATTTCAATATAGAGATAAATGATTATGAGAAGGTTTATTGATGGGAGGGAGCCCAGAAAAAGTAAGACATGATAACGGCGAAATAAATTGACAGAATTAATACAATTAAGGTAGATTTACCACAGTTTCGGTAATATTTGAATCTCATCAATACCTTGGATATAGTCCTTCATACAGACCTCGTTATTTGATCTAAGAACTAGGTCCGATTTTTGGACACCATTCTCATCATAATGGCTATATCGAGCCAAATTGAGGGATTGTGAATTGAGGGATTGAGGGATTAAGATAAGGAAAAGATTCATATTTCAATTCCTGAATTCCTAAATTCCTGAATTCTACGAGTGTCCAATTTTCATGCAAACTGACAAAAATGGCAAAGCAGCCTTTGTGATCTCACGATCAGGAGATTATCAGGCTATTATGCTGTCTGGAGAACATCAAATAGTCAAATTGAATGTGAAAATAAGTTAATTTTAATTACTTTTGGGAAAGACAATCAGAGAAATCAAGATGCAATTTCCCTTTTCAACAAACGAAATAAAAAAGGGCCTCAAGACCGATACAGGATTTAAGGCCGTAATCGACTCCTTGCCAAAAGACCAGGGAGACCTACTGAAAAACATCATTGCCAATGAATCATTCCTTACTAACGCATTAGAATCCTTACCTGAAAAACATCGAGATCAAATAACACAAATCTTGAATGACATTATAAACGTACCTCAACAAGCAATGCGCCTTTATGAACAATGTCGGTATTTTGAAGCGCGTAAGTTACTATTAAAGACCATTGATCTCTATACATACGTAAATAGACCGTCCCTTGAGGCGCTGGACAAGGCAACAGAGTTCGTAACCAAACGGATCAGGGCGCTTTGCTACGATCTTTTGGGTGATGTTGAATGGGTTTTAGGTAATTCAGCAAAGGCGGGCCAGCATCATCAGCTTGCCCTCGAATTGGCTGAAGAGACAGGGGATCTGGATACCACTGTCAAGGCCCTGCAGGGTCTGGGAACTTATTATTTGGAGATGGGCGATTTTCAAAAGGGCATGGAATATTGCCAGAAGGCCATGGAACTCATCAGCGGGCAGGATGACCGGTGGAGTATCGGGCAGAAGATACTCACCACCTTGAGCATCCTCAGCAGTGATACAGATAAAGACTTAGACGCAGCACTTGAATATGCGCTTAAGGCGGTTGACCTTTGTACTCAAAAAGAGGACAAGAAGGCCTTGCCAATATGTTTGAACAACCTTGCCTGCCTTTATTTGGAAGCGGAGGAGTTGGACCTGGCCGTCGAGACCTTGGAGAATGCCCTTGAGATCACTCACCAGGAAGACGACCTTCGCCATGAGGCCCTTATTCTGAATAATCTTGCCATCTGTGTTCTCCGGGGAACCCCCTCGGGTGACCATATTGAGTGGGCTGCATCTCTCATTACTAAAGCCCTTTCCATTAGCAGTGATATTGGCGCCTTCAGCCTTCAAGCCCTTTCTATAGGGAACATGGGTTTTGTTTATCAGCTCTCAGACAGGGCAAATGAAGCCAGGAAGGCCTTTCTGGATGCTGTGAAAATTCACCGACGGATCGGCTCAAAATCCAGCGAGGCTGCGGCACTTATCAACCTGGGTTGGCACCTCAAAGAATATTTGGGCGATTTCGAGGGCGCTTGCCAGAGCTGCCGAAAGGCTATTGAGCTTATAGAGGACATTAGAGGAGGTTTGAAAAAAGAGTCCCATCGGATCAATTATGCGGATAAAGTGACTGATCCATATCAACTGGTGGTGGATTGTTTGGTAAATCTAAACAGGGTGAATGAGGCCCTTGAATATGTGGAAAGGTCAAAGTCAAGGGCGCTGCTTGATTTGTTAGCTGGGAAGTTAATAGACAGGATTTCCGTTGAATCAGACCCCGAGGCCTTTCACAGGGCTGTTACCCTTTTAGGGGAGATTGATGAGATACAGAAAAACCTGACCTCAATTTATCGAAAAGAACAGGTGGACAACACAACGGAACATGAGAGGGCAATCAGGCATGAATATGAAATACTCTCCAATTCTCTTTTGGATGAGCTTTCAGAAAAGGAACGCGCATTTGAGGAGACTTTCGCGGAATTACTTGAGCTGGATCCAGAAAAGGCTTCCATACTCAAGGAGTCAGCGCTTCCAGTGAACCAAATCCAGGGACTCATAGACGACGATGCCCTTTTTCTCGAACTGTACCAGACTGAAGAGAAATTACAACTATTCATAATCCCACATGATGGTCCCGTTAACGCTGTGACCGTGGGTATACCCTATTATAAGGCGATGGAATCCGTATGGAATCTTATGACGGGATTAAGACAGAAGGCCTCCCTGGACATACGGTCTCATGAATTCATCAAACAGGTACGCCAGCCACTGGCAAGCTTTTTCGAGCTGCTGATTGCACCTTTAAGGCCTTATGTTGATAGATGCAAACGACTTATCATTGCGCCACACCTTTTCTGGCACTACCTCCCATTCCAGGCCCTTTATGACAGAGAAGAGAATGTGTATTTATGTGACGAAATTGAGATTGGCTATTGTCCCTCAGCCTCTGTACTCCAACTCTGTCACGCTAAAAACCGTACTCATAGGGACCATGCCCTGATCCTCTCGCGCAATAATGGAGACCTGCCCCATGTTGATCAAGAGGCCGATCTTCTTGACGATGCTTTTTATCCCAATGGACATGTCTTTAAGGGAGATAAGGCCCACCTTGGACTGATTTTGAAAGATGAAAACAGGTATGACGTTGTTCACCTCGCCTGCCATGGTCAATTCAACCAGGAACAGCCTTTTTTATCGGGACTTGATGTGCCTCCGGCAGAATCAGAAGACAGACGAACATACCTTCTGGATTTTTTCAGTCTTCGGCTTGATTGCAACCTGGTAACCCTGAGCGCCTGTGATTCCGGGCTTAGCCAGTTCACCTCAGCAGATGAACTTATTGGCCTCAGCACGGGACTCTTTTATGCAGGTGCTGCTTCGGTGCTGCTGAGTCTGTGGCAGGTATCGGATGAATCTACATGCTATTTTATGGAAAACTTCTACTGGCATTATGTAAAGAACCGCCGGACCAAGACAAAGGCACTTCAACTGGCCATGCAGGCGGTCAAGGCTAAAAAGGAATACGCTCACCCTTACTATTGGGCACCTTTTGTGGTAATGGGGGATTGGAGATAAGACCGATGATGATTTCAATCCTTTACTTTTTTCATTTCCTTGGCAATAAATAGGAGAGCTGTATAAAGGAGAAATATTATGAGCGAAGCAGCAGGGGGGTTAGTTGTAGCCTGTGGGGCTGCCGTTGCCGGAGGGGCAGTTATAGCTGCTCTGGCGGCAGGAGGATTGGTGTTAGGAACCGGCTACTTAGTTTGTAGAGGTGGCTATCAAGCAGTTAAATCATGTAAATCAGCATGGGATAAGCACTTAGCAGAACTTGAAAGGGAGCGTAAGGAGCACCTTGAACAATTGCGAAAAGCAGATGGGGCACAAGTGCAAAGGATTCAGGATAATTTGTCTAAATGGGCGTTAGAGAGTGAGGAATTGCTTCGTCAAAATGAGATGAAAATATTTGAGGAAATTGCTAAAAAGCGTGCCCAGATTATTGAGGATCAATGTGAGCGTTCAGTAAATTCAACATCATGGAAACGACTTAGACGTTTGGAGGATGAACTGAAAGATTTTGACAGTGGTCTTTCAGTGGTTGCATCAATTAAAGCTTCTGAAAATGATAGGGCTGAGTATCGAAGACAATTGGAAAAAGAACAAGAGCAATTAAGGCAGGAGACCGAAAAGCCTTCACTGAAGGCAGTCAATATTGAAGACCTTGTAAAAATGGCAATAACAGACCCTCCTACTAAAAAGCCTTCTTTAGTCAACCTCAGTAATGTTGATAAGCAATTAGCAATCTTTCGTTCCCAGATTGCAGGGCTTCTTTTTTTATCGGAGTCAGAACGGGAAATCGTCAGAGCCAAAGCAGAGCAGGTTGAAATATCTCTGGGAGGTAAGCCATCTGAAATCGAACTGAATTTCGAATCTAAAAAGGACGAACTGGAAAAGCTCCTAATCGAAGCCAGAGAAATGAATGAAAAAAAACAGAAAACCTGGCAAAAGATGCAGGAAATCTATTTCTCTTTATATGATCGTTATACAACAGCCACACAGGATCCCGTACTAAAAGGACTTATTGAAAACCCTTTAGGTGATCTTCATAAGATTCTAGAAGAAGCCAAAAGGCGCATCTCAGAACCACAAGAAGATCCTGCTGCATGTTTGGTGATGCTCAAGGAAAGCCAACAAAAATTTGAAAACCAAGTTGAAGCTCTATTACGAGCACATCAACGTAATCTTAACCAACAGGTAAAGGATACCATCGTTAAAGTGATTGAAGGGTTAGGTTATGGAAATGTTAAAGAAGAAATGAGAAATAATAAAACCACGGTTACAAGCTCAAGTATTAAAAAGCATAAAGGTGCGGAACTGTATTTTTCTTTAGATGACGACGGATATCTTTCTATCGACATTTCCCGGAAGGGTTTTAAAAACCAATCTGAATGCACTAAAGAGTTTATCAGAATTCAACATACACTACAAGAGCATGGCGTTTATGTAGAGCTCAGAAAACACAAAAAAACCTGGTTGCCGGAAATGGGTAATTTTATTAGTGCCCAACTTGAGAATAAGGGATTTCCGAAATCGGGTATTAAAACTGTAGATATCGAAGGCGGGATACGAATAACGGCAACGGATACTGAAAAGAAAATCGCTGAAATCACTATTGATAAAAAGACCGGAGAATGTACAGAAACCTTGGGTTCTGAAGTTGAATTGCTTAAGGCGGTTATTTCTTTAGAAGACGAAGAGGAATATGACGATGAGCGAGACAGAGACCAAGAAAGACTGCAAACTTGAAGCCCTGGAAGAAAAAGAGCCCATAACACAAGCCCATAGTCTTTCCGAACCCAAATATTGCCAGATTGCCCTTCACGTTTCCGGAAATATTTACTTGGAAGGGGATAAGGGTACCGTGAATGCATTAATAGAGGCAATGAAAAAAGAAGGATATATCATCGATTGGAAATACAGAAGTATCTGCGGTTAAGCTGCTACATGCATTTTTTTTAGAATGTCAATATGAAATAGCGAGAGCATTCCCCGTAACACGCATCTGGGAGCTTCAATAATTGAAAATTAAGGAGAAAGATCATGGATCAATATACACTGCCATCGTGGTTCAAAGAATTGAAAGATCAATATACACAGGGTGTCGGCAGAGTGTTTGTTCTTCATGATAACGTAAACGATGCTGTTTATCATCCCTCTGATCCCGGTGATATTTTTCTGAAACGCCCTCACTCTTTTCGGGATATGTTGATTTATCTTCTGGCCAAAGAGGGACAATTAGAAAAGCCCGATAGCGTTTTTGAGGAAGGACTTTTTTTTATCCCCGTTTTCTATGCCTCGCCAACCATACCCCTTACTTTATATTATCTGATATTTAATGAAACATTAAAAAGCTATGATCTTGGCTATGTGTATGTAGATTGGAAAAAATTGCGTGATGAGATGAACAGGTTGCAAAAAACCCCTCAAGATGAAAGAGATACGTTTATCCAAGAGTTTCCAAATAAGATAGGCACCAACCATCGTAATATTCAGCAAAATATGCTTGACTTGCTTTTCGAAATGGAAGCGTATTTAGAAAGATATGATCATGATTGGGTCCATCTGGTCATGATATTAGACTTTTTTGAAAAGATAACGACCCAGCAAGAACGCGGAGCCCACTACAAGGCGGAAGAGATTGTTCGAAGATGGGCGCTTTCAGATTCTCTAAAAAGGTCCAAAAATATGGTCATTGGTCTCACTGTGGATCTTGGTGCGTTGCCCGACCTACTCCTTAAATCCAACAGTCAGATTCAGAAGATACGGATCCCAATGCCAGTCAAAGAAGAACGCTTTGAATTTCTTTCATACTGGTGCAATCCGATCGGCCCTGACCAGACTTTGAAAATGAAAATTACCGATCTCAGTAATTATGTTGAAGAAAACTCACAATCAGAGAATGGAGATGAGGATGAAATTCAAAGAAAAAGGCGAGAAGAGTTAGCTGGGCTTACTAAAGGATTTCGTCTGTTGAATCTTGAGGCCATGGTTCGAATGTCTAAGGCAAAAGATCCAAAAGGAAAGATAGATCAAAAACTGCTTAAAGAGCACAAGGCACAGCTTATCAATGAAGAAAGTTTTGAATTGCTCGAAGAAATTCAATCTGACCGTGGTTTTGATACGATCGGGGGACTTGATTATGCAAAAAAGTATTTCTTAAACGTCTCAGAGCTGATTTCAAAAGCACAGAGAAATGAAAATTATGTCAGGAGTATTCCAAAAGGCATCCTTTTAGGTGGCCCGCCGGGAACCGGAAAGACGATCCTCGCAGAAGCGCTGGCAGCTCAAGGGAAAATGACATTGGTAAAACTTGGCGATATCCGAGGTAGCTATGTCGGAGAGTCGGAACAAAGAATGTCAAGAGTCCTTCAGCTTCTGGAGGAGTTGGCACCGGTAATCGTATTTGTGGATGAAATTGACCAAAGTATCGGTAGGCGCGGTACCGGTTCTGAAGGGGATAGTGGTGTGAGCCGGAGACTGTTTGGCAAATTACTGGCCTTCATGGGTGATAACAAATATCGTGGAAAGGTTTTATGGATTGGCGCCAGCAACCGGCCGGATCTATTGGATGATGCAATGATCAGTCGCTTCGATACCGTGATGGCGATTCTTCCACCGTATGCAGTAAAAGAGCGTGTACATATCTTAAAAGTGATGGAAAAGAATATCGGCGGAATTTCCTATTCTGATGAAGTCAAAGATAATTTGGACTCGATCGCGGGAAAGATTAAGGATATTTCCGGCCGGGCAATTGAAACCATAATTCGTAAGGCTGTGGATCTTTCGACGAAGACCGGAATCAAAGAAGATGTTATTGATTTAGAGCTTGCGGAAATCTACAAGGCAATCTCTTTATATAAGTCAAATGCAAATGTCAGAGAAATTGATGCTCAGACCATATATGCACTCATGGCCGCAAATTTTACAGATTGGCTGCCTAATGACTCTGAACTATATCCCGAATATCTCCGGCCTTTTGTTAAGAAAGCCCTTGAGGGAGAAAAAAAATCCAATTTGCCTTTACAGGAGTGCCTTAAAAGTATCGAAGATGGTTCCATTTACCCGAAGGATTTAGATGAATGATACAGGCACAAATAAAAGCGCTTCCTGAAGAAATCAGGCATGCCAATCTTTGCCGATTGAATCCCCGTTTAATGGATAAAATGGGATTGAATCCGGGGTCACTCATTGGCATTGAAGCGCTAAAACATATTAAACCCGAACCGATTGCCAAACCCTCCGACAAGAAGAGCGATTTTCCCCTAATTGATAAGGATCACACGCTCAAAATGGTACTTGCACGCGTTTGGCTCCGCTGCAAAAAAATAGGGAGCGTAACCTCAAATAACGAAATGTCTGAAATAGAAGTTGATCCGGGGCTAATTGAATATTTAGCAATAAAAGAGGGAGACATCGTCTCATTAAGAACAGATGTTAGGGTGGAAAGGGTGGGTAGAATCACATTCCATACAGTAAGTGATATCTCAGATGATCAAGAATCTGAGATTAAAGACCTAATTCAGCAGGCCCGCTGGCCTGTTTATAATGGAGCAATGTTCGGTATAAACCTTGCCGGCACATCTGTCTCTCTTATGGTTGCCGGTGATTACTTGCCATTTTCGGTTATTGCCCCTGGAACTAAGATATCCATTCTTACCCAAAGTGATTTACATAAAATTCAACTCCGTAATGACATTATGAATATGGAATTGGCCATCACTCAAGTTCGAAAGAAGAAAGATCTTCTGGAACGGGAAATTCAAAACCTGGAAAAGGAAAGTAGAAGAATATTTGCCGAGGAAAAATCATTTGATGAAAAAATGGATATACTAAAAGGTGATATTAAGAAGCTAAAAACATCTCTAAAAGATATCCCTGGGCAGAACCAGAAACTGCAAGAAGATTCCATGGAGCTGGGCAAGGCAATTGTAACACGCAAGGAAACTCTTCAGAAACTTGAAAATGAAGATGAGGACGAATTTGATTTAGATGACCAGGAAGAAAAATACCGACAATTGCAGAACAGGATTAGGATCCGTATGACTGAAATTGAAAAAAAGGCAAGAAATGTCAAATAAGAGCTTGAATAATCAGCTTGAGATATTGAGCTTGGAATTAGACAAGGCTCATGAGGCTCTTGAGGAATTGGCAAACCAGAGGGCCCAGGCATTTGATAGTGTCAATGATGCCAGAAAAAGAATGAACCAAAAGAAGAGAGACATTGAAATCCGCCGGATCGAAAGAGAAGAGTTAATTGCTCAGGTAGATGATCAGAAAAAGCAACTGTTGAATCAGATAAGAAACGAAATTGAAAGAAAATCAAGAGATAAAGAGAATATACAATTGAAGATAAATGCCCGTGAGCTTTATTTGAAACCTATCAGGGAACGGAAGAATAAATTCAGGCGTTTGTGCGAAGAAAAGGAGCGCCTGGATACCACTTCCGATTTGCTTAAAAAGACAGCTAATGGACTGAATTCACAGAATTATAAAATATTTCTGGGCCTACAGAATCCGCCTTTCCCTCTTGATGGAACCTATGAAGAGAAACTGAAATGGGCTGAGGCTTTTGGCAAATTCATGAAAGCATTTAAATAGCGTGGCAAGGAGGTACCTGGGTGAGAAAAATAATCAGTGCATGCAATATCATCATGATCCTATTCACGTTTTGCCTGTTTCAAGGTCGGGCGCAGTCTCAAGAAACCGATATGGTGATTCTTGTGGACCGTTCCGGATCAATGGATTTTAAAGGTGGCGACCCCGATGGACTCTCCCGTGCGGCTGTGGAGTTTCTTCTGGATCAGCTTGAATTGGCGAGCGATGGAAACCGCTGCGCCTTTGTCCTTTTTGACAGCAAAACCAGAACAATCCCAAAGACCGGTTTAACGGATGATTTTTCAGTGCTTCGTGATGGCCTAAACATGATAAGTGAAACGGGGGGTAACACGGATCTAGAGGAAGCCCTCAATGTTGGGCTTGGCATATTGGCAAAGAGCGGGTCCAATAGACAGATGGTGCTCATTTCTGACGGCAAACCTGAACCGGATTTTACATCAGCCCACGCTGCGGAACGCTTTCCGGATGAACTTGCGCTCTGGCGGAAAACGAGTTCGCTTGCAAAAAAAAGAGAAATCATGCAAAAGCTCTCCGACCTGTCTGCGACAAAAATTCAAAATTTAATGTTTGATGTATTGAGAGAAAACAATATTGAACTGTACCCTATTGCTTTAACGGGAATCCAAGCCAGCGGAGAAGAGCTCCTTAGGGCAATGGCTATTGAAGTGACCCACAATGCCGCTGCCTTCAAGAAAGTTCAAGGCCATGACCTGATCAGCGGTCTTGACGAGATTGTTCCCAAACCGGTAGGTGTGATGAATATATGTCGCGCAAATTTAGAGAGCGCCGGAAAAAACAGGTGGTCGGTTGATTTTGAATTGGACAATAGCCTACAAAAGGTCCGCGTGTTAATGCTTTACCGATATTCTCCCGGTGATCTGAAATGGACGCTGAAGGGGCCGTCAGGAACCATAACCCGTGATAAGCCCAAATACGCTCGTTACGCAAAGGCCAGTGACAAAAACGGGAAAGGGAAAATGATCTTTGAGCGGATATTTATGGATAATCCTACCCAAGGTCATTACACTCTGGAGATGGTTTCAAGCCGATTTATACCACCTACGCAGGTGATTATCGAGGGTCGAACGGATCTTCGATTAGCAGTGGTTGCGGATCCGAATCCTGCGGAAGTAAGTCAGCCGGTCAGCATTTACTGCCGCCTGGAAGGTAGTGGCGCCGGAAGACTGGAAAGTGCCGAGGCCTACATTCTGGATGCCAAAGGAGAGTCAGTTGTTCGAGGGCTTTCATTTCTGCCTGATACCGGCCAGGCCTTAAATGCCACGTGGACACCAGAAACCTACGGGCAATATGTGATCAATATAAAGGGATATATTGACTCAGATCATAAGCGGTACCTCAATACAAGATATCCACTCACTGTTGAGCCAAGACAACCGATAAAATTACATATCCAGATTCCGGTGAGAAGCGGAGAGATATCTGTCGCCGGGGCACAACATCCCCAGAAACTGTCGGAGAAAGGTCCAACGCTGGATCCAAAGGGTGGCATGCTTCAATTTGGAAACTTTTCTCCTGATCATAGAAAATACACTATTGAAGGCATTACTATCACTCAAGATCGCCCCCGATCTGCCCAGGTGAAAATAAGGATCATCGGGTTACGCCATCAGGAAACCAATTTTCTTTTGGAACCGGAAAAATGGTGTGTGTTGTCCCCGTCCGAGGGATCGGTCAGCAAGGATGAATCCTTCAAATTTAATTTCACGATCGGCATTCCCAAAAAGATTCCGGCAGGAATACCCGATGGACTTTATGTGGGAAACCTTAAAATTGAATGCCAAGATGCCGCATCTCCCTTAAAGAGACCCATTGCTTTTACCCTCGATCTTCCGGATTTCATTCCTGTACCAGTCGATCTGGCAGATCAAGGAATAGATGTGGAAATGTCTTGTTGCCTGCCCGGTAAACGCAAAGTCAGTTTTGACCTGACCACGGATGCTATGCATGAACAGATCATTAAGGTTATGGCTCCTCTTATGCTCATCCAAGAAGAAACTGGTGAAAGCTTCCCACCGGAACAGGCTTGGGTCACCATCCTTCCAGAGGGTACCCAGGTAGCAGAGAAAGTGGTTGCTCCCGGGAAAAAACCCACCCCCATCTCCCTCGTTACCCATGTTGCGAATGAACAAATGCAGGAAGGGGTTTACAACGGGGATATTGTTGTCCGTTCCGAAATGGGCCGTACCCTCTATATTCCGATTCATCTCAAGATTCCTTCCTCTTTTTTGGTCGAAAAGATAAAAACTTATTTTATGGCTGCGGCAGGTCTTGTTTTGTTTTGTATCTTTGTCTTTCCGTGCCGTCGCTTAATACAGGGGCGAAATCGGTTCAGA
>Ga0180009_10006452_pt1 | contig 12298 bp, 12 predicted proteins | sample OS_PC_MetaG_FD_123537 | JGI IMG/M metagenome (GOLD analysis project Ga0180009, IMG submission 123537) | Groundwater microbial communities from the Aspo Hard Rock Laboratory (HRL) deep subsurface site, Sweden - OS_PC_MetaG | ecosystem: Environmental > Aquatic > Deep subsurface > Groundwater...
ATCAGCCGGCGCATCTGCAGCAGCGCCTCGACGTCGTTGTCGTAGGCCCGGTCCGCAACCGAAGATTTCGACGTATGCACCTTCGCCCCGCCGAGTTCCTCGGCTGTCACCGTCTCATTCGTCACCGTCTTCACGACATCGGGGCCGGTGACGAACATGTAGCTCGTGTCGCGCACCATGAAGATGAAGTCGGTCATCGCCGGCGAGTAGACGTCGCCGCCCGCGCAAGGTCCCATGATCACCGAGATCTGCGGAATGACGCCCGACGACATGACGTTGCGCTGGAACACTTCGCCATAGCCGCCAAGCGCGTCGACGCCCTCCTGGATGCGCGCCCCGCCGGCATCGAACAGCCCGACGATCGGCGCCCGGTTCTTCAGCGCCATGTCCTGGATCTTGGTGATCTTCCTGGCATGCGTCTCCGACAATGAGCCGCCGAAAACCGTGAAGTCCTTGGCAAACACGTAGACGACACGCCCATTGATGGTGCCCCATCCCGTCACCACTCCGTCACCCGAGATTTTAGATTTCTCCATGCCGAACTCGGTGCAGCGGTGCTCGACGTACATGTCGAACTCCTCGAACGATCCCTCGTCCATCAGAAGATCGATGCGTTCGCGCGCCGTCAGCTTGCCGCGCGCATGTTGGGCATCGATACGTTTCTGACCGCCGCCGAGGCGGGCGTTGGCGCGGCGTTGTTCGAGTTCGGCGATCACGGGTTTCATGGCAAGCGCCCCTGTTGGTCTTGTTTTTCGAGAAAGTGGCGTGGGGGGAAGGTAGCCAGATGAAATAGCACGCCTCTGCTGCAGCGCAAACGCAACGTTGGGAGAGGCGCGCCGGGCGCCATCCGATCTGACGGAATGGCCGAGACCGATTCCCGGATCGGATGAAGTTGCTCTGGAATATACCGAATGTTTAACCTAAACCTTCAAACGCCTGGATAATGCATCCGGCAGAACCTCGATCGTCTCGACGCCGAGCATGTTGTCGGGACACAAAAGCGCGTTCATCTCTGCAAGACCCGGCAACGTCGCGTTAAGGAACCGGTCGAGCGGAATCTCGCTGACGACCATTTCTTCCCAGGGTCCCTCGAGGCGCATTTCGGCCCGCTCGCGCACCGACCAGCAAGGCAACACCTGCCGGCCGGGCTTGATCTTCGAGACCATCATCGACGGCCCGTACATCCCCGAGACGACGAAGATCTTGCCTGACCCGACGACGCGCTCGACAAATGCCGTCACGATCCCCCTGCGCAGGCTTACCGTCAGATCGAGCGGCTCGAGTTCGGGCTCGTCTGGACCATCCGACCAGTCGGTACCGACGCGGCGGTCATGCTGATCGAGCGCCGGCAGTAGCGACGTCAGGACCTCGCCGAGCGGCAGTTCCTTGATACGGGGATTTTCCGCGATGCAGCCCGCCCATTTTTCCGCTTGCGCGCGCTCCGACCACAGGAAGGTGACCTCCCGGCCATCCTTGAACCGCGACGGCGCCCGCGCCAGCCCGGTCTCTCCGGCAACCGCAAACACCGTCATCGTTTCGGCAACGCGCCGAACGAACTGGTCCTGCGAAGAATCTGCGGCGGCTTCAGTGGAGGCGTCAAGCATTGCCTGCATGTTCCGGATCAATTGCGGTTGAACCGGAAGTCTAGCGCCAAGGGCGTTAACGTCATCTTAGGAAGGCATGATCACAAGCGCGATCTGCGCTCAGACCAGCGCCCACATGCGACGCGCAGCCCAGAACTCCGCCCAGCGCTTTTCCCGCCGCTCGGCTGCTTCCTCGTCGGCGCCCCACTGCGCGATCTGGAAGTCTTCATCGACATGCGCCGCGGCCCATGCCGCTTCCGCCGACAGCACGCCGCGCGCGTGCGCCAGCGCCAGCAGCGCCGAGCCGGTCAGCGTCGTCATCACGTGCAGGGCGCACAGCTTCAGCGCGTCGACGTCGCGTAGCTCCGCCGCGAACGCATCAAGCGTGGCTTGCGGCTGCTCGACCGGCATCACGCCTTGCGCCAGGATGAACCTGGCACCGAAAGCATCACGCGCCCACTCAATCACCGGATCCCAGGCCACCGCCTGCATTGCCACGAGATCGTCGGGCGCCTCGGCGCGGTAGCAGAGGAGGTCCGAACCGGCGAACGCCACGATATCGGCGGCGACTTCGGCTTCACGCCCGCGCACGCCGTCGATCGCCGAATTGACGATCTTTGTCAGCGGCATCGTCGCCGGGTCGATCCGCCCGACTTGCGCGCGCCACTCTTCGGCAAGCGCTTCGGCGAGCCTCTGCGAGGGCACTGCGACAAGCGCCTTGCCGGGCGTTCTCACCGCGCGGGCGTCAAGCAGAAGCTGCCACTCGCAAACCTCATCGCCGCCGGAACGTTCCGCGACCCTCACGGTCTTGTAAAAACGCTTCGGCAGCTGGCGGGCGTCCTTCCTGCCGTTCTCTTCAGTCTCGCTCACGCCGCAACTCCGCCGCCTGCGCGCAACACGCGATCGATCGCTTCAGGCAGCGTCGCATAATCGGAGACGATCGCCCTGGCGCCTGCAGCTTCCAGCATCGCGCGCGGATGATAGCCCCAGCCGACGCCCAGCCCGGCGACATCGGCCGCGCACGCCATCTCGATGTCGTAGGTCGTATCGCCGATCATGACCGTTTGAAATGCTTGCGTGCCGCACTCGATCATGGCCCGTTCGATCATCGAAGGGTGCGGCTTCGAGGGGTGGTCGTCGGCGGTCTGGATCGTCACGAAAAACTTTGCCAGCCCTTCCCGCTCGAACAGCGCTTCGACGCCGCGCAGCGATTTGCCGGTCGCAATTCCAAGAAGATAGTCCTCACGCCCGGCAAGTGCCGCGATCGTTTCCGCCGCCCCCGGGAACAGCGGTTCATGGTGATGCGGCTGTTGGCGAAGGTCCGCGAACGCCTGCTTGTAGGATTGCGAAACCGGCAGCGCCACATCCCCGCAGTCCGCTGGCAGCAGCCGCTGCACCGCCTCGACGAGCGACAGCCCGACAACGCCGATCACGTCGCTGCGCGCCGGCTGCGCCAGGCCATGGTCGTCGAACGCCATCGACATCGCCGTGGCGATGGCGTGCTGGCTGTCGACGATTGTGCCGTCGCAATCGAAAATGATCAGCTTCATGTCTTCATACTATCACTTGGCAGTAGCCCGGCGCTGGGGGCCCTTCACACACCTGGAACGTGCTCCTATTCCCTGGCCTCGAACTTTTCCGGATCGAGCCCCAATAGTTCCCAGGTCCGCAGCATGTGCGCCGGCAGCGGCGCTGTGACGTCGAGTTTTTTACCCGGCTCGAATGGATGCGGCAGGATCAGCCGGCGTGAATGCAGATGCAGTTTGTTTTCCATGTTCTCGGCCGGCAGGTTGATATGCCCCTCATATTTGTCGTCACCGGCAATCGGATGCCCGATGATCGACATATGCGCGCGCAGCTGATGCTGGCGGCCGGTCACCGGCTTCAGCGAAACCCACGCCGCCTTCTGCCCGAGGCGCTCGATGACCGAGTAGTGCGTCGTTGCATGCATGGCTTCCTTCTGCTCGCCGGGAAGCGACTTGCGTATGCGGTCGCCGTCTGGGCCCGATGCCTTGACGAGGGCCGCCTCGATTTTGCCCTGCGGCGGCTTCGGCACGCCCGAGACCAGCGCCCAGTAGGTCTTGGCGGCCGATCGCGTGCGGAAGATGTTGCCGAGTTTGGCGGCCGCATTCCTCGTCTTGGCGACCAGCAGCACGCCGGTCGTATCCTTGTCGAGGCGATGCACCAGGCGCGGCCGGTCGCCGAAGCGGTCGGCCATGCCTTCGAGAATGCCGTCGATGTGCCGCTTCATGTTCGTGCCGCCCTGCACCGCCAGCCCGAACGGCTTGTTGAGAACGAACAGATGGTCGTCCTCATAGAGGATCATGTCCTCGATCAGCGTCCGGTCGGCCTTCGACAGCCCCGGCGGCGGCTTCACCGACGGCGCCGCCTTCGGCGGATCGCGCACCACCTTCGGCACGCGGATCTGCGCTCCCGTTTCGACCCGGGCGTTGGCGAGGACCCGCTTTGAATCGACGCGGACCTGGCCTGAGCGCAGCAGCTTCTGCAGGTAGCCGTAGGTGACGTAGGGGAAATGGATCTTGAACCAGCGGTCGAGCCGCAGCCCGTCTTCGTCCGCCTGCACCTCGATCGTCTCGACCGGATCGCTCATGCCAGCACCTGCCGTGCGATCGCCATCCCGGCATAGATCGCCGCAAGCGACAGCGTCACCGAGGAAATCACGTAGATCGCGGCCAGCACCTTTTCATTTCGCGCCATCAGCGTCACGAAGTCGAGCGAGAACGCCGAGAACGTCGTGAACCCGCCAAGGATTCCCGTCGCCACGAAGACGCGCAACTCCGGCGAGGCGGAATATTTCAGCGCCAGCACTTCAATGAACGCACCCATCAGGAACGATCCAACGATGTTGACGAAAAGCGTGGGCCACGGAAACCCGGCCGTAACCCCGATGAGCCGAGCGAACCCGGCCCCGACCAGAAAGCGCGCTCCGGCGCCCACGGCCCCGCCCGCGCACGCAAGCAGCAGATGATTCATGTCTCTCGATCCAGAAAACGAAGAAGCCCGCTTCTATAGAGCACGCCGGCAGTGCCCGCAAACACCGCCCGCCAAACCGGTCAACGCGTCGCAATAGCTCATTGGCTGATCTCGACTCGACGCAAGCGCTCAGACGGCCTCGTCGTCCTCCTCGAACTTCCCTCCGACCATCCAGCCGATGACGAAGCCGACAATGAGCGCAAACGCACTCGTGGCCAGGAACACGGCATCCTCCAGGTTGGACACCTGATCGGGACTTTCAAACGTAAAAAGATTGACGACGAAGGAAGACAGCGGTGCACTGATGGTCAGCGTCGCCGCCAGTGCCGCAGCCGCCCCAAGGACCATTGCCAATAGATACCGCATCGAAAAATCTCCCCGCATTCCCGGAGCAGTTGACGAGCCTATTTGACTTCCCAGAACCAGATTTCCCCCGCCTCGGCGTAATTCGAATAGTAGCCGAGCCACGAGAACCACTCCATCAGGCACTTGGCGCTGGAGCGGTAGCCATTCCACACGTCGATATGATCGCCAGTCGGACTGCCCGGGCTATCGGTCGAACGATGCCAGTAGTCCTTGATGAATATGACCCCGGTCCGCCCGAACAGGGTCGGATAGAATTTCGCAACCTCTTCGCCGCTGATCTTCTGCACCGGCAGGAAGCCTGGAATCTTGGCGCGGTCGATGGCGTTGGCGAGCTGGGAGGCATTGATGTAGTGCATCTCCTCGCGCGGATGGGCGCCGCAAGTTGCTATGCCGCCCATTTGATCGGCGCTCACCCCGGCCCGGCGCATCGCGACACTCATGCGGATGGCACACTGGTTGGCGAAAACCGGAAAGCCCCGCTGCACCGTTTTGCCTTCGAGATTGACGAACTCCCGGTCTGCCACGCACGGCGCCATGATACTCTCGTTGATCGGATGCCCGTACCAAAGCTTATTGAATTCAACGCTCATGCCTGTTGCCTCGCGAGAAAGTCCACGACCGCGCCGCGCCTTTGCCGGACGACGTGCTCGTCCCCACATATTCACCACGGCCCGGCGAACGCAACCCCCGCATTGAACCGACCTGCGAAAGCGACCGTAGACTAATCCGGTCGAACCAGATAGTGACCGCCCCACGAGGAGACCAACATGCGAAAATTGCTTATGTTTCCGCTCATCGCCGCCGCCGTTTTCGCATCCGCCAATGCATTCGCCGGCCTCGATACCCTGAGCCAGGCCCGCATGGCCGCCATCGAGGGCAACCACGCTTCTTGCGCCGATCTCGCCGATAAGGCGCGCCGAGAGGCCGATGCGGTCTGGCACGCCCATCACGTCTATGCGACGTGCCAGATTTACGCCACCGAGGCCCGCCGCGCCGAGATCTCCGGCACCGAATACGCCGAGGGCATCAACAAAGCGATCGATGCGCTTCAGTTTCTGGTCAACACTCCCGGACTGCTCGCAACCGAAGAACAGCGCGCCTCGGTCCAGTTCATGATGCAGGAACTGGCAAAGCGCATCGAGAATTAGACCGGCAGGCGCGAAGGTAAATTCGCCTGATTTGGGCGACGGCGGGAACCGCCACGGCGAAAAATCGTAGGGTCGCCTGACGATCTCAACTCTCGACCAAAAGGAGCGACAGGCGTGCTTAACCCGCCATTTTCGCGTCCAATGCGCCGCCATCGCGGCGCACGAAACACCTCCCTAACGGCAAAGCGCATGATCAATAAGGCGCATCCGGTCGACAGCATTTCGTGGCTGTGACATGAATGGGGCGAAAATCGGCAGGTCATTGCCGCGCGACCGGCCGAGACGCTCCGGCAATCGCCTTAATGCCTCATTCGTCGACAAGACTGTCTCCTCCAATCGGGGAAACGATGGTGACTTTGATTTCTTGCAGTACGCTTACTGAGCGCGTTCACCTTTCCAGTAGAATTCGACGCGCCTTCATTCTGGCGATCGCCGCGTCGATGTGCGCATCCGCTGCAGCCGCAGTCGCGCAGGCGCAAGGCACTGGCGACAAACCCGTTTCAGTCCACGAGTCCCTCGCCGGCAACGTTCCCGTCGCCATCGACGAAGATGCCCTCGAGACCGCAGCCGCCACCCCGGCCGACGCCAGCCAGAAACCGGCCACGCCTCGCACGATCGACCCGCCGCCTCTCGAGCCTTCAGCCGTCGATCCCGCCGCCACCCCTCAAGCGGCCAGAGAACCCGATCCCGTCGTCGCCGCACTCCTCACCAAGCTCGCCGAAACCGCAGAGCTGCGCGATGCGATGGACAAGGACGACGTCAATGCCATCGCGACCTATTATGCTTCCGTTACCGACCGCACTGTCTGGACGACCAGGGACGGCTTCACCCCGGCCGCAAAAGACGCACTCGCCGAGATCGCAAACGCCGACGACTGGGGCCTCAGGGCATCCGACTTCGAATTGCCCACCCTGGTCGGCAGATCGTTTGCCGATGCAGCGCTCGCCGAAGCCGAACTGAAAGTCGCAATCGCCGTCCTCAAGTATGCCCGCTTCGCGCGCGGCGGCCGGTTCGACCCGTCCTCGATTAGCCGCCTGTTCGACCAGTCCCCGGAGATCGCCGAGCCGCTGAACGTCCTCAGGTCACTGAGCCGAAGTCGCGATGTTGCTGCCGACTTGCGCGGCTACCATCCCAAACATCCGCAGTTCGAACGCCTCCGCCAGGCTCTCCTCGATCTGCGCCGCGCGGAACAAGCGGCCGCTACCAAAGCCGGCGAAACCGCGAAGGTCGACGGCAAGGCAGCCGCAGAAGGCAAGCCCGGAGAAAAAGCGGACGACAAAGACGCCATGACCGCACGATCCGAAGGCAAGTCGAAGCCTGCCGCAACAGCCCTCCAGCTGATCGTCAACATGGAGCGTTGGCGATGGGTCCAGCGCGACCTTGGCGACTTCTATGTCTGGGATGACGTCCCCGCCCAGATGACCCGCGTCATCGATAACGGCAAGGTCGTCTTCGAAGAGAAGATCGTCGTCGGCAAGCCCGACACGCCGACACCGATATTCTCCTCGCCGATGCTCTACGTCATCTTCCAGCCCTCCTGGGGGGTGCCGCCGGGCATGAAGGCCAACGAACTGGCGCCGCAGTTACGCAACACCGGCGGCGGCTGGTTTTCGAGTAAGCCGCTCGCCTCCTCCGTGCTGAAGGCGCACGGTCTGCGCGTGACACGCAACGGTACTCCCGTCGATCCCGATTCAGTCGACTGGTCGAGCGCCAACATATCGAATTACCACTTCACCCAGCCGCCGGGCGCGGCCAACGTGCTCGGCGTCGTCAAGTTTCGCTTCCCCAACAAGCACAACGTCTACATGCACGACACGCCCGAGCGTAACCTGTTCGGGAAGCAGGATCGCGCCTTCAGTCACGGCTGCATGCGGGTCGAAAATCCTGTGCGACTCGCTGAAGTGCTTTTGCAGCAAGACAAGGGGTGGGATAGCGAGCGGGTCGCCGATGCCAGACGTCGCGGCGAGAACATCGAACTCACGACGCCCATCCCCGTCCATGTCGCCTATTTCACCGTGGCAGTGGATGACGGCGGCAGAATCGACGTGCATCGCGATTCTTACGGGCTGGATAACCGCCTCGCTTCCAGGCTCGAGGGCCGCAATGTCCGCGTCGGCGGCGCTGCCGTTGCCACCTCGAAGCGGCAGACCAGCCCGCGCAAATCCTACGCAAACAAGCGCAAGAAGCGCCGCGCTACCGAAAAGAACAAACCCTTCAACCCCTTCGCCAGCCTGGTCGATTGAAGGTCACGGCGGAAAACGCCCCTGACATGCACGCGGCCTGGACCTGCGCCCGGTCCTGCGAATTCGGTCCACTCTCACCCGCGCTTTTTGCGCAGGCCGTCCCAATAGGCGAGCCGCTTCCTGATCTCGCGCTCGAACCCGCGCTCCGGCGGATCGTAGAACGTCGGCCGCGCCCCGATGTCTTCTGGAAAATAGCTCTGCCCGGAGAAACCGTCGGGCGCGTCATGGTCGTAGGCGTAACCCGAGCCGTAGCCCTCATCCTCCATCAGCTTCGTCGGGGCGTTGAGGATGTGTTTGGGCGGGCTCAACGAGCCATGCTGCTTTGCCGCCCGCATTGCCGCCTTGTAGGCAACGTAGGCCCCATTCGACTTCGGCGCCGTCGCCAGATAGATCGTCGCCTGCGCCAGCGCCAGTTCTCCCTCGGGCGAACCGAGAAAGTCGAACGTTTCCTTTGCCGCCAGCGCCTGCGTCAGCGCCTGCGGATCGGCCAGCCCGATATCCTCGACCGCCATCCGCACGAGGCGCCGCGCGATGAACAGGCGGTCTTCGCCGCCATCCAGCATCCGGCACAGCCAATAGAGTGCCGCGTCCGGATCCGACCCGCGCACCGACTTATGCAGCGCCGAAATGAGGTTGTAGTGGCCATCCCGTCCCTTGTCGTAGAGTGGTGCGCGCCGCTGCACGAGCCGGGTCAGCGCGTCGCGCCCGATGGGCACGTCATCCGGCTCGGTCGAGGCGAACACCTCTTCGGCAAGGTTGATGATGGTGCGCCCGTCTCCATCCGCCATCGCCTTGATGGCTTCGCGCGCCTCCTCATCTAGCGGCAGAGACCGGCCTTCTTCACCCTCCGCGCGCCTCAGTAGCGTTTCGAGAGCCTCCTCGTCGTGGCGCTGGAATGTCAGCACCACCGCGCGCGACAACAAGGCGGCGTTGAGTTCGAACGACGGGTTCTCCGTCGTCGCCCCGATCAGCGTGATGGTGCCGTCTTCCATGTGCGGCAGGAAGGAATCCTGCTGCGCCCTGTTGAAGCGATGGATCTCGTCGACGAAAAGCAGCGTCCCCCTCCCCTGCGAGCGGTCCGCCTTCGCCCGCTCGAACACCTTCCGCAAATCCTGCACGCCCGAAAAAATCGCCGAGATCTGTTCGAAGGCCAACTTGGTTTCATCCGCGATGAGGCGTGCGACCGTGGTCTTGCCGCAGCCCGGCGGCCCCCACAGGATCATGCTCGACAAGCGGCCCGAGCGCAGCATGCGGGTCAGCGTCCCCTCCGGCCCCACGATCTGCGGCTGGCCCACCACATCATCGAGCTTGTTCGGTCGCAGCCTGTCGGCAAGTGGCCGCGGCGCGCCCTGTTCCAGTCCCGCTGCTTTGAAGAGATCGCTCATTGGGATGTCCTGGCCGAACCGAATGTCGTCATCCCGGCACGCGCAGCTCGAGTTCGCGTCCGCCGCGGTTGACGGTCATCTGCCAGATCCGCTGGCGCCGTTCGAGGAGCGGCAACAGGTCGCCAAGCGCGATGATCTTCTGGCCCGCCACCTCGGTAATCACATCGCCCGGGCGAAATCCGTACTGTTGCGCCAGCGAACGCCGCCGTACCGACACGACAACCACACCATCTTCGAGATCGAGTTCCATGTCCTCCGCGATCGTCGGCAGCAGATTGGCGACCCGCGCCCCGTCGAGCGGATGCGGACCCGACAGATTCCGATAATCGTCCCTTGTCGGCTCCGGTGGCGTTGCGAGCCGCACCTCGACTTCCATTTCGCTCCCGGCCCTGAGGACCGTCAGCCGCGAAACGTTGCCCGCACCGCGCGTCGTCAGCCGGTAATTGACGCCGCGCGCGTCGGCAACGTCGAACCCATCGGCCTTGATGACGATGTCGCCGGGCTGCAGTCCGCCTGCAGCCGCGGGCCCCTTGTCATAGACGCGCATCACCACCGCGCCCGAGATCCGCGCTACGCCCAGCGCTTCGGCCATGTCGCGGTCCATCGATTGCAGCCGCGCGCCAAGCCAGGGTCGTTCCACCTTGCGGCCTTCACGCGCGCCGTCGACATGCAGTCTCACGAGATTCGAGGGAATAGCGAAGCCGATCCCGTTCGACCCGCCCGAGCGCGAGAAGATCGCCGTGTTGATGCCGACCAGCCGGCCTTTCACGTCGACCAGCGCACCGCCGGAGTTACCGGGATTGATGGCCGCGTCAGTCTGGATGAAGACGGCATCCGATGCGATCTGCGAGCGGGCCAGCGCCGAAACGATCCCGCTCGTCACGGTCTGCCCGACGCCGAACGGGTTGCCGATCGCCAGCACCAGATCGCCGACTTCGAGCGCATCGGAATTGGCGAACCGCATGAACGGAAAATCCTCGCCGTTCCCCTCGATTTTTAGGATTGCGATATCGGTCTTCTCGTCCTGCGCGACGATTTTCGCGTCGAACTCGCGTTGATCGGAAAGTGCCACCCTGATCTCCGTCTCGCCGCGCGCCTTGATCACATGGGTGTTGGTGACGATGACGCCGTCCGGGCTGACGATCACTCCCGACCCGAGCGAGTTCTGCACGCGCTCACGCGGCATGCCGCTATCGGGATCGTCGCCAAAGAAGCGGCCGAAGAACGGATCGTCGGCAAAAGGCGAACGCGACATGCGCACGCGCGAAGAGACGTAGACGTTGACGACAGCCGGCGCCGCCTTCTTGACGATCGGCGCGAAGGAAGACTGCACCGCCTCGCGCGACTGCGGCGGCTCCTTCTTTTGCGCTGAGACCGGACTGGAGGCCGGCATCAAGAACAGCGCAGCGACGGCTAGAACCGCCAGCCCCGCCGCGCCCGAGGCCACAAGAAGCAATGTTCGCGTCTTCAAACTCTGCATCGTCTCACCGTTGGTCGGTACCGGGGCCCTGCCAGAATAGATAAGCCAAAGGACGGCCCGCGCAAACGCATCGCGCCGACATGACCGATTTTTCACGTGGCGCGCGTCGCTGGCCGATCGGACAGGAAAACGGCCCCGGAGCGGATGCCGCCGGAGCCGTTTGAATTCCAAGTGCCCTTGGCGCAGGCCGTTTAGCCTACCCGCCCTACTGGGCTTCCTCTTCGAGCATCGCTTCGTGGCGCTCGCGGTCTTCCTTGCCCTTCACGCTCTCGTCGCGGTCGACGAGTTCGATGACGGCGCGTGGCGAGCTGTCGCCATAGCGGAATCCGGCCTTCAGGACGCGGGTATAGCCGCCGTTGCGGTCCTTGTAGCGGTCGGCCAGCACGTCGAACAGCTTCTTGACCATGTCGTCGTCGCGCAGGCGGGAAGCAGCGATACGGCGCGAGTTGAGATCGCCGCGCTTGGCCAGCGTGATGTACTTGTCCACTACGCGCTTCAGGTCTTTCGCCTTTGGCAGCGTCGTCACGATCTGCTCGTGCCGGATGAGGGAGGCGGCCATGTTGGAGAACATTGCCTGACGGTGGGCCGAGTCGCGCGAGAAGCGGCGGCCGAGTTTCTTGTGTCGCATATCAAGTTGCCTTTTTCGCTTCGGTTGTTACGGGGAGGTTCTTCGGCCTCACCTCGTTGTTGGTTGGTCCACACTGGGCAGGCCCGTGTGGAGCTGGTTCTAATTGGTCCACACTGGGCAAGCCCGTGTGGAGCCGCGTCTTGGTTGGTCCACACTGGGCAAGCCCGTGTGGAGCCGCGTCTTGGTTGGTCCACACCGGGCAGGCCCGTGTGGAGCCGCGTCTTGGTTGGTCCACACCGGGCAGGCCCGTGTGGAGCCGCGTCTTGGTTGGTCCACACCGGGCAGGCCCGTGTGGAGCCGCGTCTTGGTTGGTCCACACCGGGCAAGCCCGTGTGGAGCCGGACTCCCGGAAGGTGAACTCAGGAGCACCCACTCCCTACTCCCTCAACTTCAGTACTGATCCTCGAAGCGCTTGGCGAGCTCTTCGATGTTGTCGGGCGGCCAGTTGGGAACTTCCATGCCCAGATGCAG
>Ga0180009_10006453_pt1 | contig 12296 bp, 15 predicted proteins | sample OS_PC_MetaG_FD_123537 | JGI IMG/M metagenome (GOLD analysis project Ga0180009, IMG submission 123537) | Groundwater microbial communities from the Aspo Hard Rock Laboratory (HRL) deep subsurface site, Sweden - OS_PC_MetaG | ecosystem: Environmental > Aquatic > Deep subsurface > Groundwater...
GAATCAATTGCTTTTTGAATTTCCGGGCCATCATCGGTAACGCCGTCTACATCTGCGCCCCACCAGTCAGGATAAACCTCTCTAACCTTTCCAGTGTTTGTAATATTTTGATCCTTACCAAATAAAAACTTTCCAGCCCCGGCTTGAGAAAACACCTTATAAAACCCTGCTTGAACATCTCCTAATATTTGTTGATTGTTTCCGGCGAGATCAAGCACCGCGCCTTCTTCAATCACAATGCTTATATTTTTCGGGATATTACCACAGGTTGGCCCATCAAAACTATATGTAGTCTGCGCGTTCCCGGAAGTATGCCCAAAAAACAATGTCCCAGGATTCGCTCCTATTTCACTAACAAGATCCGCAACACTGTCCAGATTATCGTCATCGCATTGGTCAACAGAACCAGAATTAACGATACTCCAATTCCGTCCACCGGTTGAAGGTGTTTGCCAGGTAGGCGCAGCGGTAACACCGGTGCCGGTTAAAACCTTACCAGACGAGCCGTGAGTGATTTCCGTTACTTCCCCAGCGCCGTTAGATGCGAAAAGTTTCCAGATCCCGGCTGTATGGTCTGATGTCGATGTCATGGTGTGAGATCGGGTATGTCGGGCTGCGGTATTTGCAGTCACATCAGTATCCATAACGCTTACTTTATCGTAAACAGAGTTTTGCGAAGGTGCATGGGTAATGTCTCCATCCCAACCAGCGCCATACACATCATCTTCGACAGATCCCGTTCCCGCTGCCTGCCATGAAACATCGGTTCCATCGGAAGTCAAAACAGTCCCGGCTCCGCCGACAACAAGCTCATCCCATTTTGGGGTTGCGTTGCCATAAATAATAGAACCTCTTGTCACAGCATCCGCAACAGAATCACTATGAATCGAGCCATCAAGTATTGCATGGTTTCCACCAGCCGCAGTTTCCCACGATGCGCCACCAGCGCCATCTGCCCGTAGATATTTAGTATTTAATTCCGGCCCTGTTGACAAAATTGCCGTTCCTTCAGGCGGGAGACCAGTTATAGAGGTGGCAGTATGAGTATGGCCATCGTCTACAATGGTAACATTCCCGGCAACCGCATCGAAATCAGTATTATCAAAACTTGCAACGCCCTTTGTTACTCCGTCATCATCCGCGTCTCCAATTGCGAATGTAACATCTGCATCCGCTCCAGGAAGAACATCATTAAGACTTGCTCCTGCGTTTACTGTTAATGGCGCAGTCGTTACAATATCTTTTAAAACATCACCAGTTGTTCCGATTTGCCATGAACTTGTGCCGTCGCCGTCCTCACGAAGATATTTAGTCCCCCCACCTTCCCCGGTAGACAATACAGCAGTGCCCTCGACAGTAGCAGTAGCAATCTGCCAGGAAGAAGTGCCATCACCATCTTCTCTTAAAAACTTTGTGCCCCCACCCTCCCCGGTTGATTTTACCTCAGTTCCTTCTATATCAATATAAGCCCCGTCAATTGCTGTCCCTTGCCAAACACCAGCGCCAATCGTCCCCAAACTTGTAATGCCTGTTTGATTTAGCCCAACAACATCGCCTGTCAATGTAATTGGGGCTGTTACAGATAAATTGGTAGCCCCCGAAATATCAATACTAGACCCCTGCCAGGTTCCAGTTGTAATAGTTCCAAGAGTTGTAATTTCCGTACTCCCCGGCACATACACCGGATCTCCAGCCGCAGACCACAGCACTTTTTTATCTTTATACTGAACCCCGAAAGCAATTATAACCGCAAACAACACCCATAATAATATTTTCTTACGCATTTGAACTCCTGAATATCTGGTCCCAAACCCCGGATGATGTGCATAAACAGAATAATTTATCCGAAGCATGGTCAAGTGAAAAATCCCTGCCGATTCTCAAACTCGCCCCGTTTATACAAACAACGGTTCTTGCGCTGCTTGCGGCTTCGATGATTAAAAAATCCCCGACATTCCCACCGGTTATTGTGTCCAAATCATCGCTTGCGGCGTCACCTTCTGTGTCTATTTTATGATACCTGACCCGAAGAGTACCGGGAACTGTCACTGCTCCTGAAACAATCGTTAATTCACTTGGAGCGTCAGAAGCTATCGCATAAACACTTCCCTCGATTGCACCGCCCTCTGTGAGATTTCCGATCCCGTCGGCAACCACAAGAGTATTCACTACCGAACTTTCTATGGCGGAGAATTTCGCGTTTAACTTTCTAATAAATTCCTCCAGCATATAATACAATCTATTGTCTGAAGTCGAAAGCAACGTTCTTGAAAGACGGCTATCTATTTTTAGTAACTGGCCCATTATATATTTTTATTTTTAATTCTTCACCACCGGGGAATAAGCATTTACAATCACCCATTCTATCGGGTCGGTCATTGAAATCTCGAAATTCCTCATTTTGGCGCTCCCGAGCATATCCCATCTTGAGCCCCATTTGTATTCACCCAACTTTCCAACCTTAACCCATTCTTCATTTGACCATTCCCTACAACCGTCATCAGAATATCGCAACATTGCTGTAGGATCGGAACCTTGACCAGCTACAAGCCCTACACCGGCCTTGAATTCAACTTCAAGATACGGGTATGATAATTCTGCCAATCTTTCGGGATCGAACAGAACCGGGCTTATTCTTTTTCGCTTAATCGGACTTCCGTCATCGGTATAGGTAGTATCGGATAATTCATATATCTTCCCGTTCTCGTAATCCCCTACAAGGTTTTTACCATTGAAATAACAATGACAATTAGCCCGGTGCCTCCCTTCCAATAATCCGGAGGACCATTGACACCAGGAAGTAGAATCTGAATTCAATAACCATGTTTTATCCTCAGACGGAAACGTAATGGAATAAAATGAATTCCCGTCCTTTTTGAAAGTGTACCCGAAGGCATCGATTTTTGTAGTATAGCCATTAATAATCGCTGATAGTGTCGCCGGGGTTGCCGGAGTTGGAACGCCTTGAGAGAACGTTCGGACCGAAAAATCATCCGCAAGCCAAATCAAATTATCAACAAATTTTGCTACCGATCCTCTTGCACCAAGGCCGTGTTCAACAAATCTTCCGGGCAATCTTTCAAAAGGAAAATCTGCATTGCCGGTATTTTGATACGGTTCAATCGAGTCTTCACCGAAAACGAAAAACTCCCTATGGGACATAAATCCTCTAACGGCATAATCCGGCGAGCCTTCAGCGGTGGAGTAATCAAGGGCGTTCCAATTACCGGATGGATCGTTTTGGGGAGAAATAAAGAACTTCCCGGTGCCGGTTTCGGTGACGATATGGTACCCGTCCTGAAATGTTAAAGACGATGGAGACGGGAAATCCGTATCGGTTATTTTTGTAACTGTAGTTCCAGTTACGTAATGACCGGCCATGTCCGGCTCAACTATCATTAAATAAGTTCCGTCTGAAGACATTTCGACAAGCCCGGTTATGCTGTCAAGCGTGTTGTCACATTCGGTGGCTACACCAGCAGCACTTAAGCGGAAGACTTTATTGCCTACAACAGCATAGGCTATGTTAGCAGTTAATCTATGGATACCCCTTACTTCAGCGTTATTGGCTGTATCCACCCATTCTAAAAGCCCAGGGGTTCCGATTAAAGCTGGACGGCCATTCCACGCTTCAGTTTGGAAATAGAAGTTGATAGGGTAATGACCCTCGTATATTTTGGTTGATATAAAAGGGATGTTCATTTTAGATCACTTTATGAATCGCTTTATAGATCACTTTATGAATCACTTTGGAAGTCATAACCACTACTACCGGCGATTCCCGGAGGCATCTGCATGACTCCTTGCCGGTTTGAACTATTCAATCTTTTTATTGCATTTTTCGCATCGCGGGCTTCTTGCCTCCAGCTGGCAGGCATTGTAAAGTTTCTACCGGCCAAACGGATTCGGAGATTAAAAACAATGGCTTCTTCGTATGATGTGTCAAGGGTGATAGGATTTGCAAGAGCAAGGTTAGCCATTAAGAGTTTTGTCGATTCAAGATAACAGGTATATGCGGAGCTTGGAACTTTATAGAAATACAAATATCCTACCGTGTTTAATGGATCATAGAATACAAACTCCGGTCTGCCGGAAAGTGTTTTATCTACAATATCGTTATAACTGCCCTGGTCGATAATTTTAATCGGATAGCTTCTATCGGTTTCGGTAATATAACAATCGATTAATTTCCTTGCACGAGTAGCTGAAGCGGTCCCGGCCGTTCCCATTGAATAAGAAGCTGTTCCGGATACCATAGTAAAGTTTTCGGTAATGGTATAGGGAATCATCAGGTTTTCATTCGCCCATGCTGCTATCATCCGGTTAAACACACGCAATCCATACGCAGCTAGTTTAGCAGAAAGGGTTTGAGACGGGTTGTGTTTATCAAGATCGATGTAGGCGTCTGTAATGAGTTCCAATGCAGTGGTCATGAATTATTCCTTAATTACCCTTTGCTTTGTTGATGTCTTTCTTCATCTTGGATTTTGTGGACTTGCCATCGGAGAAATCAAGATTGTAAAGTTTGCCTTCTTCGACAAGTTCCGGATGGCTCATTTGGGATAGAAACTTCTTTATTTTTATTTGGTTTGGTTCAATTATTGGTTTTGGTTCAACCGCGTTAATCAATTCAACCGTTTCGACTGGTTCTACCCATCTTTCCCCGGTATCAACCAACTCTTCAGTATCCGGAATATCCGAACAAACCAAATCCTCTTTCTTTTCAACCGGCTTATTTTCTCCACAACCTTTGGAACATTTCCTATTTACATAAAACTCGCAATCTTTCGGTAGTTTTTCCCATTCACCTTTATTAGTCTTCGCCGGGGTATCTACCCACACGCCGGAATCTTCCGCATCAACACATTCTTCCATTGAAGTAAAAACCTCAGACTCTCCGGTTTCTTTGTTATATAAAACTTTTCTGTACTCAGCCGACTTGGTTTCTCTTTCGCCGACAGGGCTATTAAGTAATCTGTTTTTTGATGCTCCTAACATTGTCTCGCCCTCCTGGGGTATTTTCCTCCATAAGTTGATTGCGGGAAAGCCAGGGAGGCTCTGGCCTTATCGGATGTGGGCACCCTATCCCGCAAGGGTTGTTTAATTATTCTTATAATGCTCCACCAGCGCCTACAACAGCCGCGCCGGTTGAATCCAACGGATACCACCACATATGGAAAATCAAAGTCCCATCGGTAAGAGCTTCCCCGCCGATTGTGTATCCAACATCAGCGCCCTGGAGAACAACAAAATCAAGAATTACTGAAGATGTAGCCACCGGACTGACATCTGCCGGGGTTGCATCAATCCAGAACTCGCCTGCATCTAACTGATTCGCCGCGCCAGCACCACCCGCCGAAGTCGAAGCTATCATACCAGCAACGGTGATTTCATCGCCAAGAGACAAGGTCGCCGCATCAGCTCCATCGGTTAAGGTTTCCGTACACTCAACCATCACCCGCAATCTGATATTGCCTGTAACAGTTAAAATCTCATGCGCTGCTGCTGTGTTCCAGGTCGCAGAGGTAAGATCGACTGAAAGAGCAATATAATTAGGATGAAGATAAGTGGGGTTCTCGGCCTGTTCCACCGCTCGCAGAACTTCCGCTATGGAAACGCCGTTTGCAGATTTCGCCGCTGCCGGGAAAGCCACTATTCCGGCTCCGGCCCAAAGAACATCAGACAATGAACTATCTGCCATTTCGGTATCAGTCCCGATCTTTCCATGGATCTGATCCGTTGTGGTCGCGTTGACAGTCCCAATTGAAGCCTCACCGGCTGTGCCTAAAACAGCAGGTGCAGCAACCGTATCGACACTGGCATCAGCATCCCACAAATTATTACTCATGGTCATGGAGCCTGGATCGATAGCTGTCGCCTGGGCATCGGTTCGGACAAGGTTATCTCGAATCGAACCCAATGCCGTTGTGGTAAATTCAATAGCATGCTGTCCATTGGTTAAATTGGTAATGTTATTATTTGCAATCAAAACTTCCAAATCAATTGTGTCAGACCAAATCGCAGAAACGGCAAACTCGCCATAGATATAATTCCCGATGATTTGCAAATCATTATTAACGCCATTACCCGCATCGATGAAATGATCCGCACCGGTCGCATCGGCATTAAAATAAGTGTTGTTAATGATATGAACACTATCCGCGCCAGAAGCCAAGTCAATCGCGTCGATGAACTCAAATGTCGAAGTGGTCGGCTCAGGGAACTCACAATCTATCAAGGTGAAATTATCGCCGCCAGCCTCTACCGCGATACCGATAACAATCGCTGAAACCCCGGCAAGAAACCGGACGTTCGCAATAGTTACATTAGCCGCACCAATAGCCACGGTTGAAGCGGTAGCCGTAAACGTAAACTCCGGCATGTCCGTTCCACGACCCATACCAAGAATCGTAATTCCTGCCACATCGACATCAAATCCATCAGCAGCGGCAATCGTTTCGGCATGGCCCGGCATCAGGATAATAACATCGCCATTGTTCGCAGTCATCTGCGAAATGGCGTAATCCAATGTCGCGAACGGCGCGTTTTGAGATTTACCCGCGCCAGAATTGTTCACAGCATTAGAATTACCGCTGTCTACATACCGGATATTACCAGTAGTGTTCAGCGCAGCGGTTGCAATGTTAATACCTATTGCAGTGTACCCGCCAAAATCAAAATACTTTTCCTTTCCGTGCCATTCCAGCGGGCTGTAGCGAAGATTCACACCCGCATAGGATAGGCCAGTGAAAAGAAACACCCCGATCAGGATGATTCCAATTGTTTTAGAAAGAAACTTCATTTTACTTCTCCTTATTAAATAAACTTTTTGTTTTAGGCACCCTCTCATTTCTGAAAAGGTGCCTCATGTTTAAATATGCTTCGTTGAATGTTAATTTACCTAATGATTTCAATTACTTAGCCAGTCAGTCGACTCGCGAGTTCTGGATATAAGGTCGAAACGCCATAAAGAATATCCATTCTGATCCGCTCTTCATCATACCTGAAATCATAACCCTTGATCACCCGGATGCTTAATCCCATCTGAGTATCGGTAACTCTTGCGCCCCACACACCGCCAGGCATTGCCAGCGGCATGGTAACAAGGCCGAAAGCGTTCGGATGGAAAACCAGATTTTGCGGGTATGCGGTTGACTCGGTTCCTGACATATTAATGGTAGAACCGTCAGCAGCGTGGCGAGAAACGTTCTGATAAGCGCCGGAATCCTGCATACCTTCAGAGGTAGAGGTCATGACATCGATTGTTACAGCTCCACCGGCACTAGCGGTCTCATCGTTCAAGGATACGAACTGTTTCAACGCCCCGGTAGATACCCGAGATTTCGGATTAACGGCATAGACATAGGTCGCTGCGGAGTTGCCAACGGTCAGAACATCACCAGCCAGAAGTACTGCTCCTGAAGCTACCCAACCATCAGTGGTAAGAGTCGTTGCCCCATCGGTCATGGTCGCTGCCATTAAAGGCGTTGAGCCGGTTGTAAACAATCCGGTTGTATGCCGACGGATATTTTGATCCATATGGAAATCAAGATTCGCAACCGTTCCGAGATACCCCTTGGTATGGATATCATTCGCCGGTTTCTGCGCGAAGGTCCCCTTGAGTCCATCAGCCAACGCCCAGTGTGCCGCAGGATTGAGAACGCAAACCCTTGGATTCGGAGCGGCCAATTCATCGAGAACTTGCTGAATTCCGCCAAGATCCGAATAAGCCGAAGGAGTTGTTCCGGGAGTTCCGCGATGGTTGAATACATCGTTATACAAGCCGGTAAGGGCATAATCGACCTTCTGGGCCAATTCTGCCGCTGCCGGAGCGATGTATCTCTCGGAATACTCTTCAATTTTCATGGTGAGTTCGACCGAGTTGAAAGACCAGTTTACGTTATTCTGGGTCGCTACGGTCATGGTTTCGGAATACTCTTCCACATTCTGCCCGGTGATTTCAGCGGTTTCACCAACTGAAAATTTAACCGGTTTCCGGATGGTAATGGAAGTTCCAACTTTTTTGAATTCGTTTTTGTATGCGCGATGAACCAAGCGGCCCATCACCAAATTATTCATCAGCATCAGCATCGCTTCTTTCGCGATAACTGTTGGTGACAATACTGTATTTGAACTTGCTACTAAAGCTGCCATGGTTTAAATCTCCTTAATTCTTTTAGATTTAAGCCACTTGTTTTATTGTCTTATTTTCATCCCGTCCCTGGTGTACCCGCGTGTCGCGTTATAATCAGCAAGATCGGCTTTTTCCAAGTCTGTGCCGGATTTTCTACCTCCGCTAAGCGGCTTCACCGGTTCAAGAGTTTTAAGTGGCTTTTTTATTATTGATTGGTTAGAGCTTTCCAGAAATTCACTATCCTGATCTGGAGTATGAATAGTGACTTCCGGAACTTCATACTTTGCCTCAATGCGGAAGATATGCTTGGCAATCTGAATCGGATCTGAAAGTTTATCTATTGTTTTCGCCAATTCAGGATTTTGCCCGAGATGGTAAAAAATCTCAGCCGCATGTTCCGAGGTAATAATTATATCGCCAGTTATATTGGAAATGGGAACTGAACCGGCTACTTCAATAAAATCTTCATGGAGTTCCTGACCAAGTTTTATAACATTTGCTCTTGGGTCTTCGACACTTTCAGAGGTTTCAATCTTGGCATCCTCAGTAGTTTTTGTTTCTTTCGCTTTTTTTACTTTTTCTTCTTTTAATGTTTCATTATCATGAAGTTCCATCTTCGCAGCCCATCGACCCAAAGCTTCATGGTATTCAGCATCGGTTTCGAAGTTATTTAAAATTGGCTTTGAGTTTTCAAGGTCTGCTTTTTTTCTGGAATTCTCCAAGATTTGCAATTGTGATTTTAATTCATCTCGTTCCTTTGCAAGTTGCTCCTTTTCACGAAGCGCCTCGAATTTCTCCTTGGTGATTTTATTAATTCTTAATTGAATCTTATCCGGAGCTGATGCCGGAAGTTTTTTATCTTTGGATTTTTTGTCCTTATCATCAACCACGGAACCTTTGTCCTTATCGACATCGGGTTTTCCCGCCTTAACATCCTCTTTTACTTTTTCCTCTTTTTCTTTTTCATCATCTTCAGAAGGTTCTCCACCTTCAGCCGCTTCTTTCTCTTCTTCTCTTTTACTCGGATCATATACCGAATCAGGCGAAACCGTCATTTCAGCATCAGTATCCATCACGATAAGCCCCTCACCAACTAACTGGGCATCGGATTTCTCTGCATCTGATTCAGCGGCGACTTCACCAGGCTCAAAACTTACAATTTCAAGAGAGCTATCGATATCAACTCCATCATTTGCTCCAATATTATTTTGCATTGGCATTTTTTGTTCCTCCTCCAGCATATCTATTAAAAGATAAGGTTAAATGATTTTATTTATTGTGTATAGCTTCAGGCACAGATGGAACAGTTTTAGGCACTTCGCCTGTTCTTGCTCCACCAGCAGGACCGGTATCCCATGAAAACTTCGGTTCCTTAATCTTAGGATCTGTGGTTCTTTCTTTTGGGTTTTCTTTTTCCATGTTCATAATATTTCTCCTTGGGTAATATTTTTGTAATTTGAAAATAAAAAAAGGCCCGAAAATACTGAATTCTAAATTCAATATCAACGGGCCTTTTTTAGGTCGGTTGCCTTAATTTTTAATTAGAATAGGGTGCCTCAACTTCCTCAGCGTTCCCTTGGGTGGGCCATTAATGCCCAAGCTGCTGTCAGTCCGTTCTTCTTTCAGCCCTATCGTAATTAAAAACTGTTATGTTATCATGTTAAATCTTTAGGTATCTCTCCTGTTTTTACCCATCTTTCCAAGGGCTTTATAATAGTTTTAAGACCCCTGAGAAAAATGAGAATTAATATTTTTGTTTCTTTACTGGGAAAATTCATGCACATATATACCCATGCTCAATATTCTGTAACCGCTGTTCTGCTTCCGACATTTTTAAGTTTGGATTATGGTGCCAAGTTCCATTCAACTCCCAGGAACCCCATGGACAAAAAATCTTTTCAGGATCATAATGTTTGGAAAACTTATCCACAACATCGATCAATTCTTTTGATGTAAAGTTACAATCCAAGATTATATTCCTTTACCGCCCACCATTCCCTATACTTCACAACCCCAATCATGTTTTTATCATAAAATTCCATCGGATCTCCATGGGCTGTGGAATTCAAATGCGGAATGGTTTTAATCTCCCGATCAAGATACACATCTATAATCATCGGCCAGGCAACCTTTGCTTTTTCGAGTTTAACCGGGTAAACATTTCCCGGTAACTTGTTATTAATAAACAAAAACTCATGAATCGGCCTGAACTCATTTATTTTTTCCTTCACGTAATGTTCCCAAAAAAATTCAGGAAAGTCAACATTTTTATATTCCGTCCGCCAAGAGCGCTGTTTTCGTTCACAAAATATAGAATATATACGATGAAATGGGTTGCGGATATTGGTAAAAATTGTAGCATTTTCAGATATTTGTTTTCCTGAAAGCGGTTCATGTTTTTTACCAATTTGTTCAAGTGATATATTTAACGACTTCAACAGGTTGATAATTGAGGTCCCCCCGCACTTTGGGATATGGTAAAATGCGAAGTTATGAAACTCAGAAACTAACATATACCCTGTACTCATTATTTATTGTATCACCAATCCTTTTCGGTGAATTCTTCCCAATCAGGACCGCAAAAAACAGTATCGTATTCCATTTTATCCTGCTCTGTAAAAAAAAATAAACTTGTTGGACTAAAATCGCTTTCGCCAATACAGTCTTCACTCATGATAAATTTGTTAAACATTTTTATTTTTTTTCCATTCAGACCGTCCCATCCCTCCCCCCAGCCTTTGCATAACATCAACCATTTTTTACTCTTTTTGTTCCCAACATATAATCTATTGTTTGACATTATTCCTCTACCCCCATTTTTTATATTATGATTGGAGATTACCAAAATCTTACTTTGGCCGGGCCATCTTCAGTATAGCAAACCTTCATCAACCGACCATCAGAATCAACAAAAAATGCTATTTCTTTTTCAATGTGAGGTGACACCACAAAAGGTCTCACCTTTCGTCTTTTAATTGTCCTGCCATCGGGTTCAACCTCCAACCATATTTCAAACATTTCATCATCTATTTCAGGTAACGCTCTTGCCTTTTCTATCGTATCGACAACCTCCATTATTCCACCCCCAATTTTAATAACGTAAAACCCATATCTATTCTTACGGAAATGCTCATTATTCCGGTTGGAGAGGAATCATAACGATTAACACTAAGAATTCGTGCAGAAATACAATCCGCTACAATCCTGCATGAATGCGACCCCCCATCAATAAGCGACCCCCCATCAATAAAAGGAAGGTTCAATTTGCTAAAAATTATCAGATTATTATTATAAACATTAATCTTTCTCATCATTTTCCTTGCAACCGGCACTATAATTTCTTCCGAGAATTTATCTATCGACCAAAATAAAACTTCAGAATTTATATCAAAACCGACATGTATTTGAGTTTTTGGCATTAAGGTAGAACTTACAGCCCTGTGCAGATTATTAAACCTCTTTGTCTTGCAATTCTCAAATTGTAATAAAAACTCTTTTAAGATTATTGATTGTGTCAGAACAGTCTTTTTTTTAAATGTTCCCATTATCCCTCCACTAAATATGATGAAAAAATTGAAATGGATTATTATCAGCAACTTTAAAACCTACAGAGATCTCCCAATTCCCCAACCCGTAATAAATCCTTGCAGAAAAATCTTTTAACGACGTTCTGCACAAGTTCGCATCACCCGGAACTGCAAGTGGGCAAAATTCAATACATTTGCCTTGTGCTACCGTAAAGAAAAGGTTACACATTAATTTTACGGCACCAGATATATACTCACCAGAATATCGTTTAAAGTTTTTACCATTCCATTCAGGAATTTCGCAGCTAATAACACTGCACTTTTTAAAGTCCTTAGACAAAACTGTTTTCAATCCATTTTTTGCTTCGATATCAAATAATGAATGGATCGATAATCGAAGCAAAAAATCTTTCAGTACAAGAAGTCCATTGCGCTGCTTGCTTTTTTTCATGCTTTCTAATGTTAATTCTTCTGTCATTGGTATATCCTCCTTTGTTGAAATATTATTATCCCTCTACCCCTAATTTCTTTCTATTCGCAAACTTCCTTTCCATATTATCCAGCCTATCCATCTTTTCTTTCAACCTCAATCCCTCGCCGCCGATTTCCTTCTTCCTCAACTTCCCGTTCTCGAC
>Ga0180009_10006455_pt1 | contig 12293 bp, 24 predicted proteins | sample OS_PC_MetaG_FD_123537 | JGI IMG/M metagenome (GOLD analysis project Ga0180009, IMG submission 123537) | Groundwater microbial communities from the Aspo Hard Rock Laboratory (HRL) deep subsurface site, Sweden - OS_PC_MetaG | ecosystem: Environmental > Aquatic > Deep subsurface > Groundwater...
ACAACGTGAACCTGGACATGGAGCTGATTACGCCGATCGCGGCGGAGAAGGGCCTGCACTTCGCAATCCGCGAGGGCGGCCGCACCGTCGGCGCGGGCGTGGTGACGGAAATTACTGAGTAGGCACAGAAGATGACAGCGACTCCCAAGATCAGGATCAGGCTCAAGGCCTACGACCACAAGTTGCTCGACCAGTCGGCGACCGAGATCGTGGACACGGCGCAGCGTATCGGCGCCAAGGTGGCGGGCCCGATCCCGCTGCCCACGCGCATCAACAAGTACACCGTGCTTCGGTCGCCGCACGTGGACAAGAAGTCGCGCGAACAGTTCGAGATTCGCACGCACAAGCGGCTGCTCGACATCCTGGAGCCCACGCAGCAGACGCTCGATGCGTTGATGAAGCTGGACCTGTCTGCTGGTGTGGACGTGGAGATCAAGACGTGATCGAGGTCTGATCGACTCGAAAGCAGGCGAGGACGCCATGGCGACGTTGGACGTATTGAACAAGTCCGGGGAGAAGGTCGGCCAGATCGAGCTGGCCGACGAGGTTTTTGGAGCCCCGGTGAAGGAGCATCTGCTCCACGAGCTGGTCGTGGCCCAGCTGGCAGCGCGCCGCAGGGGGACTGCATCGACCAAGACCCGCGCCGAGGTCCGGGGCAGCACGCGCAAGATCTACCGCCAGAAGGGCACCGGGCGCGCGCGCCACGGCGGCATCCGCGCCAACATCTTCGTCGGCGGCGGCGTCGTCCATGGTCCCAGGCCGCGGAGCTACGAAAAGAAGGTGTCCAAGAAGGCCCGCCGTGTCGCCCTGCGGAGCGCGTTGTCGCTGCGGGCCGGTGAGAAGCGGCTGCTGGTGCTCGAGGATCTCGCCATGGGCGAGATCAAGACCAAGAAGATGGCCGCGGTGCTCAGCTTGCTGGGGGCCAACAGCTCGCTCATCGTTGACAACAAGGGCAACATCGAGCTGATCAAATCGGTCCGCAATCTCCCGCGGGCCAAGTACCTGGCGCCCGAGGGGCTCAACGTCTACGACATCCTGCGCTATGACACGCTGGTCGTGACGGCTCCCGTGGCCAAGCAGATCGAGGAGCGGCTGCTGCCATGAAGTTGCCGGAACAGATCATCATTCGGCCGCTGTTGACCGAGAAGGGGACGCAGATGTCCGAGGACATCAACAAGGTCCTGTTCGAGGTAAGCCCGAGTGCCAACAAGATCGAGATCCGTCGCGCCGTGGAGAAGATCTATGGCGTGAAGGTTGTCCAGGTCCACACGCAGGTGGTGCGGGGCAAGGTGAAGCGGATGGGCCGCAACGAGGGCAAGCGCCCCAACTGGAAGAAGGCGATCGTGACCCTCGCTGAGGGGTCGGCTATCGATTTCTTCTCGCCGGTCTAGTCCCGGCAGGAGCGAGCCATGGGTATCAAGAGCTACAAGCCCACATCGCCCGGCCGGCGTGGAATGAGCGCCAACGATTTTGGCGCTCTCGCCGGCGAGAAGTCCCCGGAGCACAAGCTCACCGAGGGCAAGCGCCGCAGCGGCGGGCGGAACAACCACGGTCGGATCACCACCCGGTTCCGTGGCGGTGGGCACAAGCGACGCTACCGCAAGATCGACTTCAAGCGGGACAAGTACGGCGTGCCCGCGAAGGTCGTCGGGATCCAGTATGATCCCAACCGCTCGGCTCACATCGCGCTGTTGCACTACAAGGACGGAGAGAAGCGCTACATCCTGGCGCCGGACAAGCTGCAGGTGGGAGACATGGTGGTGTCGAGCCGGACGGCCGACATCAAGCCGGGAAACTCGTTGCCTCTGCGCAACATTCCTCCCGGCACCGTGGTCCACAACGTGGAGCTCAAGATCGGCGGTGGCGGTCAGCTGGCGCGCAGCGCCGGTTGTGGAGCCCAGTTGATGGCCAAGGAGGGCGACTGGGGCCAGGTGCGGTTGCCCTCCGGCGAGGTGCGCAAGGTCCACCTCAACTGCCGGGCCACCATCGGTGGGCTGGGCAACGTGCAGCACGGCAACATCGATGCCGGCAAGGCAGGTCGCACGCGGTGGAAGGGACGACGGCCGCACAACCGGGGCGTGGTGATGAACCCCGTCGACCACCCGATGGGCGGCGGTGAGGGCCGGTCCTCCGGCGGGAGGCACCCTTGCAGTCCATGGGGCCAGCCCTCCAAGGGGCTCAGGACGCGCAACAACAAGCGGACTGACAAGATGGTTGTCCGCCGTCGCGGCAAGAAGGGCTAGGAACAATCATGGCCAGATCGATCAAGAAAGGACCCTTCATCGACGACCACCTGATGAAGAAGGTCATCGAGGCGGAGAAGACCAGCAGCAAGAGGGTGATCAAGACCTGGTCACGCCGGTCGACCGTCATCCCCGAGATGGTGGGCATGACCTTCGCCGTACACCAGGGCAAGAAGTGGATCCCGGTCTTCGTCACGGAGAACATGGTGGGCCACAAGCTGGGTGAGTTTGCGCCCACGCGGCATTTCCACGGCCATGCCGGAGACCGCAAGGGCAAGGGCAAGGGCAAGCGCTAGCAGGGTTCAATCATGAGATCTTCCGCACTGCTCAGATACGCGAGGATGGCCCCCCGAAAGATTCGGGTGGTGGCCAAGCTGATCCGCGGCAAGCCCGTGGACGAGGCGATCAACACCCTGATGTTCACCAACCGGGCGCCCGCTCGTGTGCTGAAGAAGCTGCTGGTATCAGCCATCGCGAACGCCGAGGACAAGAGCAAGGGGAGCGTCGACACCGACAACCTGGTGGTGAAGGAAGTCATCGTGGACCAGGGCCCCACGCTCAAGCGCTGGCGTCCGCGCGCCATGGGGCGGGCGACGAGGATCAACAAACGAACGAGCCACATCCGGGTCGTCCTCGACGACTCGATGGGCGAGTAGGTACACGCATGGGCCAGAAGACACATCCAATCGGGTTCCGGCTAGGGATCATTCGCACCTGGTCTTCCAAGTGGTACGAGGAGAAGCAGTATGCCAAGTGGCTCCACGAGGACATCCGGCTCAGGCGCTTCATCAAGCAGCGCCTGGCACACGCCGGGGTCAGCGCGGTGGATGTGGAGCGGGCAGCCAACAAGGCCAAGATCAACATCCACACCGCCCGCCCCGGCATCGTCATCGGCAAGAGGGGCGCCGGTATCGAGCTGTTGAAGAAGGAAGTCCAGAAGCTGACCGACAACGAGGTCTTTCTCAACATCCAGGAGGTCCGCAAGGCGGAGACCAACGCCCAGCTGGTGGCCGAGAACATCGCCACCCAGCTCGAGCGTCGTGTCGCCTTCCGCCGTGCAATGAAGAAGGCCGTGCAGACCGCGATGAAGTTCGGTGCCAAGGGCATCAAGGTCCACTGTGGAGGTCGCCTGGGCGGCGCCGAGATGGCCCGCCGAGAGTGGTACCGGGAGGGACGAGTCCCGCTGCACACCCTGCGCGCCGATGTCGACTACGGCTTTGCCGAGGCATTCACCACCTACGGCGCCATCGGTGTGAAGTGCTGGATCTTCAAGGGCGAGGTGCTTCCCGGGTAGTCTGCAGGAGTCGAGACCATGCTTTCTCCAAAAAAGGTCAAGTACCGCAAGCGCATGAAGGGGCGGACCAAGGGCCGCTCCAAGGGCGGTGACACCGTCGCTTTCGGCGAGTTCGGCATCCAGTCCCAGGAGCCCGGCTGGATCACTGCCCGTCAGATCGAGGCGGCCCGCATCGCGATCACACGCCATGTCAAGCGCGGCGGCAAGGTCTACATCCGCATCTTTCCGGACAAGCCGATCTCCAAGAAGCCAGCCGAGACCCGCATGGGCAAGGGCAAGGGGAACCCGGAGGAGTGGGTGGCGGTGGTGAAGGCCGGAAGGGTGATGTTCGAGCTGGAGGGCGTGCCCGAGGATATCGCCCGTGCGGCGTTCCGCCTGGCCCACCACAAGCTGCCGGTTGCGACGAGGTTCGTGAGTCGTGAGGCGCTGCTATGAGAATCGACGAGATCCGGGAGAGGACAGACGACGAGCTGCAGACGCTGACGCAGCAGCTGCAGGAGGATCTGTACAAGCTGAGGGTGCAGAAGTCGACCAATCAGCTCGAGGACACCAACGCCGCACGTCGGGTGCGCAAGGACCTGGCGCGGGTCAACACCGTGATCCGCGCACGGATGCTGGGCAGGGAACAGTCCAAGAAAGAGGTCGGCGCCTAGCCGATGAGTGTGACCGATGGACGAGAACAACGAGAAACAGAGTCGGCGCGTGCTGAGAGGCGTCGTGACGGGCGACAGGATGGACAAGACCGTGGTCGTGGAGGTCCAGCATCGCGTGCGCCATCACACCTACAAGAAGTACATCTCGCGCAGGGTGCGGTACAAGGCCCACGACGCCAAGAACGAGTGCCATGTGGGTGACCAGGTGCTGATCATCGAGTCCCGTCCAATGAGCGGGGACAAGCGCTGGCGCGTACAACGCATCGTGGAGCGTGCGCGATAGGTGAAGCGTCGGCGGGCGGAAAGATGCCGAGCGAGCGAAAGCAGGTGCTTCGATGATCCAGATGCAGACAGTCCTAGATGTGGCCGACAACTCCGGTGCAAAGAAGCTGATGTGCATCAAGGTGCTCGGCGGTTCGAAGCGCAAGTACGCATCGGTCGGCGACATCATCGTCGTCTCCGTCAAGGAAGCAATGCCCGGGTCGAAGGTCAAGAAGGGGGACGTGATGAAGGCGGTGGTGGTGCGGACTGCCAAGGAGATCCCGCGCCCCGACGGCTCCTATATCCGCTTCGACCAGAACTCGGCGGTGCTGATCAATCCAGCAGGAGAGCCGATCGGCACGCGCATATTCGGACCCGTGGCCCGCGAGCTTCGGGCACGCAAGTTCATGAAGATCATCTCACTGGCGCCGGAGGTGCTGTGATGGCGCATATCCGTAAGGGCGATGAAGTCTACGTTGTGTGCGGCAAGGACGCGGGCAAGCGCGGCAAGGTGCTTGTTGTCGACGTGAAGAAGGGTCGGGTCAAGGTGGAGAAGATCAACCTGATCAAGCGTCATGTCCGGCCGAGTCAGAAGCACCCGCAGGGTGGAATCATCGAGAAGGAAGGGACGATCCACATCTCGAACGTCCGACTGTGGGATGCCAAGGCGGGCGCACCGTGCCGTACCGGGACCAAGTTCATTGAGAGGGAGGGGCAGAAGAAGCAGCGCAAGGTCCGTGTCTCGAAGAAGAGCGGTGAGACGTTCGGCGAGTGATACCGGTATCGCCGGGACCTGGGGGATGTCCTCCCGGAATACGGCAGCGTAGAGGATGACAGACCATGAGTGACGAGCAGGAAAAGAAGCCCGAGGGCGAGGGGAAGCCAGAGCCGAAGGAGGCGGAGGCCAAGCCCGAGGCGGCGGCCGAGGCGAAGCCGAAGGAGGCGGAGGCCAAGCCCAGGGCGGAGGCGAAGGCGGAGGCCAAGCCCAGGGCGGAGGCGAAGGCGGAGGCCAAGCCCAGGGCGGAGGCGAAGGCGGAGGCGAAGCCCAAGGCGGAGGCGAAGCCCAAGGCGGAGGAGCCCAAGGCGGAGGAGCCCCGGACGGACGAGCAAGCCGCGGCGGAAGAGTCGCCGGCCGACTCCAAGGAGCTCAAGGCCGCCAAGAAGGTGAAGAAGGAGAAGGCGCAGGACAAGTCAGGCAAGGGCGGCGGCAAGAAGAAGGACAAGAAGAAGAAGCAGGAAGTCGAGAAGTTCATCGCTCGCGCCCAGCCCCCGCGTCTGAGGCAGAAGTTCCTGGCGGACGTCGTGCCGGTGCTGATGAAGGAGTTCAGCTACGCGACCCCGATGGCGGTACCGAAGCTGGTCAAGATCACGTTGAACATGGGGCTGGGGCAGGCGCTGCAGAATGCGAAGCTGCTGGAGTCGGCCGAGGATGAGTTGGCAGTGATCAGCGGGCAGAAGCCGGTGATCACCAAGGCTCGCAAGTCGATCGCGACCTACAAGCTGCGTCAGGGGCAGAAGATCGGCGCGATGGTGACCCTCCGTCGGGACCGGATGTACGAGTTCTTCGATCGGCTGGTTACCGTTGCACTGCCACGTACCCGTGACTTCAAGGGGATCAGCCCGAAGTCGTTCGACGGTCGCGGCAACTTCTCTTTGGGCGTCAAGGAGCAGATTGTCTTCCCCGAGATCGACTACGACAAGATCGAGAAGATCATGGGGATGAACATCACGATCGTGACCAGTGCGAACACCGACGAAGAGGGACGGTCTTTGCTGCGACATCTGGGGATGCCGTTCCGCTGAGCGATCGAGGAGAAGAGATGGCCAAGACATGTGACATGGTCCGGCGCAAGCTCCGCTACAAGGTGCGGCAACGAAATCGTTGCCCCATCTGCGGGCGACCCCGCGGCTACATGCGGAAGTTCGACATGTGCCGCATCTGTTTTCGAAATCTAGCGCTCAGGGGCGAGATCCCTGGCGTTGTGAAGTCGAGCTGGTAGGGCGCTGGTCCACAGGCAATCAGGGGAGCCGGCAAGGGGGTGCCGACCGGTTCCCGATTGGGGCGAAGAAGATGAGCATGACCGATCCCATCGCTGATATGCTGACTCGCATCCGCAATGGCATTCTGTCGCGAAAGGCGCGGATAGACATACCGGCTTCGCGATTGAAGCAGCATATCGCTGAGATCCTCAAGCAGGAAGGATTCATCATTGACTACCAACGGGTGGAGGGACCACGGACCCATCCGGCGCTGCAGATCGAGCTGAAGTGGACGCCCGACAACCGCAGCGCCATCGAGGGCCTCCGTCGTGTTTCCAGACCGGGGCAGCGCAGGTACGTGGGCAAGGAGGCGATCCCGCGAGTCCGGGGAGGACAGGGGATCGCGATCCTGACCACGTCGAAGGGTCTGATGACCGACCGGGTTGCGAGGCAACAAGCGGTTGGTGGTGAGATCCTCTGCGAGGTTTGGTAGCTGCTAGCAAGCGAGGTGTGCTGTGTCTCGCATCGGAAAGAGACCGATAGAGCTTCCCAAGGGCGTGTCAGTCACGCTGGCGGGCGGACAGATCCAGGTCAAGGGGCCCCGCGGTGAGCTGTCCCGCCGCATCCCGCCGCTGGTCGAGGTCAAGCTCGACCAGGAGCAGGTGGTGGTGACCTGCGGCACCGACCGGAAGAGTGGTGCCATGCACGGGCTGGCGCGCTCTCTGATCCAGAACATGGTCACCGGCGTGAGCCAGGGATTCACGCGGGAGCTGGAGATCAACGGTGTGGGGTATCGTGCCGAGGCGAAGAAAGGGGCGCTCAGCCTCTCCCTGGGCTACTCCCACCCGCTGGAGCTGATCCTGCCCCCCGGCGTGGAGGCCAAGGTGGAGAAGAACAAGATCGTCCTCACGGGGAGCGACAAGGAGTCGCTCGGGCAGATCTGTGCCGTGATACGCGGACAGCGCCCGCCCGAACCCTACAAGGGCAAGGGGATCAAGTACGTCGAGGAGCAGGTTCGACGCAAGGTTGGCAAGGCTGGCGTGGGCTAGCACGCGTCCAACCACTGGAGCTGGAGCAGTAGCGATGGCGAAGACAAGACTCGAGGCCAGGAAACGACGCAAGGTTCGGATCCGACAGCGTGTGAAGGGGACCGAGGAGCGGCCGCGCCTGTCGGTGTTTCGCAGCGCCCGTCACATCTATGTCCAGGTGATCGACGACGAGCGGAACAAGGTGCTGGCGGCGGCGTCGACCGCGGGGAAGGCCAACCAGGAGCCGATCCAGGGGCTGAAGAAGGTCGAGCAGGCGAAGAAGATCGGGGCCAAGATAGCCGAGGTCTGCCTGGCCGGCGGCACGGACCAGGTCGTCTTCGACCGCAACGGATACAAGTACCATGGTCGGGTCAAGGCGCTGGCCGACGCCGCGCGGAAGGCCGGACTCAAGTTCTAGAGCGAGACATGTTCTAGCAGGAGAGTAACAAGTGGGCGTTAACCTCGAAGATATTGGCGAGCTCGTCGATCGGGTGGTCTACATCAACCGCGTGGCCAAGGTGGTCAAGGGCGGTCGTCGCTTCAGCTTCAGCGCTCTGGTGGTCGTGGGAAACGGCGCGGGCTGGGTTGGGGCCGCGCTGGGCAAGGCGAACGAGGTTCCCGAGGCGATCCGAAAGGGGAACGAGAAGGCCAAGAAGGGCCTGTTCAGGGTGCCGCTCACGAATGGGACCATTCCCCACGAGGCACTCGGCGTCTTCGGTGCCGGTCGCGTGCTGCTCAAGCCGGCCAGCCCGGGGACGGGCGTGATCGCGGGCGGGCCGGTGCGTGCGATGATGGAGTGTGCAGGGGTGCAGGACATCCTGACCAAGTGCATCGGCACCAACAACCCGCACAACGTGATCCATGCCACCCTCGAGGCGTTGAAGCAGCTGCGCAGCCCGGAGCAGGCGGCGAAGGTCCGCGGGGTGCCCCTCGACCACGTCACGGGAGCATGACCATGGCCGGCAAGCTGAAAGTGACCCAGATACGCTCGACGATCGGGCGGCCCGAGCGTCAGAAGCTGACGATCAAGGGCCTGGGGCTGACCAGGATGCACAAGACAGTGGTCCTGGAAGACACCGCCGCGATTCGCGGCATGATTCGCAAGGTCCAGCACCTGGTCCGCGTCGAGCCGGCCAGGTAGGGCGATCAACAAGGAACGACACCATGGGCACGACGCTATCCGATCTTGCTCCCCGCCGCGGGGCAAAACGCAAGCGCAAGCGCCTGGGGCGAGGCCCGGGAACCGGCCAGGGGACCACGGGGGGCAAGGGCCAGAAGGGTCAGCTCTGCCGGCGCGGGGTGACGCTGGGCCGGAGCTTCGAGGGCGGCCAGATGCCGCTGAACCGACGTTTGCCCAAGTTCGGCTTCAGGAACATCTTTCGCGTCGAGCACGCCCCGGTCAATGTCGGGCGTCTCGCCGAGCTGTTTCAGGCCGGTGACACGGTGGACGCGGATGCGCTCAGGGCCAGGGGTGTGATGCCCCGCTCGGCCCGATTGTTGAAGGTGCTGGGGGGTGGAGAGCTGTCGGCGGCGCTCACCGTGCGGGCTCACGCCTTCTCGGCCGCAGCCAGGGCGAAGATCGAGGCCGCGGGCGGCAGGGTGGAGCTGGCTGTGCGCGTGAAGCGCGACGGGCAGACGGTGGCCGAGCAGGACGAGCAGACGGTGGGCGAGCAGGACGGGCAGACGGTGGGCGAGCAGGACGAAGGGGCTCTGCCTTCACAGTGAAGGCACGGGTCTGGCGAGAGGAGTTGGTGTTGCAGGAACCGGTCAACTGGGAGCTTTAGATGGCCAAGGGATTTGGCGGCATAACCAAGATCCCGGAGCTTAGAAAGCGCATCCTCTTCACTCTGGGGATGCTCGCTGTCTATCGGATCATGATCTTCATCACCGTCCCGGGGGTGAACCGGTCGGTGATGAAGCAGATCATGGCCCAGGCCTCGGGGTCCTTTCTCGGAATGTTCAACATGTTCTCCGGCGGCGCTCTGGAGCAGCTGTCCATTATCGCCCTGGGGATCATGCCCTACATCTCCTCCTCCATCATCTTCCAGCTGCTCACGGTGGTCATCCCCTCACTGGAACGGCTGCAGAAGGAGGGGGAGGCCGGCCGCAAGAAGATAAACCAGTACACCCGCTACGGCACGATCCTGATCAGCGTCGTTCAGGGCTACTTCATCGCGGCCTGGCTGGAGGGGACCGGCGCCGACTACCGCACCATGGGCGAGGTCGTGATCAATCCGGGGTGGTCCTTCCGCCTGATGACGATCCTGACCCTCACCACCGGCACGGCGTTCATCATGTGGCTGGGCGAGCAGATCACCGAGCGCGGCATCGGCAACGGCATCTCGCTGATCATCTTCGCCGGCATCGTGGCGGACATGCCTGACGGCCTGGTCATGCTGTACCAGAAGGTCAAGATGGGCGACTTCGGCGTGTTTCACGTCGCCCTGATCGCCCTGGTGGTTGTCGGCGTCGTGGCGGTGATCATCTTCTTCGAACGAGGCCAAAGGAGGATACCGGTCCAGTACGCCAAGCGGGTCGTGGGGCGCAAGATGTACGGCGGCCAGAGCACCCACCTGCCGCTGAAGGTCAACACCGCCGGCGTGATCCCGCCGATCTTCGCCTCCTCGATCCTGCTCTTCCCGGCCCAGATCGCGTCCTATATCGACTCCTCCTGGATGAACGCCGTGAATGATGCGCTGTCCCCCGGCGACTGGCGCTACAACCTGGTCTACGTGCTGCTGATCGTCTTCTTCTGCTACTTCTACACGGCGGTGACGTTCAACCCGGTGGACGTGGCCGACAACCTCAAGAAGCAGGGCGGGTTCATCCCTGGCATTCGCCCGGGCAAGAAGACGGCGGAGTACATCGACAAGGTCCTGACCCGCATCACCTTTGGCGGCGCGGCCTACGTCTCGGCGGTCTGCGTGCTGCCAACGTTCTTGATGTCGAACTTCAAGCTCCCGTTCTATTTCGGCGGCACGGGGTTGATGATCGTGGTCGGCGTGGCTCTCGACACGGTGCAACAGATCGAGTCGCACCTCCTGACCCGGCACTACGAGGGATTCACCGGCCCCAAGGGGCCGAGGATCCGCGGTCGGCGGAGCCGCTAGTGGGGAAGCTCGCCATGGCCATCGTCTACAAGACGGAAGCCGAGATCGAGAAGCTGCGGGCAGCCAACCATGTGGTCTGCGCCGTGCTGGACGAGATCGGAGCCATGGTCCAACCCGGCATCACGACCTGGGCGCTGGGAGAGCGGGCGGTGGAGATGGTGCATGAGCACAGGGTGGAGCCAGCATTTCTGGGCTACGGGGATCCGCCGTATCCGTCGGTGGTCTGCATCTCGCTCAACGACGAGGTGGTGCATGGCATCCCCAACCGGGACCGGGTGCTCGGGGAAGGGGACATAGTCAGCGTGGACTTCGGGGTGGAGAAGGCCGGCTACTTCGGAGATTCCGCCCGGACCTTCGCGGTGGGACAGATATCGACCACCGCGAGGAAGCTGATGGATGTGACGCGCGAGGCGCTGGATCTGGCCATCGAGCAGTGCGTGACGGGTAACAGGGTCAACGACGTCAGCCGCGCCATCCAGCAACATGTAGAGAATAATGGTTTTTCTGTGGTTCGTACGTTCGTGGGACACGGCATCGGCCGCCGCATGCACGAGGAGCCTCCGGTCCCCAACTTCGTCGGCCCGGGGCGCAATCCAAGGCTGCGCAGAGGGATGGTGCTGGCCATCGAGCCGATGGTGAACGAGGGCACCTGGGAGGTGAAGGTGGACCCGATAGACCACTGGACAGCACGGACCCGAGATGGCAAGCTCTCGGCCCACTTCGAGCACTCGGTGGCGATCACCGAGAATGGTCCCGATGTGTTGAGCCGCAGGGCAACCGCGTAGTGGAGGCTGTAAATGAAAGTCAGAGCCTCGGTAAAAAAGATCTGCGACAAGTGCAAGATCGTGAAACGCAAGGGCGTGGTGCGGGTGATCTGCGTCAACCCCAGGCACAAGCAGCGCCAGGGATGAGGTGATTCATGGCACGTATTGCGGGAGTTGACCTGCCGCGCAACAAGCGGGTCGATATCGCACTGACATACATCTTCGGCATTGGTCGAGCCAAGGCGCTGGAGATCCTGGACAAGGCGGACGTCGGTGGCGGGATCCGAACCGACGATTTGACCGAGGACCAGATCCGGCGTATCCGGCAGGTGATCGATGCCGGCTACAAGGTCGAGGGCGACCTGCGCCGCGAGGTGTCGATGAACATCAAGCGGTTGATGGACCTCAACTGTTACCGTGGCATCCGACACAAGAGAGGTCTGCCTGTGCGGGGACAGCGGACGCACACCAACGCCAGGACCCGCAAGGGCCCGCGACGTGGCGTGATGAGCAAGAAGAAGAAGTAGAGGACAGAAAATGGCGAACCCCAAAAAAGGGTCCAAACGCAAGGTCAAGAAGAACATCAAGAGTGGGATCGTCCACATCCAGTCGACGTTCAACAACACCCTGGTGACGATCACGGATGTGAGCGGAAACACTGTCGCCTGGTCGAGCGCCGGGGTCCGGGGCTTCAAGGGCTCGCGCAAGAGCACGCCCTTCGCCGCACAGTTGGCCGCCGAGGACGCTGCCCGCAAGGCGATGGAGCATGGCATGCGCAACGTGGCTGTCTTCGTCAAGGGGCCGGGGGCAGGTCGGGAGTCGGCGCTCCGAGCGTTGCAGTCGACGGGGTTCACCATCACCCTGATTCGCGATGTGACCCCGATTCCGCACAACGGTTGCCGGCCACGAAAGCGTCGGAGAGTTTGACCTGGCCCCTTGAGGGGCGAGGCTTGGAAGCGA
>Ga0180009_10006456_pt1 | contig 12291 bp, 7 predicted proteins | sample OS_PC_MetaG_FD_123537 | JGI IMG/M metagenome (GOLD analysis project Ga0180009, IMG submission 123537) | Groundwater microbial communities from the Aspo Hard Rock Laboratory (HRL) deep subsurface site, Sweden - OS_PC_MetaG | ecosystem: Environmental > Aquatic > Deep subsurface > Groundwater...
CAGTGCAGGGCACGCTCAAAAGAGATGCTGCCACAGCTGCGGCAGATCTTGCGGCCGAAGGGCACGGCCGAGGCTGCCTCGACGCGGCCACGCCTCCCGATGTCAGCGGCGTACCACCTGCGGTATGACCGCTCCATGTGCACCGCCAGCACAACAAGCGGCAGCGCCAACGACGACGTTTGTGGCCCCCACCTGGTAGCCAACGCCCCCTCGCCCAGCAACACCACCCGATCGGCCTCGCGGAGCATCGCGAGCACGGCCGCCCGTACCCCCTCCTCCTTGACCAGCCGCTCGGACAGCGGGCTGGAATCGTGCTCGACCCAGACGGCACCGTCGAACATCGGATCCCCGACATCTCGGTCTCTGCGTCCAAGTAGCTTCTTCCTCGCCCTGTCGTGCAGCGTCTCGCGGGAAAAGCGGGCCTCGACCCGCCGGCTCGTGGACCAGCGCACCTCGAGCTGCAGCATCCGCTGACCGTTGTCGATGCCCGTGCGGGCTGGCTCCAGCCTCAGGCCCCATCGCCCGAGGCAGTGCTGCAGCTCACCCGCCCTGCAGGAGGTGCAGACGTCAAGGCCGGCGAGGGAAGCCAGCTGGCCCTCACCGACCTCGCGGTCGCACAGCTCGCAACGAGCGACCTGTCTGCGATACGGGGGATCCACCAGCCCGGCGCTACTCGCCCTTCTCCTCGCCGTCGCCTCCGCGCTGGTAGCCGCGGCCGATGTGCCGCAGCACCCGCAGCTTGTCATCGGGCAGGAAGTCGAAGAACTGCCGCGCCGACTCCAGCAGCCCCACCCCCTTGGCCGCCGCGAACTCGCCGAACCCGACGGCCAGCGAGGAGAGCAGCTTCTCGTCGGCCAGGCGCTCGAGAGCCGTGACCAGGTGGGGGCTGATCGCCTTGGACTGCTCCACCACACTCTTCGTCTGAGACCCGATCATCTGCAGCCTGAGGTCCTGGTCGTCCTTCTGCCGCTGCAGGCTGGCCGCGTGGATCGCCAGCTCGGTCTCGGTCTCTCTGGCTGAGACCAGCGCCGCATGCTCCGTCGACTTGAGCCGGCGCCCGTGCTCGGTCTGGTCCAGCTCGAGGCCCCGGCTGACCTGCAGCAGCTGGATCTGCTGCTCCCTGGCGTGGAGCGTATCGTTGAGCTCCATCAACAGCATGCGGGTCTCTTGCTTGGATCGCGCGGTCTCCCGCGCGATCTCCTCCATCCGCCGGGTCATCTCCAGCTCGCGCTGGGCGCCGGAGACCTCGATGTTACTCTTGACCACCTGGTGCTGCGCCTGGTCCATCAGGCCCCGGATGCGGTCGTCGAAGATCCGCACCTTCAGCAGCTCCACGTCGGCCACGCGCATGGCGTTCTCGGCGAAGCCCATGCCGGGGCGCTCGCCGCCGGCCTCGGCGGCCGGGCCCAGGATCACGTCGCGGATGATGTCGACGCTGAGGGCGTAGAACTCCTCGATCTTGACCTTCTTGATCGCGCCCTTGAGCACCGAGCGCACGTGGTCACACAGGAACTGGACGTAGTTCTCGACGTCGAACCACTTGCTCGACTCGTCCTCGAAGTTGACCTTGTGCGACAGGGTGACCTCGACGCGCACGTGGTCGCTGGTCTCGACCTCGATCACGTCGGAGACCTTGTTCGCCACCGTGCGCAGGAACACGGTCTGGAGCGTGCTGTCGGCGCTCTTCGGCCTGCCGGTCGACAGCTCGAGCACCTCGAGGCTTTCGTCGTAGCGCAGCAGCACGGTGGTCGGTCCCTGCACCACGCGGCGCGTGCCGGTCTTGGAGACCACCATGATCGCGTAGCCGGTCCAGACGTCGATCGAGGGCACGCCCTGGAACTTCGTGTCGAGGGTGACGGTCCGCGGCTGGGTGTAGGTCGAGGCCCGGGTGAACTCATCGGCCACCAGATCCTGGTCGCCGGTGATCGCCTTCTCCATCTCGGCCGTCTGCACCAGCTGCATCCGCCGCTGGTCCTTCTTCGCCCGGCGGGTGCCTCGCTCGTAGTCCCCCTCGGAGATCGCTCCCTGACGCGTGGTGGGCACGCTGGTCAGCAAGGAGCGCAGGTGTCGGTTGTACTCCAGCGCCTCCTCGTTACCCGGATACCACAGCCCCACCTGCTTGTCCGACAGCACGCGCCGTATGATGACCTTGTTGCGGGGGTCGGGCAGCAGCATCGCCGGCCCGTCCACCATCTCGATCTCGCCCGAGATGCGGTCCATGACGTAGCGCGCCTCGCCGGCCGGGATCGCCGTGGCGAAGTGCTTGGCCTTGCCGTCGTACGAGATCGAGGAGTGCTCCTCCCGCGGGAAGTAGATCGCCGTCTCCTTGCCGGTGATGAACAGCTCGTCGCCCTCCTTGTACTCCGTGTGCGTCTTCTCGTCGACATAGGGCGCGATGACCTTGATGTGCAGGCCCTGGATCTCGTTGAGCTCGATCGCGCGGTACTTGCGCTGTCCGCTGCGCTCGATGAAGGTCTCGGTCGGCTCGGGGAAGACCACCTTGGGCCCGCGCTCGTAGCGCTTGCGGCCGTCCTCGTCGACGAGGATGCAGTACTCCAGCCGCTCGAGGGTCATGGCGTCGCGCACGTAGCGCAGCTTGCCGTCGGAGTCTCGCCCCTCGGGCACCACGCCGATGCCGGTGGGCGGGATGTAGAACGAGACCTCTGTGCCCTTGATGATCAGCAGCTTGCCCACGGTGAGCTCGGGCGGAGCCGGAGCGGTGGCGAGTGGGGCCGAGTCGGCGGCCCCGTCCGCCCCCTCGGCCGGCTTGACCACCGCCTTGCCCCAGTTGGCCCGGGCCTCCTCCTCGTTGTAAACCCGCACCAGCAGGTACTGGTTGGAGCGAAGGTGATGGCCGCGCACCGCCTGCGCATCCTGGCCGGGCCACAGCGCGAACATGCACGGGCCGGGGATGTTGACCTTGCGCCCCACCTGGAGCTCGGGAGCGTTCTTGCCCGAGCTGCCCCGCACCGGGTGTTCCTCGCCCTCCCTGATCGCGGGGTTCTTGAGCATCAGGTAGAAGCCCTCCACCGCGATCGGAGAGCGACGAACCGCCTCCTCGAGGGCGTTGCAGCGGTGAAAGGTGCCGTCGCGGGGCGAGTAGACCACCGGCACCTCCTGCGCCGTCTGGTTGATGACGCAGGGGCCGACGAAGGTCTTCACCGCCCCGGTGGTGACATCCTGCATGTAGGCATAGGTCCCGGGAGCAAGGACCAGGTCCCGCTTCTCGCGTGTATCAGCCATGTCGGATCCCTCGTGTCGTCGCTTTTTCGTCATCGCCCCGCCAGGCCCACCCGCCGGACCCGGCCACTCCGGCCGACAGGTGGGTGTGGATCGGCTCGACTGCTATGATCCTGAAGCCTTGGTCGGGCCAGCTGGCATCCCATTCGCGCAACGGGGTCAGTCGACCGAAGGGCGGATTATACCATGTCCTGGCTCAGGATCTCCAGCGTCTCGGCAGACCCGCAGACCCGCAGACCCGCTCAATGACGCGTCGCTGCCGAGGTCTCCTCATCGGGCTGCTCGTCGGACGGTCCTGCGCTCCTCGAGCCACAGTCCTGGACCAGCGAGGCCAGCTCACCTGCCAGATCGCGATCGGGGAGCAGCGCCAGCAGGTCATCACGCATCTCACCGGCGTCCTGGTAGCGGTCATTGGGGCTCAGCCTCAACGTCCGGTCCACAATGGTGGCGAGCGCAGGCGGGTAGTCTGGCACCACCTGCTCCGGCGGGGTGAACCGAAGGGTCAGGATCGCGGTGAGGATCTCCTGCGGTAGGGTCGCCTTGAACAACCGTTGGCCGGTCGTGCTCTCGTACAGCACCGCCCCGACCGAGAAGATGTCCGATCGGTGGTCGACCACCTCGTCCTCCATGCACTGCTCGGGCGACATGTAGGCCCACTTCCCCTTGACCTGACCCGGGTCGGACTTGGTCAGCCTCATGTTGGTCTTGGCCACACCGAAGTCCGCCAGCTTCACCTCTCCACCGAACGAGACCAAGATGTTCTGCGGGTTGATGTCGCGGTGAACGATGCCGAGCGGCTGTCCGGAGTAGGTCACCGTGCGCCGGTGCGCGTGGCCCAGCCCGGCGCATGCCTCGGCGACGATCCAGCACGCCAGTGCCACGGGGAGCGGGCCCTTCACGCAACGCAGCAGGCGGGAGAGGGTCATGCCATGGACGTACTCCAGCACGATGTACTGCAAGCCGTCCTCCTCACCAAGGTCCCGCACCTCCACGATGTTGGGGTGATGCAGCAGGCTGTTGAGGCGAACCTCGTCGAGGAACATCTCGACGATGTCAGGCCGCTCCAGCAACTCGGGCAGGATCCGCTTGAGAACCAGGGGCCCGGCCCTGGGCTCATCCTGCGACTTCGCGAGAAACAGCTCGGCCATTCCCCCGACGGCCAGCCTCTTGAGCAGCCAGTATGGGCCGAACAGTTCCATCAGCGCTGTCGATCCTCTGCCCTCGCCTCAGTCCTGTCCGCCCTGCCTGTCCTGCTTGTCAAACAGGCCCAGCGTCGGGACCGAGCGGCGGTACTCCCGGAAGGGTTTCCTCAGGTCGACGATGCCGATCACCTCGGTTCTTCTTCCCGGCTCGACGTTGATCGCGAGCTGGCTCAGACAGTCCAGCATGATCCGGAAGCCCAGCCCGGCGCTCGATGCATCGTCGGGCACGCCCTCCTTGCCTCGAGCCAGACCCTGGCTCAGGCCGCGGTAGAGGTCGTCGGCGAGAAAGCTCCCCTCCTCGTCGACCACCGACACGGCGAGCAGCCGTCCGTCGGTCCCACACTCCACCGTCACCTGACTCGGGCTCTCACGTCCATCGATCTCCTGTGAGTGGTACATCGCGTTGACCACCATCTCGTCCACCGCGGCGATCAGCAAATCGGTGATCCGCGGGTGGCAGTAGACCTCCTGCGCCACCTGCCGGACGCCGTCGAGAACGCCCCCCTTGGCCTCGATGTTGTGGATCGTCCACGACTTCGGCGTCACCCCCCAGAGCAGGTACTTGTGCATGCCAAAGTACTCGCCCACAAGGAGCTTGTTCAGCGTGGCGAACAGGGCCGCGTCCGAGGTCTCGTTGCTCGCCACGAAGTGATCGATCCGCTGGCTGGCGATGGTCTCGAGCGCCTCCGCCCTGCTCTCGGTCTCGTTGATCACCACGACCCGTGCGGGCGATCTCAGCCGCTGCCGGATGACCTCGATACTGGGGCCCAGCCACTCACGCAGTGACCGCTCCCCCACGACTACCAAGGCATACTCGGTCAGCTCGTCGGGGGCCGGGATCGCCATTCCACGCTTGAGCACCTTGATCTGGTAGCGCGCCGCGATGAGCACCCGCTGGACCTGGACCCAGGTGCGGGCGTCCTCGGTGATCACAAGCGCCTTGGGCAGCACCTTGATCTCTTGGGTGCTCCGCACGCGCTGGTCGATGTCCTTGGCCTGCAGGAACTGCAGGCCCGCGGACCGCTTCCCGGCCTTGCTATCCTTGGTCCACACCACCCGCGACAGCAGCGGGGTCTGGGCATCCTCGATGTAGACCAGCGCATAGCTGTGCCGGTGCAGCTGCTTCTGCGGATCCTCGATCGCGATGCCACGCGCGTTGACATTGAGCGACCGCGACTTGGCGAGGTGACCCTCGAAGTCTGGCAACTCGATGTACCTGACGGCCAAATCGGACGGGATGCGCGGGTATCTGCGCTTGTCATCCTGGCCGGGTGGTGCGGGGAATACGGACTCGAACGCCTGCCCGGACGCCACGATCATCTGGTCACGTCCCGCATCCTTCGCTGACCGGACGGCACGAAACGCCAGTTGTACAAGGTCCTCGGCAGAGCTGATGGAGCAGCCCGGGAACGATGCCACTCCGGCGCTGCAGGTGATCTGGATCGGGCCATGCCGGCCAGAAGAAGAAACCGGCACCTTCTTGAACGCTAGCCGCATCCGCTCCACGACGACCGCCGCCTCCGCCGGACCGGTCTCCGTCAGCATCAGCATGAAACGGTCATCGCCAAGGTAGACCAGGTGGTCGGTCTCGCGCACGTACTGACCGAGCAATCTGGCGGCGCCCTTCAGCACAGCGTCCCCGACGACGTGCCCCTCCCGGCTGTTGATCTCGCTGAACTGGTCGATATCGAGGATGACCACCGTGAGCTGCAGGTTGTAACGCGCCACCCGGCTCCACTCCCGGGGGAGGGCGGATTCGAGAAACCGCTGGTTGGGCAGACCGGTCAGCTCGTCAACCGTCGCGGACGACTTGGTGGCCTGGAGCGTCTCGACGTTGCGAATCCCCGAGGCCAGGTGGGTCGCCACCAGCCTGAGGATGGTGAGCTGAAGGTCGTCGAACGGCCGGGCGGTGTGGGGCAGCAGGCTGATGCAGCCCTCGATCTGCCCGTGCAGCAACATCGGCAGGTTGACCGCAGCCCCGGGGGCGGCCTCCTCCGGTTCATCGGTCAGCGGAGCGGCATCGTGGACCACGAGCTGCTCTGGTGTGAGATCGGCGTCCAGGTGCGGCGCCACGGCACCGCACGCCGACTCGGCCAGGTGCCAGAATCGTTCGTGGGGGATCTTCGCCACCGGGAAGGTGAACAGCCGATAGGGATGAGAGCTGCAGATCAGGACCTGTAGCAGCTGGTAGTCGAGTAGTCGGTAGAGCTTGCGATGAAGCACCCGCAGCAGCTCGTCCAGCGTGCGAGCGTTGTTCAGCGACTGCGCGAGGTGCTGCAGCGAGAAGATCATACTTCCTGATCCCGGCTGCGCCGGGTCGTGCTCCGATGAGCGGGCCGAGCGCTCGATCAGGGCGTCCGAGTGCGCCTGCCGCAGCAGGGGGCCCATCTCGTGCGGCGGAGTGGACCGCTGAATCCAGTAGTCGATCAGGTTCACCGACCACAAACGCTGACCCAGAACGAGGCGCGGCGAGTCCTCGCGGTAGGCCACGACCAGCCGCGTCGCCGGGGCTAGCTCGCGCAGCTGACGGAGCACCCGCTGCGGGGTGGGCCAGAGCGCCTCGAACGCGACCAGCCCGACGATGGCCGTTCCGTCCCGCAGGCTGGCGACCAACTCCTCGACGGTTGTGGCCACGACACAGTCGTGGCCGCTGGCCTGGACGGTCTCCTGCAGCGATCGTCCAGTGCAGCTCTCGCTATCGAGGACCGCTGTGACCTTCCGTCCTTGCTGTGGGTCAGTCACGGCGTATTTCCTCGACTGGCAACATCAGGACTCTGCCAGGAACCCAAGGTAGGAATCCAGCTCGTCGAACTCCATCGGGCCGCCACAGGTGGAGCACTCCTTGTCCGGAGCGCCGTCCGCCGCGTGGACCTCTGCCCGCGTGACCAGCACCGTGACGTTCTGGTTGCAGGCTGGACAGAAGTACGGCGCCATGCAGGAACGGACCTCGGCGGTACTGAAGAAGTTGCTGACCACATTCGCCTGGAGCACGACGGGGTACGAGCAGGCCTCGATCGAGATGCGGTGCTGGCTGGTGAGCCGGGCGATGGCACGGATCCATCGGTGGCCACCGATGGAGTTGATGCGTTCGATCGCGCTCAGATCGATCACGGCGTCATGGTCGATCTCAGCGAAGAGAGCGTCGATGTCCGAGGTCTCATCAATCGCGCCGGCAAGGGCCACTCGGTGCCGGCCGTTTGCGCCCCGGTCAATCGTGTAGCTCAGTGTCGTCATTGACTCTAACCTCGTTGGGAAGAACTGGACCGCATACAACAGGGAAGCATAGCCCCTTTCCCGCCCGGACACCACGATGGATCAGGTCGCCCAGGTCGCCAGCAGTGGGTGAAGTCTTTGGGGGACCGGTGTAGACTAGAGTCGTGCACGAGCACGACGACGACGACCTTTGCGACCTGGAGACGATGGCCACCCTGCCCCCGGGCAGGCTTGTCAGCACGCCAAAGCCAGCTTCCGGTCAGGTGATACTGCTGCTGTATCATCAGGCCGGCGTCGAGGTCGTGCCGCTGGAGCCGGGGAGGCAGATCGTGGTTGGTCGGGCATCGCCGGCCGATGTCGTGGTCAAAAACCCCAGGCTCTCGCGCGAGCACGCACGCTTCTGGATCATGGACGGCGACGTCTGGGTCGAGGATCTCAAGTCGAAGAACGGCACCCAGGTCAACAATCGGGCCGTCACACGCCAGATGCTCGCGACAGGGGATCGCGTATCGATGCCGGGCGTCACCGCGATGCTGCACAGCGAGGATCTGTCGCCAGTGGCTGCGCCTTTGCAGCGTGAGCTGGAAGACGCCCGGCGGATCCAGCAGCGCCTCCTCGGACCGTCCGAGGTGGCCGACTGCGGGCCGCTGCAGGTGGCGGGCTACTATCGTCCGGCGAGCGTCTGCGGCGGAGACTTCTGGAATCTGTTCAACATGGGAGAGGACCAGACGCTGGTCGTTATCGGTGACGTGGTCGGACACGGGATGGCCGCAGCGATGCTCACCGCCGCGGTGAAGGCCTGCTGCGAGACGTTCTGCTCGACGCAGGAGACCGGCACGTCGATCCGTGTGCTGATGCAGACCCTGAACCGGGTGATCCACAAGGTGGGCGGCCAGCAGACGATGACGCTGTTCGCCATGCGGTTCGACCTGGCTTCCCGCAAGGCGACATATGCCAACGCGGGACACCCGATGCCCTACCTCTGTCGCCTGGAGGCGGACGGTCACCAGCTGCGCTCGCTGGCAGCCTCCGGCAATCTGCTGGGGGACCTGCCCAAGTGGGACTTCCCGGTCCACGATCTGACGCTGCAGGATGGCGATCTCCTGCTGTGGTACTCGGACGGGCTCACCGATCGCGAGACTCGCGACGGCACGCGCTTTGGCGAGAAGCGCCTGCGCCAGATGCTGCTGGAACACGTCGAGCAGCCTGTGGATGTGGTGCGCGACGCGATCATCGCCGAGGTTGCTCGACACTGTCGCGGCGGCACGCCTGAAGATGACGTCACGCTGGTGGTCGGCCGGCTGGCATTCTGACGTTCCCGCTGATGAAATCCCGCGCCGGCTCGGATAGCATGGAGATCTGAGCGGGGAAAAAATCCGACAGCTCCGCCCCGCGAATCGTTACGTCGATGAAGACGGTCGACCCAACCATGTTCGACCTGGAGGCCTTCCACGCCGGAGTGCGAGAGGTTCTGGAGCAGGTCTACCGGGAGCACCTGATGCGGGTCGAGCGAACGGTGCGCCGCTACTGTCGGGGCGCCGAAGCGGAGTGTGTGATCCATGACGTGTTCCTCGCTGTCGTCGAGCGCCCCGAGGTGCGCCAGAGCTTCAAGGGGGGTGACCTCGGGGCCTGGCTCGCCACCCTGGCCGCCCGGCGTGCCCTGGACCGCCTGCGTCGCGAGCGCCGCGTCACCCTGCAGGACCCCGCCTCCCTCGAGGGGGCGCTGGAGCCGGTCGAGGAGGAGGCGTCTCTGCTCGAACGGGACCGCGCCCGCCGGCTCGCCGCGGAGCTCGAGCGCTTCGCCGCGGAGCAACTGCCGGGGCTGGACCGCCGCCTGGCCCAGGTCTTCGACCTTCGCATCGTCAGGCGCATGTCACACATGGAGGCTGCCGCCGAGCTCGGCATCCCCCGGACCACGCTCATCGATCGGGAGGGTCGGCTGATGAAGACGCTGGGCCACTTCCTGCGCCGGCGCCTCGGGAGCGAACCGTGACCGGCTGGCTCCACCATCGCCGTTGCCCCGAGTGGATCACCCGGCACTTTGCCCTGGATCTGGATGCCCGCGACGAGCGCCGCATGCGACGGCACCTTGTGCGATGCGACAGCTGCCGCGCGCTGTACGAGACCCAGATGCTGCTGGAGGGCGAGGGTGCGGAGGCGGCCAGCCACCGGCGAGACCGACTGTCGCGGACCCTGTTCGGCGCCGGCGGCCCTCGACGCCGGACACGCCGCGCCTGGGCCTGGCCGGCGGCGGCCGCCCTGGCCACCCTGCTGCTGGTGCTGGTGCTGCCTCGCGTGCTGCAACAGCCCCGGTTCCGGTCCAAGGGGGCGCTCGACAGCGACGAGAGTCGCTTCGTCAGCGTCACGGTCTACGCCCGCGCCGATGGCAAACTGGTGCGGGTGGGTCGCACCGTCGCCTCGGGCCAGCCGATGGCGTTCGCCTACAGCAACCGCTCGAAACAGCGCTACGACCGGCTGCTGTTGTTCGCCATCGACGAACGATACCAGGTCTACTGGTACTATCCGGCATGGACCGATCCGGGCCAGACCCCCGGCGCGGTGCCGATCCGCACCGGGGACGGAATCGAGCTCCCGGAGCAGGTGTCCCACGACTACGGAGGGTCCCATCTGCGCCTGTTCGCGCTGTTCACCCGCCGACGGGACCTGACAGTGCGCACGGTGGAGCAGGCCGCGCAGCAGCTGCGCCGGCGGGGAGCGGCGATCCAGAAGCTGGAGCGTTTTCCGATCGAGGGCACCGGACAGCACAGCGTGGCCCTGGAAGTCGAGGCACCATGAGGCGATCGCTGCTGATAATCACGGCCGCGCTGCTCGCGACCCCGAGCTCCGTAGCCGGCGCCGGCGAGAAGCCGATCTTCGCCGTCGTGGTGGGGGTCAATCGGCCGATCAACCGGCAGACCCGTCCGCTGCTCTACGCCGATGACGACGCGATCCTGTTCCATCGGCTGATGGCGTCAGTGGGCCGCTCCACTCTGCTGGTGGACCCCGACCCCGACTCCCGCCGGTTACACAGCCCGCTCAGCGCCCGGCCCCCGACCCGGGCCAACCTGCAGGCCGCGCTGACCGAGACCTTCGCCAAGGTCCGGCGCGCCCGAGAGCTCGGTCAGCAGCCCCAGTTCTACTTCATCTACAGCGGCCACGGCGACGTGAAGAACAACCGGGGGTATCTGGCCCTCTCGGACGGCACCCTCGACTCCGATGACCTGGCGCGTCGGGTGCTCGGCCCCTCGCCGGCCGCCAGCAACCACGTCATCGTCGACGCCTGCCGCTCCTACTACCTGGTGCACGAGAAGCGGGCCGGCGGACAGCGGCGGCCGTTGAAGGGGTCGTTCCACCGCCCCGAGAGCCTGGCGCGCAGGTTCCCCTCGACCGGGTTTCTGCTGTCGACCTCGGCGGCGGAGAGCAGCCACGAGTGGGCCGAGTTCCAGGCGGGGATATTCAGCCACGAGGTGCGCTCCGGTCTGCTGGGAGCCGCCGACGCCAACCTCGACGGGCGGGTGACCTACGACGAGATCTGGGCCTTCATCCAGGTGGCCAACATCCGCATCCCCAACGAGCGCTTCCGGCCGCAGGTCTACCTGCGACCGCCGAGGGGGGACGGCTCGCGCCACCTGCTGGACATGCGCCGCTATCAGGGCGCCGCGCTCACGCTGCCGCCCGGACGATCGGGCCGCTACCTGCTGGAGGACCGCCACGGCGTGCGGCTGGCCGATATCCACACCCCGGTGGGGCACACGGCGATCATCCGGCTGCCCGGCGTGCCGCAGCTGTACCCGCGGCTCTACCTGCACGACATGCGGCGGCTGGTGGAGTACCCGCTCAGCCTCCACAGCGGCCACGAGCGGGTGGAGCTGGCCCAGCTCAGCGGCCAGCCGTCGAGCTACAACACCAAGGGGGCCGCTCACGAGGCCTTCACCCGCATCTTCGAGGAGCCGTTCGGGCTCGAGGCCTACCAGGTGCAGCTGCGCTGCGACGCCAGGCGGATGCAGGCCACCGCCTGCCCCAACTACTACTGCCAGCGCTGTCACTGCGAGCAGTGCCACCACCTGTGGGACGAGCCGGGCCTGGAGCAGGTGAAGAGGACGCCGGTGGCGCGGGCCAGGGCCGCGCCTGCTGCCGCCGCGCGCCGCAAGCCCTGGCAGAGCATCGTCACCCTGGCGCTGGGGCTCAAGGCCATGGCCCGGAGCTTCGACGTCAACGAGCCGATCTACCCTGCCAAGTCCGACGAGCACTCCAACTACCGCTCGGGCGCTGTCCCGGCGTTGACCCTCGAGGGCGAGTTCTTCCCCGGTGCCATCGGCCCCTGGGGCCCGCTGGCCAACCTGGGCCTGCTGGCGAGCTACACCCGCTCGCTGGGGCTCAAGTCTCAGCCTCCGATGGGCGGAGACCCGGTGACCACCACGATGCAGGAGCTGCTGCTCGGGGCTCGCTACCGCTGGAACATCCTTGGCTCTGCCCGAAGCCCCGAGCTGCGCTTCGGCCTCGACTTCGGCCGGCTTGCCTTCGTGATCTGGGACGACCAGACCAACTACGTCCCGCTGCCCGACGTGGTCTACGTCATGCTCCGCCTGGCCCTGGTCGACCTGACGGTGCCGCTGGTCAGACGGGGGATCTTCCG
>Ga0180009_10006457_pt1 | contig 12291 bp, 8 predicted proteins | sample OS_PC_MetaG_FD_123537 | JGI IMG/M metagenome (GOLD analysis project Ga0180009, IMG submission 123537) | Groundwater microbial communities from the Aspo Hard Rock Laboratory (HRL) deep subsurface site, Sweden - OS_PC_MetaG | ecosystem: Environmental > Aquatic > Deep subsurface > Groundwater...
AAAACTTTCGTCTTCAGCTTTGCTCATAATCCGGTTCCTTGCATCAAATTCAGACGCAATTATCCAGGAAAAATCCTCTTGCCCTATTACTTCGCTTGCCAGAGGTTATTGAGAAGTTACGATTCAATACATTGAGTGGCCCCCATCGCCAAGACAGAAGTCAGGTTTTTTGCGTGTATTTTCACCGCCCATTTGCTTCCTTCGAGATCTCATCCGGTTTATTCCAACCCATTGAAAACTGAGGTGCTCTCAATTGGTCCAGTAATGTCCGGTTAGGTTTTTTCAGTTAAAAAATACCCAAAAAATGAACTAAACACTTGACTTTTTTAAATAAAAAACAGCATTCCGAAACATTTCCAATCGTTTTATGGAAATATCGAAATGAAGGGTTCTGTCAGATTTATTATTCAAATCCGGATCGAAATGCTTCAATACTAGGGCAAACAGGAATTTTGGTTACCTTCCCCCAATTCTTGTTCCAAGTAACAAATCATCTCCCCCTTTCAACATCCCTCTAGCCGGGGTGAGGGGTGTTGAAAGGGGGAGACGATTTGGTTAATGAAGACGATTTGTTTCCGTTTTTTTATAACACTTTTGACAGTACCTTGTTGTTTTTGTTTGCTGAATTTTCACAAAAGAATTGAAACCGGAACCGTCTGCCGCTGTTCTTCGATCCTGGGACAGTGGTTTTTCGTGACAGGTTGCACTATCTTCTGCTTGAATGCGGCTCTGGCGACTCGACTCTTCACCGGCGCAGATCTGGATGAGTCAATGTCAGAGAGCCATCAGGTATCTTATCAAACTGCAGCGTTGATCTGTCAATCGTGACAACCAGTAGATTCGATATCATCTGAAATGGGGGGTAAATCCTGCAGGAAGTGACAGGTTTTCCGGCAAGAGAAACGGTGGGGTGCCGGGCCTTGAGGATTGATCGGGTCCAGCCCCTTTGGGTATGCGATATACGGACAGGAGGAACTATGTCAACCCATGCAGGAAATCACTGTACTTCTTAAGACTGTTGACGATACGGGCTGTCATCGAAAAATCGGGGAAGGTCGCGATGCCTTCCTGGTTGAACAGGTCCTGCAGTTCCTGCCGGATAAAGGAAATTTCGGGACTTTCACGATGGTCCAGGGTGATGAAGAGGGGTTTTTTAAGCATTTGAACGGATTCCACAATATTGCCGATAAACCGGTACATCCCCGAGCGGCCGAGTTCCCTGAATATCCAGCCTGGATCGACATTGAAGATGAGGGCGTCCGTATTGGGATCATCCCGCAATAGTGAAATGACCCGATAGAAATTCTGTTCATTGAAGATCACCGTCATGATGTCCAGTGGATTCTTGGAACTGCTGCCCTGCAGCGGAATAAAGGCATCCAGCTGCTCAATGGTTGTGTCAGCCAGTTGGGGAACCATAAGTCCTTCTTTTTCAGCAAAATCGGTCATGGTTACGGATCCTCCCCCGGCCCCGCCCAGGACAGCGACCCTGTTTCCGGTCGGCAGCGGCATCATTTGCAGTGCCTGCAGGGTGTTGACCATCTCTTCCAGCGAGTGGACAGAGATAATTCCTGTTTGTCGACACATGGCTTCCCAGATTGCCTGGGATCCTGCAATGGCGGCTGTATGAGACTGTGTCGCCCGGCTGCCGCTTTCAGTCTGACCCCCTTTCCAGATTACCAGTGGTTTTTGGCGGGTCATGGCGCGGGCAGCTTCAAAAAAGGCGCGACCATCCCTCAATCCTTCCACGTAAGCGGCAACGATTTCTGTTTTTTCATCAGCTGCCAGATAGTTCAAAAATTCGGTAGCGCTGAGATCGCTGGCGTTTCCAAAGCTGACCACCTTGCTAAAACGGGTCTTGAGGGGTTTGGTGTTCATAATGATTTCGAAGGCCAGTTGGCCGCTTTGGGAAAAGAGTCCCACAGAGCCGGATTGTCTGGGAAACCCGTCGTTCCAGGACAGCCCTCCCTCCGGGCAGTAGACCCCCATGCAGTTGGGGCCGATCAAACGGATTCCCCCCGCGCGTGCCACCTGCACGATCTCCGCTTCTGCACCTTTGAACTCATCTCTGCCTGTTTCGCTGAATCCGGCCGTCAGAAGATGAACAAATTTGACCTGTTTTTGAATACACTGCTTCAGGACATCGATCACCCCGGCCAGTGGGATGGTAAAGATGGCCAGATCAATCTGGGCAGGAATATCCAGGACGGAGACATAGGTTTGATACCCCATGATACTGTCTGCCGTCGGGTGCACCGGATAGATGGTCCCCTGCAGACCCATGGCGACAGAGCCTGCGATCCAGGCATTACCGTTGGACCACCCCCATTTTTTACGTGGGGAAGCCCCAATAACGGCGATATTTTTTGGCATGAACAGATCATGCAGTGAGTGTGTCAATGGGTATCTCCTGTGATGGTTTTTTTATGATTGTTCAATTAAGGACTTGATTTTTTGACGGCTACCGAGCGATCAGCCGATGGTGGGGGAAAAAAATCAGACCGGGCCGATTTTTTAATCATCCGGATTGGTGTCGTCAGTCATTGAACGGCTCTGTACAGATTAAAAAGTTGGTTTTATTGACGATTCTTCCGGTCATGGATGGCGCTGGCCTACCATGAGACGATGGCTGATTTCAAACTGCCGGTTTTGGGGTGTTCGTCCGATCAGAATACAGTCATGGAGGCTTATCGACAAGCCCTTCCCGATCTGTTAAGATTGATACTGGTCAATTTTACCGTGGATGCCAATGCAGGGTCTGGAAGCGGTTTCAGCCAGAATAACAAAATAACCGCAGAGAATGTTTAAAATCTTGCAAATCGGTAATGGGTGTGATAAACATGGCTAAATTTTTTTTGGAAACTAAACGATGTCACAGGTTTATTTTCTATCAACAAACAGAAATTGTGCCGGTAACATCATGTTACCGGCCCTTTTACAGGAGAAAATGATGAAGCTGTTTAAATCATTGATTGTATTATTCGCACTGATTTTGGCCACTGCCGGGCTGACCTTTGGTGGCGAGACACTGGATAAAGTCAAGAAGGAGGGATTTATTAAAATTGGTGTCAATGGTGGTGTGCACGGATTCAGTGCGCCAGATTCAAACGGTGTCTGGAAAGGGCTTGATGTTGATACGGCCCGTGCGATTGCTGTCGCGGTATTTGGGGACTATATGAATCGTATCCGCTATGTCCCGTTGACTGCCGTTCAGCGATTTACCGCCCTGCAGTCGGGTGAAGTCGATGTTCTGACCCGGAATGCCACGCAGACCCTGAGCCGCGATACCGCTCTTGGATTGGATTTCGTAACGGTCAACTACTATGATGGGCAGGGATTCATGGTGGATAAAGCGCTGGGTGTTTCCAAGGCTTCCGAGTTGGGTGGGGCGACTGTCTGTGTATTGCCAGGAACAACCACCGAACTGAATGCGGCGGATTTCTTCCGAACCAAGAACATGACCTGGAAGCCCGTGGTGATTGAAAATACGACTGAACTTTCCAAGGCCTTCTTTGCCGGTCGCTGTGATGTGATCACATCCGATATCTCTCAGTTGGCAGGGATTCGTGCCGGTTCTGCCAATCCTGGGAAATACAAGATTCTGCCAGATGTTATTTCCAAAGAGCCTCTGGCTCCCGCTGTTCGTCATGGTGACAACCAGTGGAAAGACATCGTCAACTATGCTGTACTGGCTTTGATCAACGCAGAAGAGCTGGGTATTACTTCTCAAAACGTGGACCAGATGCTGGAAAGCAAGGATCCCAAGGTTCAGAGATTTCTGGGCGTCATTCCCGGGAACGGCAAAGCGCTGGGACTCGAAGAAAACTGGGCCTATCGGATTGTCAAGCTGGTGGGAAATTATGGTGAAGTCTTTGAAAGAAATGTCGGACCCAACACGACGGTTGGCCTGGAAAGAGGCTTGAACGCACTTTGGACCAATGGCGGACTCATGTACTCCCCTCCGTTCAAATAAGGATTGTTCAACTTCGGATCGTTTCCGGCCGGACAGGCTGACCGGAAGCGATCCGGTGCACGTCAACCCAACCCAAATATGAGTTCTGAAGACAACCAGCCGGCCGTCAAAGCCTTTTTCTGGTATGACCCTGTCAAGCGGGGAATTATTTATCAGATTGTCACCCTGTTGGCTGTTGGCCTGATCGGGTACTACCTTTTTTCAAACGTGCAGGCCAATCTGGAGCGTCAATCCATTGCTACCGGATTTGGTTTTCTGGAAAAGGAGTCCTCCTTTGAAATCGGGGAGTCCCTTATCGAATACTCTTCGGCAGACACTTATGCCAAAGCGCTTCTCGTAGGATTTCTCAACACCATCAAGGTTTCATTGACCGGTATTGTGCTGACGGTGATCCTGGGGGTATTTATTGGCATTGCCCGTCTTTCGAGCAACTGGCTGGTCTCCCGGATTGCATCGGCTTACATTGAGCTGTTTCAAAATATTCCCATCCTGTTGCAGCTGTTTTTCTTCTATGCGCTGTTTTATGAGGTGTTTCCCTCACCCCGTAGCGCTCTGAACCCCATGGGCGGCGTTTTTATCACCAACCGGGGCATTGTCTTCGGCGTACCGGCACCGCATGCAGCGCACCAGTACATACTGGCCGCATTTCTGGTGGCCTGTGTTCTGGTGTTTCTGCTGGCTCGCTGGGCAAAAAAACGACAGACCCAGACGGGTCAACTGTTTCCCGTATTTTATACATCCATCGCCATTCTGCTGGGGTTGCCATTCTTGACCTGGCTTGGATTTGGGGCGCCAATGGCCATGAACGTTCCCAGGCTGCAAGGGTTTAATTTTGTCGGGGGCCTGAATGTCAGCCCGGAGTTCGGCGCACTTCTCTTCGGACTGGTGCTGTATACAGCCGCTTTTGTGGCGGAGATTGTCCGGGCGGGTATCCAGTCCATTGATAAGGGCCAGACCGAGGCTGCCATGTCGATTGGTTTGCGCCCCGGACAGATCATGAAGCTGGTCATTCTCCCACAGGCACTCCGGGTCATTGTCCCGCCGTTGACAAGTCAGATGCTGAATCTGACCAAAAACAGTTCCCTGGCGGTGGCGATCGGGTACCCCGACTTTGTAGCGGTTGCAGGGACATCCATCAACCAGACGGGTCAGGCAATTGAAGGGGTGGCATTGATCATGCTGGTCTATCTATCGATCAGTCTATCGACGTCAGCTTTCATGAATTGGTATAACAAACGGATTGCTCTGGTGGAAAGATAATATATGCTGAAACCCAATTTAAAAAAAGAATCCGGGGAGGTTTTAAAACCGCCGATCACTCAAGTGGGATTGATTGGCTGGATCAGACACAATCTTTTTAACGGATATTTCAACAGTTTTCTGACTATTGTGATCCTGCTGGGGGCCTCGCAGGTGATTCCCCCGTTTATCAGGTGGGCCTTCATTGACAGTGTTTGGAATACCACCGGCGCAGCCTGTCAGGAAGCAACAGGGGCCTGCTGGTCTACCATCCCGGCCAATCTGCGGCTGGTCATTTTCGGCTTTTACCCGTCGGAATTGCAGTGGCGACCGTTGCTGGCCATGATCATGCTCATCGGGTTGCTGCTTTACAGCAAGAATCGCAATCACTGGAAAAAATGGCTGCTCTATACCTGGATATTCGGACTGTTCCTGATGGGCGTGTTGATGGGAGGCGGTCTCTTTGGTCTGGAACCTGTTGAAAGTGCCAAATGGAGCGGTTTGCCACTGACACTGATGTTGTCATTTTTTGGTATGGTGGCGGCCTATCCCCTCGGGGTTGTTCTGGCCCTGGGACGTCGGTCAAAGCTGCTGGGGATCCGTTCTCTGTGCATTGTCTATATTGAGATGATCCGAGGGGTCCCTCTGATCAGCCTCCTGTTCATGTCGTCGATCATGTTTCCGCTCTTTTTGCCAAAAGACCTAAACATCGACAAGATCCTGAGGGCCCAGGTGGCCATCATTCTTTTTACAGCTGCTTATATCGCAGAAGTGGTCCGGGGGGGACTGCAGGCGATTGATCGGGGCCAGTATGAAGCAGCAGAGTCCATTGGTTTGAACTATTATCAGACCATGCGTCTGATCATTCTGCCCCAGGCATTGAAGATCGTCATCCCGCCCTCGGTGGGTATCCTGATCTCAGCCTTCAAGGATACGTCTCTGGTGGTGATTATTGCCCTGTACGATCTGTTGAACACCACCAAGTCAGCACTGTCCAATCCGGAATGGATGGGCAGCAGCAGTGAGATTTATATCTTTATCGCGTTGATCTATTTTCTGTTCTGCTACCTGATGTCCAGCTACAGCAGGCGTCTGGAAGCTGAACTGGATTACAAAACACCGGATTGATCAGGCAGGGATTGTTTTCAATTCCGATCAGGCAACCGAAATTTAAAAAAGCCATATGGTAACTGACGGTCAAAAAGAGAATTCACCAGTCGTGGACGACATTATCATCCGGATATCCAATATGCACAAGTGGTATGGAGACTTCCATGTGCTGAAGGATATCAATCTCAATGTGAAAAAAGGGGAACGGATTGTTGTCTGTGGTCCGTCCGGATCGGGAAAATCCACGATGATTCGCTGTATTAACCGCCTGGAAGAGCATCAGAAAGGGATCATCGAGGTCAACGGGATTCAACTGACAAATGACCTGAAGAATATCGAGAAGGTTCGTGCCGAAGTGGGAATGGTATTCCAGCACTTTAATCTCTTCCCCCATCTGACGATCCTGGAAAACCTGACCCTGGGCCCGATCTGGGTCAGAAAAATGCCCAAAAAAGAGGCTGAAGAACTTGCCACGCATTACCTGGAGACGGTTCATATACCGGAACAAGCGTTGAAGTATCCCGGTCAGATTTCAGGTGGCCAGCAACAGCGGGTGGCCATTGCACGAAGCCTTTGCATGAAGCCCGAAATCATGCTGTTTGACGAGCCCACATCTGCGCTTGACCCGGAGATGATCAAGGAGGTTCTGGATGTCATGATCGAGCTGGCAGAGGGTGGAATGACCATGATCGTCGTTACGCATGAGATGGGATTCGCTAAAACGGTAGCCCACCGGGTGGTTTTCATGGATTTCGGTGAGATTGTCGAGACCAACGAACCCTTTGCCTTTTTCGATAACCCCCAGCACGAACGGACCCAACTCTTCCTCAGCCAGATCCTCTAGCGGGTCCCGGTTTTTCCGCTTGGGCGTCCTGGTACCCTCCCCTGAGAGAGGGAACCCGAGCGGAGCGAAGTCCGGGACGCAGGTTCCTGCTGGAGACGGATGCTTACCTCTGAGACATACCAGCGACCTCAACGAGCGATTCATGGAAGGTACTGCCCTGTCCCAGGTCGGTGGTTTTTTGGGATGTAAGATCATTGATCCCGGTATATTCACTGGCCCTGTTTCCCCAGTAAATTCCTTCTGCCACTACCAGTCCGGGTTGTGTATCGATGCTGACCCGGGCCTCCCGGACGGATTCTCCCCGATGGTTGCTGATCCGGATCCTGTCCCCGGTGACGATTTTTCTCTCACTCGCATCCTGTGGGTGAATTAGCAGCTGTCCTGTTTCTTCCGCATAGGACTCCCCGAAGGTGCTGTTGAGAAGGTGGGGAGCTGGCGGTGTAATGAGTTTCAGGGGATATCGTGACCGCAAATCGGGGTCGCTGAATTCCAAAAGCGGCATCAAACAGGCGAAAGCGGGAGTGCCGGGAGCGGTTTTACGACTGACAAAATAAAACCGGGTCCTGTTCTTGGGATGAGCGGCGTGTCGATGGATGGAACTGATCCATGTGCCCGCAGCAATGGCTGAGGTGTCGACTGCGTCATCGATTCCCGACAGATCTCTTAAAAATGAGTGAATCCGCGTATCCACTGACTGCAGAAAAGGAGGATCGGTATATCCCATTTTTTTGGCCAGGGTCTGAAACAGGTCAAAATTACTGATGGCTTCCCCGATCGGAGGGATTACCGGCTGGGTAATACCCATCTGGAAATGGCCATATGCGGTATACACATCACTGTTCTCGAACGATGTGGTTGCCGGCAGGAGCAGATCAGCAAAACGGGCGGTGGGGGTCATGACCTGTTCGTGAACGACTGTAAAAAGGTCCTCCCGCGCCAATCCTTTTCTGACTATCGATGAATCCGGGGCCACACTGAGGGGATTGCTGGTAAAGACAAACAATCCATGAATAGCTGGTTTCAAAAGGGTCAGGGCGTGCCCCAGCTGAACCATGTTCACCTCCCGGGTCTGTTTTTCAGCCAGTCTGGTGTGAATCAGGGACTCACTGTTTCCGTAGAATGCCCGCGAAGAGAGCAGCACGCCCCGTCCTGCTGTCCCATCAAACAGTCCCAGGACAGCCGCCAGGCTGAGGATGGCCCGGACGGACATGGCACCGCCCGTATTGCGGGTCATCCCGATACCAATACGGATAAACGTCCGGGGATTCTTTTTCAGGAGTTCAGCAAAGGCTGTGATCTGATCTTTGCTGAGTCCGGAAGCCGTTTCAATGTCCGTCCAAGTGATATCTGCCACATTGTCGCTGAATTCCGCAAATCCTGAGGTCTGGCTTTCAATATAAGCCCGGTTTTCAGCTCTGCACTCCAGGATCAGCTTAAGCGCCCCCAGGGCCAGGGCCACATCTCCACCGGGTTGTATCGGAAGATAGAGATCAGCGGCCTTGGCTGTTTTATTGCGATAGGGATCGATAACGACCAGTTGCCCCCCTCTTTTGTGACTTTGCTGCACAATGGGCCAGAAATGGACATTGGTTGTTTTAATGTTGATTCCCCACGCAATGATCAGGCTTGCATCGGCGGCTGTTTCAGGATCGGAACCCGCTTTTTCGCCGCAGTGTGCCTGCCAGGCTGCCCCGGCCGCAGCGGAACAGATCGTGCGCTTCAGCCGGGAGGCCCCAAAGCGGTGGAAAAAGGCCTCTCCGGCCCAACGGTTGATGTGCCCCATATTGCCGGCATAGGAATATGGCAGGAGTGCCTCGCTGCCATGCTCCGTCTGAATCTCGCGGAGTCGGGCAACCAGAATATCCCAGGCCGTTTCCCAGGAAACCCGTTTGAATTCGCCACTGCCTTTGCTGCCTGTTCTGACCTGGGGGTAAAGAATCCGATTGTCGGAGTAGATTCGGTCGGTATAGTGCCGCATCTTCCGGCACAGGAATCCCCGCGTAAACGGGTGTTCGGTGTCTCCCTGCAGATGCATGATACGACCATTTTCAACAGTTGCAACAATGCCGCAACTGTCAGGGCAGTCCAAGGGACAGATCGTTTTTCTGAATTCGGTCATGGTTGGATGTCGCTGGTTGATGTTTCCGGTTGAGGGTCGGGTGTCCTAAGGGTTGGACACCGTTCGGGATCTTCCGGCAGCCATATCTGCAGATCAATCTTCCGACCCGGAGGGATTTTCCGGCAGGCCCGCGGTCTGGTTCGATCCTGGATGGCTGCTAGTAAGATGTTCGCTTGAGGTTCTCGACCTCATTGGAGTTGGGATAGTACTTCTCGATCACCGCGATATGATTTTCATACTGCTCCAGATTCATCTTTGCCTTTTTTAGTGCCAGGGCTCTCCAGTAGTGGGCATAGATGTTTGTTTTGTGCAGGCTGATGGCTTTTTCGAGGGAGATGATGGCCAGCCTGTAACGACGGGTGTCAGCCAGTGCAATCCCGTTTTTAAGATGGAAGAAAACCTCAACAGCCGTCTCCGCCTTCAGGGGTTCAAACAGCCTGTTCAGATCCTTGAAAAACCTGGATTTGTTGTTGATCATCGCGGTTGAGTTGACAATCATGTTCTTCTTCAGCTCCAGATCAAACGAACCCCCATTGACGGTGATGGTAATATCCCGCCAGGAATTTCGGAATAACAATTCATCCCAGCCCAGTACTTTGCCGACAGCGTATACCAGGAAGCAGAAACTGAAATGGTCAAACTCGTTCTTGTACGCAAAGTTGTGAAAAACAGAACTGCTGGAAACCGGGGAGAAGCGATAGTGTTCCGTAAATGCACTGTGCAGCCGGCGGACGTTTTCCAGCAGAGCCCCGGAATCGGTCTGGGCATCGTGCATCTCATCCACAGCCCATTCCAGCATGTCAGAAAAATTCCCAATTGCCCGGTTGGCGAAATTGGGAATATTGAATATTTTTACTGCCTGCTGAATAAATGAGTGTATCAGAACCGGCAGATTGCTGCCCTTCTCACCATTTTCAAAATTCTGTTCCTCCTCCTGGACTTCCACCTTGAGCAGGTTGGAGATGCTCATCTTATAGGCTTCTGAAAAGATGAACTGTTCCCAGTGCTCATGAAGCTCCCCGATATCCTTACAGCAGTCATCGAAGAGCTGACCGATCGTCTCAATCTCCTGCTGCGTATCTGTTGCTGACATACCGGGTAAATGGGCCTGTTCCAGCAATGATGTATGGATATACTGGATAATTCCGGCAGCCTCATCTTTGTGATCGTCATCTGTCATCCTGATCAGGGACTGGATGACTTTGACCAGTGTCTCTGGAAAATAGGTGAAGAGATAGTTGATCAGCCCGCGAACCGTACTCAGGTTTTTTTCCGAGAGAAGTCCAATTAACTCGAATAGATATCTTTCATATACATAAAGCCAGCCCCGCACCAGCTTGTTCAGGATTGGCAGTGTCTCCGGATCCGATGTGATTGAAATGTCGCTAAGGTAGCGGATGATATTGTTGAGCAGATTCGCGTGCCAGTCGACGGTGGATTGAAACTGCGCTTTATCCAGCCGGGCCTGTTCAAAGATGTGATCAAAGATCAACCTGAACTTCTCTTTGTCCGTGGTCAACCTGGTAATGACGGGGATAAAATCCTTGAAATAGGCAGCAGAGCTGACGTTGGTCAGGTTGTTCATCAGTGTCAGCTGATCCCGAATTTCCTTTTTCTGGCGAATGGGAACCAGGATATCCCATATTTCCCTGGCTTTGGCTTCTTTGTCATCCGTCTGGTGAAAAGAGCGGATGGCATCGAGCAGGGGCATCCAGGTTTTGATTTCACTGTCCCGGAATATTTTTCTTTCGTAAATCGCTTCCAGGAGCTCATGGGTGTACTTGCTCAAGGCGGCAATCATCAGATAAAAATAGGACTGGTTTTTTTTATCGGCTGGCAGGTATGTCTGATAGTAAAAGGTGATGGACGCCATGAACTTGGCCAGGTAGGCGTCGGCCTGCTCTTCGGAGTACTTGTAAATGACGATCAGTCCCCGTCTGACAAGATCCAGCGGAATACGGGGCAGAATATCACTGGGGGAATCGATAAATATCTGCTGGGTCAGCAGATGTAGAAAATCAGGATAACGATCGATCAGAGTTCTTAATATGCGCTCCAATGGATGGTTGGCTGGCTTAAGCTTGTTGGAGGGTAAATAGTTGAAATATTTTATAAAACTACTAGATGTCAGCTCCTGCCGGAATAACCTTGAGACTCTTCTGACATGTTCGAGCTCGGATTCACCGGTATGGGTGGACAGAAACATATTCGCATACACTTTGACAAAAGCGCTGGTGCTGCCATTGATGGCCATCAGTTCCGGAAACATCTCTGCCAGTATCGACGTTGATTTGTCCTCAGCGAGGGCCAGAAAAATGGCGGCCATCAGTTTTGACATGCGGTGCGATGTCGCCGCCTTCTCAAAAATATGGGATATCAATCGCTTAAAATCGTGGCTCTTGGCATGCAGCTGCCACAGAAATTCGCCGAATTTCGGCGGAGTCGTTGCTGTGACCGGCTGGTTCATGTCCAGCAGGTTGACCAGCTTGTCAATCCGCTTTCTGAAGGCTTCGTCTTTCTTGATTGCATTGAGCAGTTTCAGGAGCTGCTGGATCTCCTGGTCAGATCCACTGGACTGGTAGATCTTTTGAATCGCCAGACGTTCTTTTTCCCGCATTTGGTCGGAGGAGGCGATCCCTTTCAGCAATCCCCCATGTTTTTGATGGAGCAGGTCGATAAACCGGGTGAAAGTGGCCAGTTTTTCTTCTCCCTGGGTCTGTCTGACGGACTGGTTGATTTCCTTGCGGATGCGCTGGAAAAAATCATCGACAGCGTACTTGGGCTTTTTCTTGATCTCAGACAGATAGCGACGCAGGACATGCACCAGGATGACCATCGGGTTTAAGGGGTCCTGTTCGGATTCATCTTTCAATTTGATTGGTGTCTTCAGGATAGCTTTGGGTGATCTTGCCATATTGAATCTCTATCTGGAGCAGAGTCCTGAAAAGGGTCCTTCGCTTCGATAACAGCGGTGAATAGTGACTGCACGGGGATACATAAGCCCCT
>Ga0180009_10006458_pt1 | contig 12290 bp, 12 predicted proteins | sample OS_PC_MetaG_FD_123537 | JGI IMG/M metagenome (GOLD analysis project Ga0180009, IMG submission 123537) | Groundwater microbial communities from the Aspo Hard Rock Laboratory (HRL) deep subsurface site, Sweden - OS_PC_MetaG | ecosystem: Environmental > Aquatic > Deep subsurface > Groundwater...
CGGGATGATGGTGGTGCCATCGGTCAGCGCGAAGAAGCTCGCTTCCTCGCCGTGCATGAACTCCTCGATCACCACTTCGGCCCCGGCCGCGCCGAATGCTCCAGCAAACATGTCGGCGAGCGCGGCGTCGGCTTCGGCCAGCGTTTCGGCGATCACCACGCCCTTGCCCGCCGCCAAGCCATCGGCCTTGAGCACATAGGGCGGCTGGAACCGGGTGATCGCGGCGCGGGCTTCTGCCAGCGATGCGGTGCGGACATAGCCTGCGGTCGGGATGCCCGCGCGGGCGCACAGATCCTTGGTGAAGCCCTTGGAACCTTCCAGTTGTGCCGCTGCCTGCGAGGGGCCGAACACCGGCACCCCGGCGGCGCGCAAGCTGTCGGAGAGCCCGTCCACCAACGGCGCTTCCGGCCCGATCACCACAAGATCAATCGCTTTGGCTTCGCAAAAGGCGATCACCGCGCCGTGGTCGCTCACGTCGAGCGCCGCGCATTGCGCCTCCTCGGCAATACCGGGATTTCCGGGGGCAGCGTAAAGCCGGGTGCAGGCAGGGGATTGCGCCAATTGCCATGCCAGCGCATGTTCGCGGCCTCCCGAACCCAGAAGCAGGATATTCATGGCCCCTCCGCCGATACACGATGATGATGCCGGGCTGGTAGCGCGCTCGCGCGGCGGCGACAACGCACAGCCGCTCACCATCAGCGAAATATCCGCGCTGCTGAAGCGCACGGTCGAGGATCGCTTCGGCTTTGTGCGGCTGCGCGGGGAGCTTTCCGGGGTCAAACGCGCCGCGTCGGGCCATTTCTACTGCGCGCTGAAAGATGAAGGCGCGGTGATCGACGGGGTGATGTGGAAGGGCAATGCCCAGCGGCTCGCCTTCCGCGCCGAAGACGGGCTGGAGGTGATCGCGACCGGCAAACTGACCACCTATCCGGGCCGGTCGAAATACCAGATCGTGATCGATTCGCTGGAATTGGCGGGCGAGGGCGCGCTGCTGGCGTTGCTGGAGAAGACCCGCGCAAGGCTGGCGGCCGAAGGGCTGTTCGCGGATAGCAAGAAGCGCCGCCTGCCTTTTCTGCCCCAAGTGATCGGGGTGGTGACATCGCCCACCGGCGCGGTGATCCGCGATATCCTCCACCGGCTGGCAGATCGCTTTCCCACCCATGTGGTGGTCTGGCCGGTGCTGGTGCAGGGGCAGGGCGCGGCGGAACAGGTGGCGGCGGCGGTGCGGGGGTTCTCTGCGCTGCAACCGGGTGGGGCGGTGCCGCGGCCCGACGTGGTGATTGTCGCGCGCGGGGGCGGGTCGATTGAGGACTTGTGGAGCTTCAACGAGGAAGTGGTGGTGCGCGCCATCGCCGAATGCACCATCCCGGTGATCTCGGCGGTGGGGCACGAAACTGACACCACACTGGCTGATTTTGCCGCTGACCGCCGCGCCCCCACACCCACGGCGGCGGCGGAAATGGCGGTGCCGGTGCGCGCTGATCTGGCGATGACGCTGGCCGATCTTGGCGCTCGGCAACGGCGCGCGGTCTATCGCCCGGTCGAATTGGGGCGCGAACGGCTGGCGGCGCGCGCGCGGCTGCTGCCCCGGCCCGAGGCGTTGTTGCAGGCGCAGACGCAGCGGCTGGATGATCTGGCTGAGCGATTGCGGCGCGGCCTTGGTGAACGCTCGGCCAAAGGGCGCGAACGGCTGGCAGGCGTCGCAGCGCGGCTATCGCCCAGCCTGCTGACGCGGAGTGCTGCCGAAGCGGCGCGGCGGCTGGATCGGACGCGGCTGACGCCTGCGCTGATTGATCGGCCGATCCGCCAAGGCACAGACCGGCTCGCTGCGCTGACGCGGGTAATGAGCCAGCTGCACCCGGAAAAGCCATTGGAGCGCGGCTATGCGATCATCCGCGATGCTGGCGGCAAGGCGCTGACTACCCGCGCCGAGGCCGCGCGTGAGGCGGCGCTGGTGCTGCAATTCCGTGATGGTAGGTTGGATGCTTTGCCGTCTGGCGCTGCGACCCCGCCCACACCGCGCCCAGCCCCCACACCGCGCCCCGCAGCCCCGCCCAAGCAAGATGATTTGTTCAGCTAGCCGCGTGGTGCTATGGTTCACCCCATGCTGATGTCTTCTTCCGATAAGGCCGCCAAGCTTCACTACGGCCCCTCCACCTTCCGCGTGCTGCGCCCCGGCGCACACGTCTATTGCGCGGTTAGCGGCGAAGCGATCGAACTGGCCGAATTGCGCTATTGGAGCGCCGAGCGGCAAGAGGCCTATGCCTCATGCGAAATCGCCACGCGCCGCCTGCTGGATCAGGCTTGATCTGATTGATTATGCGCTGCGTTGCTGTTGCTGTGGGTGCGATTGCCCTTGCCTTGTCGGTAAGTTGCTCGGGGGGTGACGGCGCTGGGGCGCAATCGCTTGCGGCTGCGGATACGCCGACGGCGATCGCCGAACCCGCCCTGCCCAACGCACCCTCAGCCGCGCCAACGCCGCAAGCAGACACTGTCCCTGCCCGTTTCACATTTGAAGGGGAGTTGACCCAAGGCGGCTGGATACGCGGGCAGGCCCCGGTGGGAACCGCTTCCGTCCGGCTTGGTGATCAGCAATTGGCGTTCGATGCTGAGAGGCATTTTTTCGCCGCGTTTGATCGCGATGCCGGGCCGGAGGCGGAACTGGTTGCCACCTTGCAGAACCGGCGCGTGGAGACCACCACGCTCACCATCGCACCGCGCGCCTGGCAGATTGAACGGGTGAATGTGGCGCGGCGTTCTGGCGGTTCCAGCGAGGCTTTCATGAAACGCCGTCGGCCCGAACTGGCCCGGATCATCGCCGCGCGCGCGATTGACACTGGCGCGCAAGGCTGGCGTCAGCAATTCATCTGGCCGGTGCGCGGGCGCATTTCCGGGCGGTTTGGTTCGCAGCGCATCTATCGCGGCGAACCGGGCAGTTACCATTCGGGCATCGACATTGCTGGCGGCGATAATGCCACCTTTGTTGCGCCCGCCGATGGCGTAGTGGTGCTGGCGACGGATAGGCCGTTCAGCCTTGAAGGCTATCTGCTGATTATCGATCACGGCAACGGCCTCAACAGCGCGTTCCTGCACAATTCGGCCATTCTGGTGCGCGAAGGGGATGCGGTGCGCCAGGGCCAGCCGATCGGCCGGATCGGCGCCAGCGGCCGGGCCACGGGGCCGCACTTGCACTGGGGGATCAAGTGGCGCGATGCGCGGCTCGATCCGCTGTTGTTTACCGGGCCGATGAACTGACATGCGCGCCATCGGCAGGCTGACTGCGGCGCTGGCCGTGGCCCTGCTGTGCGCACCGGGCACCTGGCTGCGCAGCCCGGTTGAACCGGCCCTGTTGCCCGATATTACCGCGACCCTGATCGTCGACGCAGCGCCAACCCCTGTGGCCCAATGGGAACTGGCTGGCGTGTGGCAGTATCGCGGGGAGAGCAGCCACTTTGGTGGTTTTTCGGCGATGTTCGCGCTGGAGCAGGGCAGGTTCATGGCCTTCACCGATCGCGGCTATCGCATGACCTTCACTGCGCCCGATCTGCCCGCGCCGCGGATGGCCATGATCCGCCAAGCGGTTCCGCCGGGACAGGAATATATCCTGACCGACATCGAATCCGCCACCCACGACCCCGCGACCGGCTCTTACTGGCTTGGCTATGAACAGGTGCACACCATTCAGCGCAGCACCATCGCCGGTCGCTCTGACGGAGTGCGCGATCTGCGCGATGCGGTTCGCTGGCCGGATAATGCCGGGGCTGAGGCGATGGTGCGGCTGGCCGATGGGCGCTTCGTCATTGTGCCCGAAGGCCGGCGCGAGGGCCTGATCTTCACCACTGACCCGATTGGCGGCGGCGCGCCTGCCACCTTCCGCTTTCGCTCGCCCGCCAAAGGCTATGAGGCAACCGATATGGCGCAATTGCCCGATGGTCGCCTGCTGGTGCTGATGCGCAAGCTGGCGCGGCCATCACGCACCGTCTGGCCGCCATTTTCCGCGCTGCTGGCGATTGGAGAGGTCCCGCAGGCAGGCGACAAGTTTGCGCCTGCCATCACCCTGCCACTCGATCGCGTGATCCCGCGCGAGAATTACGAAGGGCTGGCGCTGCGCCCACGCAGGGATGGGCGGGTCGATGTGTGGGTGATGTCAGACGACAATTTCTCGATCATCCAGCGCAGCTTGCTGGCGAAGCTGGTGTTCGACCCGCAGATATGACGGCGCGAACGAAAAACGCCCGGGAAATCCCGAGCGCCTAATCGATTGGCTTGCGCGTCCCGAAGGACAGCGAGGATCAGGCGGCTGCCTGGGCCTTTACCAGCTCACGCTTCACCTTGAGCGCACCCGCCGACAGCTTTTCGTCGCTGGTCTTGAGCAGCCAGTTATCCAGCCCGCCATTGTGCTCGACCGAGCGCAGCCCGTGGGTCGACACGCGGAACTTGAAGCTGCGGTCCAGCTTTTCGCTCATCAGCGTGACGTTCTGCAGGTTGGGCAGAAACACGCGCTTGGTCTTGTTGTTGGCGTGGCTGACATTGTTGCCGGTCATGCGGCCCTTGCCGGTCAGTTCGCAGATGCGCGCCATGGTGTGTCTCTTCTCGTAAAAATCGGGTCTAAGCTCGGGCCTAGACAGGGAAAGCGGCGCGCATAACGGGGCACACCCGAATCGTCAAGCAAGTTGCGCGGCTGCGCTGCCCCGGCTAGCCCGGCGATGATGTCGATCTGGCCGCTTCCCTTGCCGATGCAACGTGCCCTCGCCGCCGCGCGGGCGGCCGCGCAGGCGGGCGAGGTGCCGATTGGCGCGGTGGTGGTCAAGGATGGGGTGGCGATCGCCGAGGCGCATAATTCCCCGCGCACTGATCACGATCCCACCGCCCACGCCGAGATTCTGGCGATTCGCCGCGCCGCGCAGGTGCTGGGCGATGAACGGCTGAGCGATTGCGAGCTGTGGGTCACGCTCGAACCCTGCGCGATGTGCGCCGGTGCCATCGCCCACGCCCGCATCGCGCGCCTCTACTACGCTGCGAGCGATCCCAAAGGAGGCGCGGTGGAACACGGCGCACGGGTGTTCGAACAGGAGCAATGCCTGCACCGGCCCGAAGTCTATAGCGGCATTGGCGAGGCCGAGGCGGCGGCAATGCTGCGCGAGTTCTTCAAGGAGCGGCGGTAGAGCATCGTGCTGAAAAGTGGGAACCGGTTTTCAGCTTTTTACGATGCGACAACAAAGGCCGATGTTTCACGTGAAACATTGCGGATACGCCAGTCGAGGCAGGGTCTAGCAGGGGTCTAACCACAGCCTGGGCCAGCCTATAACCCCCGCCAGATTTTCGCGGCAGACCCATCCTTCGCGCCCCACCTTGCCGCCGGGCAGCGCACCGGGCGGAAGGTCTTGGCGTAGCATAGCCGCACTTCCTCCAGCCAGCCGCGCTCGTTCAGCTTCACGCCGATGGCGCTTTCGGGAATCCCCGGATTGGCATCGGCAAAGGCGGCGCGGATGCGGCCTGCGGTGAGGCTGTCTTCGCGGCTGATGCGGTCGTAATCGGGGATGCGCAAGCTGTCCCACAGGATGCGCGTGACCTTGAGATAGGCGTCAGGGCGCGTCACCATGCAGCTGCCATGCTTGGCCCACGCCCGCGCCACGAGCTGCGGTGAGGGCGTCATGCACATCGCGCTGCGCACCTGCGCCGGGGTCAGCGCCGCGCCCGCATCGCACCATTGCGGCCAGCTCTGCCCGCTCTCGGGCCACAGCCCATGCACCACGAGGCCGAAACTGCCGTTGCTGCCCGAACATTGCACCGCATGGGCGCGGGCATCCTTGCGCGGTTTGCAGAACTCCGGGCTCCAGCTGAGTGCCAGCGTGTAACCCGTGATCGGCATCACCCGGCGCGGGCCATCGGGCGCAATGCGCGGAACGGTGCTGACCTGCGGCGCGCGGCATTGGTAGGCCTGCGCGTGGGCTGGCATGGGGGCGAGCAGCGCCAGCGCGGCGATAAAGGGGGCGACAAAAACGCGCATTACAGCGGAGAAAAATCCAGCCCGATGTCAGCCGCAGGCGCGCTCTGCGTCAATCTTCCGACCGAGACGTAATCGACCCCGCTCGCGGCCTTGGCTGCGATTGTTTCAAGGTTCACCCCGCCGCTGGCCTCGGTCGGCACGCGGCCTGCGACCATCACCACGGCGGCGCGCAAGGTGGCGGCGTCCATGTTGTCGAGCAACAGGTGGTGCGCGCCTGCTGCCAGCGCGGGTTCGATCTGGTCGAGCCGGTCAACCTCGCAGATGATCCGCTCCACCCCGGCATCGCGTGCCCGCCGTACCGCCTCACCAACGCTGCCCGCCACCGCAACGTGATTATCCTTGATCATCGCCGCGTCCCACAATCCCATGCGGTGGTTCTGCGCGCCGCCCTGCCGGGTCGCGTATTTCTCAAGAAAGCGCAGCCCGGGAATGGTCTTGCGGGTATCGAGCAGGGTGCAGGCGGGGTTGCCATCCGGCCCGCGCATCGCGGTGACATATCCTAGCGTCATGGTGGCAATGCCCGAAAGGTGCTGGACGATGTTCAATGCGCTGCGTTCCGCCGTCAGCAGCGCGCGGGCGCGGCCTTCGATCCGCATCAGATCGGTTCCCGCAGGCACCTTGTCGCCATCATGCGCGAGGCATTCGATCGTGCAATCGGGGTCGAGCGCGCGGAAGAATGCCTCGGCCAGCGGCAGGCCCGCAACGACAATCGCATCGCGGCTGTCCATCACGCCCGAAAACCGCGCATCGGCGGGGATCACGCTCTCCGAAGTGACATCGCGTCCGCCGCCGGGCAGGCTCACGCCGAGGTCTTCGGCAAGGGTTTCACGGATGAACTTGGCGAGGTCGAAGCCGGGGAGGGTGAAATCAGGCATCAACGCATCCTTCGTCATCGCGAGGGCCGATTGGCCCGCGGCGATCCATGGCCGGAAGGCTCAACCGTGAGCACCGGTCGATGGATTGCTTCGTCGCTATCGCTCCTCGCAATGACGAGGGGGAAGGTCAATGCACGAACCGCGCCACCACATCCCGGTAAGACCGCGAAACCTTCACCTCCGCGCCCGATTCCAGCACCAGAAAACACTCGCCGTTGGTGTGCGGCTTCACCTGCCGCACCAGATCGAGGTTGACGATGGTCGAACGGTGCACCCGCTGGAACTTGCGCGGGTCTAACCGGCGTTCCAGGTCCTTCATCGTCTCGCGCAGCACCAGCGAATTGTCGCCGGTGGAGATGATCATGTAATCGCCCGCCGCCTCGATATGTTCGATCGTGTCGACTTCGACGCGGAAAATCTGCCCGCGATCCTTGATGTTGATCAGCTTTTCAAAGCGATCGGCGCTTTCGGGGGTGGCAGTATCGGCGAAATCCGCCGCCCGGTCAGGCGCAACTTCGGCCAGCACATCGAGCAATTGTTCGGCATCCTCGGCTGATTTCTTCTCGGCAAGGCGATGGCGCACGCGTTCGATGGTGTCGGCAAGCCTCTGTTCGTCAACCGGTTTCATCAGGTAATTGACCGCGTTGGCTTCAAACGCCCGGATCGCGTGTTCTTCATAGGCGGTGACGAACACGAACAGCGGGGGTTCGATCTCCATCACGCCCTTGACCACCGAAAACCCGTCAAATCCGGGCATCTGGATATCAAGGAATACCAGATCGGGCTTTTGCGTCTTGATCTTGCGGATCGCCTCGCGGCCATTGGCGCAGGTGTCGATGATCTCGACATCCTCAAACGCGGCGAGCCGCAATTGCAGGCCCTGTATGGCAAGCTTCTCATCGTCGACGAGGATGGTTCTGATGGTCATGCGGGGGTTCCGAAGTTGCGTTGGGGGGGAGTGATGGGGATGATGTTGTCGGTTGCGCCCGAAGCAGCGGGCACCGCCGCTGGCGCAGCGCGCGATTGCGCCTGGGGTTGGGCAACATCTTCCCTGATAAAGGGAATCTCGATCAGCACCGTAAAGCCGCCGCCGGCTTCGGATCGCGTTTCGAACAGGTGATTTTCGCCGTAGGCCTGCATCAGGCGGTTGCGGATATTGGCAAGGCCAACCCCGGTAGAGACCGGGCGGCCCGGCACCGGGTTGGCATCCATGACCGCCCGCAGATCGCCATTATCGCGCGCCAGATAACGCAGCGGCTCATCCACGCCGGGGCCGGTATCTTCAACCGTCAGACGCAGCCGATCACCGATCACCCGCGCGGTGAGCGAGATGCGCGCGCCTTCTTCCTGCGCGCTGACTGCATATTTGATCGCGTTTTCAACCAGCGGTTGCAACAGCATCGATGGCAACCGCGCCGACAAGGCGGCGTCATCAATGTCGAAATGGGTGCGCAGGCGTTCTTCAAACCGCATCCGTTCGATGTCGAGATAGAGCTGCAGCGTCTCGATCTCCTGCTCCAGCGTCACCTGACTGCCGGGTTCCGCCACCAGCGTGTGGCGCAGAAAGCCCGACAGGCGGGTCAGCATCGCATTGGCAGGCCCGGTCTGTTTGAGCAGCACCAGCGTGCTGATCGAATTCAAGGTGTTGAACAGGAAATGCGGGTTCAACTGGTAACGCAGCATCGCCAGCTGCGCGGCGGTTGCCTGCGCTTCGAGTCGTTCGAGCCGGTCAGCCTGCTGTTCCACCGTCAGGAAGAAATTGATCGCGTAATACAGCGCGCTCCACCCGCCGAGCAGCGTCAGCGGCAGATAGAGCAAGCCGATCAGCCGCTGCGCAAAGGTCGTCTCGCGGCTGGCGGCGTAATAGATCCCCTGCACCCAAGCATCGATCGAGGCGTGCAGCACCACCGCCACCAGCAGCACCAGCGCGGTCAGCCCCCAGGTGACAAACGGCTGTTGCCGGATCAGCTGGCGATAGATCACCGACAGGATCAGGCTGATCGAAAACCCGGTGATGGTGGTGACAAGGATCAGCGTCAGCAAATCGAGCGGCTGGCCATTTGCCAGTGCCGATGCCGCGCGCAGCAGAAATGCCGCGCCCCAGCCAGCCAGCTGGAGGTTCCAGAACGCCCGGTTCTTGCTCGCAAAGAACGGCGCAGCCTGGATCTGGAGCACTGCCATAGCCTGAACGTCCTAAACGATTTCGCGCCGGTCCGCACCGCAAATCGCGGCGGCGGGCGCGAGCCAGCCACGGTTGGGCGCAGCGATCATTTGCCGGGCTTGGCCGCAAGGCCGCCTGAAGGGTCGATCTCGCGGCGGAAATGGCTTGCCCAATCGGCCCGGCCCTCGCGCGCCATGGCCTCGGCGATGATCGGCAATTCGGCGGCGATGAATGCCGCGCGCTCGTCCCAGCCGTCGTGTTTGCGCACCATCAGGAACCCGGCGGCGTGCTGTGATCCCCAGCGGGTCATAAAGGTGACGGCGGCGGCGGGATCATAGCCCGCATTGGCGAGCAGCCACGGGATCAACCGGTCGGCTTCGCGTTCAATCCGGCGCACATGGCGGCGGCTGCGCCCGTTCCGATCAAGCCACGCGTCATGCCCTAGCACATTATGTGCCAGTTCATGCGCGACCACGCCTGCGAACACCGCCTCTTCATAGACGAAAGCGGGAAAATCAATGCCGATCACCACGCGCGCGCCGTCAGCCACGGCGGTCTTGCCTTCGCCCATCAGTTCAAACCGGGTGGCGCAGACTTCAACCGGCTGAACGCGCGCTTCGCTGCCATCGGCAAAGCCAATCGCGATCCCGCCATGTTCGGTCAGCATCGCGTCAATATGGTCATGCGCCCATACCAGCCGCTGCCAATCCATCGCCTTGCCCTCAGGCCATTGATTGGGATCGAGTTTTTCGAGCCGGGTGATCTCGCGGTTGCGGGCAAAGGCACCCGCTTGCGCGGCGGGCGATCCGCGCGCGGCGGTCTGCACCGCAAAATCGCCGGTCAGTCCGATCGCCGTCCGGGCAATCGCGGGGGCGCCGTAACTTGCCATGTCCTGCAATTGCAGCCCGATCGCGGGCACCACGCGGGGGCAGAACCCGGCATTGCCGCGCACCAATTGCCAGCCCACGTCTTGCAAGCGCTGATCGGCGTCCTGATAGTGGGCAATCGCAGCGCGTTCAGCGGCGTAATCAATTGCGGCCAAGTCAGACCGGGGCGGGTCAGATTGAGCCGAAAGCGGGGCGGCAAGCAGCGCGGCCCCGATTAGCCACCCAGCCACCCCCCGGCTGGCGCGCATTAGCCCGCCTTGTCCCCGGCAATCGCAGCCTTGAGCTTATCGTAACCCACCGCGCCGCTAATCGGCTTGCGGCCCGCGATCCATGCCGGGGTACCAGTGAAACCGAGTGATTGGGCGAGATCGTAATTGCGGGCGATCTCGGTCGTCACGGCCTGCGACGCCGCATCCGCCTGCGCGCGCGCCATATCCAGCCCCGCCGCCTGCGCCGCCGCCGCAACATCGCCGGTGCTGAACATCGCGTCGTGGAAGGCGCGATATTTGCCCTGCAATCCGGCGGCAAGCGCCATGCGCGCGGCCTGTTCACTGCCTTCGAAAATCGGCCATTCGCGCACCACGACCATAAGATCGGGATCTTCGGCCACCAATCGGTTCACATCCTTGAGGCTCGCCTCGCAATAGGGGCAGTTATAATCGGTAAACTCGACCAGCACCTTGCTGCCCGACGGGTTGCCGATCACCACGCCGGGGAAGGGGGTGAACAGTTCTGGCCCCATATCGGCCAACCGCTTTTCAGCCTCCTGCGCCTCATAGGCTTCGACCATCTGCGGCAACATATCGGGATTGCCGAGCATGAACGCGCGGGTGCGGTTATCGGCGAGGCCGGAATAAGACCACACTGCTGCACCGGCAAAACCGAACACCAGCGCCAGCAACGCAGTCAGCAGGGTGTGGCGCAAGGTCGAAGGCGCGGCGTGGCTCGTTTCAAGCGGGGGTGTGGTGGACATCGGGTTTCCGTCAACAACAGGAGGTGGTCATCAGTCTAGCGCCGGTCGCGCAGCTGTTCCAGTTCGCTGCGCGCCTCCAGAGCAATATCCTGTGCGCGGATCCAGTCGGCCGAACCATAGGGCAGGTTCGCCTCGGCCGCCTGCGCGTTTTGCAGGGCCTCGGGATAGCGGCGGCTCATCACCTGCTGTTCGGCGCTCGCCAGCCGCGCGCGCGGAATATCGCCGCGCGCGGCATAGACCACGCCCAGCTGATACCAGGCAAAGGGGTTGTAGCGATCTTTCTGCACCGCCGCGCGCAGCACGGTTTCCGCCTCGGCGAAATTGGCCTGGTTCTCGGTCGCGATCAGCGCATGGCCCAGCATTCCCGCGATCAGCGGATGGGCACGGGTAATCTCGGTCGCGCGGCGCAGCGGGACGAGCGCATCAAGCGGGCGCCCGGATTCGAGCAGCACCTGCCCCTTGAGTTCGAGGAACCACGGATTGTCAGGCTCCAACGCAAGCAACGCATCAGCCTCGGCCAGCGCCATATCGACCTGCGCATCCTTATGATAGGCGTAGGCGCGCGCATAGCGGGCGGGAATGCTGGTGTCGCTCGGCGGGAAAAAGGTCAGCGTGCGGCGCGGTTCGGCGAGAAAACCGTAAAGCTTGGCGCGGGCGCGCACGAAACGTTCCTGCAATTCAGGATCAGGAGGAGCGCCCCACGCCGGGTCTTCTTCCAGCAGTCCGCGCAAGGTCTGAATCCGGTCGCCCGACAGCGGGTGGGTGCGGGAATAGGCGGCTTCATCCGACTGGCTATAGCCCCGGCGAATCTCGTTGCCGCGCAGCCGTTCGAAGAACTTGAGCATGCCGCGGCCAGAAATACCCGCACCCGAAAGATAGCGCGCCCCGGCAAGATCGGTCGATGCTTCCTGATTGCGATTATAAGCCAGAAAGCTACCCATCGCGGCCTGCTGCCCAGCCATTACCGCACCCAGCGCTGCATCGCTCGATCCGGCCAGCGCCGCACCAACCCCCAGCAACAATGACAGGATGGAGATGTTGGTTGCAGCCTTTGTCCGCTCATTGAAGCGGATCACGTGTCCGGCGGTGATGTGGCCCAATTCGTGCGCGAGCACGCCCTGCACCTCGTTGGCGGTTTCAGCTTCGTTGATCAGGCCCGAATGGACATAGATTGCCTGCCCCCCGGCCACGAAGGCATTGATCGAACCATCATTGATCAGCACCACGTCGACATTGCCGGATTCAAGCTCCGACGCTTCGACCAGTGGGGCGACCATATCGGTCAGCAATTGTTCGGTTTCGGCATCGCGCAGAATCGATTGCGCCGCGACCGGCTGAAACGCGGCCAGCACGCTCGCCAGCAAGGCGAAGACGTAAGCGACAA
>Ga0180009_10006459_pt1 | contig 12289 bp, 10 predicted proteins | sample OS_PC_MetaG_FD_123537 | JGI IMG/M metagenome (GOLD analysis project Ga0180009, IMG submission 123537) | Groundwater microbial communities from the Aspo Hard Rock Laboratory (HRL) deep subsurface site, Sweden - OS_PC_MetaG | ecosystem: Environmental > Aquatic > Deep subsurface > Groundwater...
GCATCCTCAAGAAAATCGATCGCCACTTCCAGGTGGCCGGTCACACGGACAACGTGCCCATGAGGGGCCGTAGGTTCAAAGACAACTGGGCCCTGTCCGCCCGCCGGGCCGCCGTGGTCGTGCGCCTGCTCGAAAAGGCCGGCGTCCCCGGCAACCGCCTCAGCGCCGCCGGTTTCAGCCAGTACCAGCCCGTAGCATCCAACAAGACCTCCAAGGGCAAAGCCAACAACCGTCGCATCGAGATCACCCTCCTCCCCTCCATCCCCGGTCAGGTAAGAGACTAAAACCGAGCCCCCTGGTCCGCGATCCTTCGCGCTATCCTTCGTCAGCTCCCGCTGGCTCGCACGGCCTTCCGAAAAGGGCCCGAGCCCTTGATCCGCTCGCTTCGCCCCCGCGAAGGAGCTTCCCTCTGCCGCTCCAGCAGGACGCTGAGAGGCGGCTGCCGGGAACTCCTCCCCGGGGGCTACGCTCACTACTACGGTGCTGATTCTACGGATACGTGCGGGAGGGCACCGGCAACGAAGTGTATGAGCTAGAGGTCTGTGCGGACATTTCCTCGCCGCAACAGAGGTGAGCGAAAGATCGGGCAACGTAGCAGCGAGCGCAGCCCCCGTGGAGTAGTACGCCGTAGCCGCTATCAGAGCGCGTCCTCGCGCTCCTAGCGGCCTAGGCGAAGCTGCTTCACGGGGGCGAAGCGAGCGGATCACCGACTCCGGTTTCGTCTATAAAACTAGCGGCACTTCCAGCGGGCGATGGTGATGGGTTGGGGGGCGCCGGGGACGGCGTCTGTTTGGGTGGGGGGAGTCCAGGAGGCGAGGAACCCGGGGGGGGAGGGGACGACGCCGCCGAGGCGGCCCACGGTGGCCAGGACGGCGGGAGTGGCTGCGAGGCGGCCGTCTCGTTTGTACTCCACGGCCAGGAGTCGCCGACCGGCCACGCCGCGCACCGCGGCCTCCAGGGCCACCACGACCAGGTGACGTCGCGTGGGCAGCAACCACACCGGACAGCCCCAGGCCGCCGTGCGGGCCACCCGGAAGGGCAGCTCCAGCTCCACGGCCGGACCCGCGTACCGTCCGGCTGTATCGAAGCCCACCAGCACCGCCGCGCCCCGGTCGCTCCCCCGCCGACCCACAGTGAGCACATAGAACCGCCGGCCGGACCGGGCGATGACGGAACACTGGGGGTCCAGCAGCTCACGCCCCCGTCGTAGCACTATTCGGCGCGCAGGTCCCATGGGAGCCGCCTGGGCGTCGAGACGCGCAAAATGCAGCTGCTGCAGGGTCGTGATCGCCACCGCGTAGCCTCCGGGGCCACCCCAGAGGGCGGGCGCCCCGAAAGCGCCGCCGATCAGATCGTCAGCCAGCAGCCTGATGCGGGACAGGGGCCGCCGGTGATCGGTAGCAAACCGCAACAGGGAGACGCGGTGGCCCTGTTCAGCGACCGACACCCAGGCCGGCCGCGGAACCACGGCAAAGCGTCCGGGTACGACCCGCCGAGCGTGCACCAGCACCAGCCGCGCCGCGCCCCGTCGCGCCAAATCGGCCCCGAGGGGCTGCACCAGCTGATCCCCGTCGCTACCGTAGAGCAGGACTGCACCGCCGGGAGCACCGCGCAGCACAAAGGGCTCACCCGAACCCCAGGACGACACCTTTACGCCCGTGTCTATCACCGGTCCCCGGGCTGCTCCTTCTGGAGTGAGTCGCTGCGCGGCGATGGAATCGGTGCCACAAGCCGGTGTGGCCGCGGCACAGTCTCGACGCCAAGCGAGCACCGGCCCGCCGCCCACCCAACCCAGGCTGTGGGACACCACACCGGCCGCGCGGCCCACCGCCTCCCGGTGACCCCGCGGTAGACAGGTGTTAAAAGCGGCCCCGGCGCGTGCACGTCCCCCCCGACCCAGCGCCAGATCCAGCTCCGTGGTGGGCAGCCGAACCAGGGGCAGCTTCGCCAGGGGGCTGCGCGCCAACCGCAGCCCCAGCTTGCGTCGGGCCATCAGCGCCAGACGATCCAAGGCATCCAGCTGCTCGGCGGCCGACCCCTCGGGATCCAGCGCATCCTCAAGCTCGTCGTTGATGCTGACCACGCCGATGAGCGCCTCACAGGCGTGCTGTCGCTCGCGATCCCCTTCGGCCACCTGCCAGGAGCTCCCGCGGCAGGCGAGACGGGCGGCGCGCTCCAGGCCCAGCAACTCGGCCCGAAGCCGGCGGATGGCGCGACGGGCCTGGGGACGCTTGCTCGCCAGCAGCCCCGACACCGCCGCAGCCTGCGCCCGGCGCACCCCGGTAGTCCGCAAGGAGCTGGGCGCGACACCCTTGGGGGGCGCCGGTTCCGCGCGCCGTGTGCGCTCCCCGCATCCCACGACGATCGACAGCATCAGCCATACAGGAAACCACAGTCGCATCGACCCATAGTCTTCCCTGGCTGGACGATGGTGTCAAACCGGCGGAGGGTCCAACCGAACCCTCCGCGACAACGGAACGATCCTCAAGGAGCGCGAAGGTCGCCTGGGCAACGTAAAGAGCCCGGGGCTCATTAATGTGACCCTGGACCTGAAGGTCCGCCTGCATCAGCCTTCTCGGTTGCGCTACGTGGTCCCCTACCTGCAGGCCGGTCCGGGGATCTCGTTCATGCAGGGAGCGGTAAAGGCACAGTCCGAATGCGACGATGACAAAAACTTCAACATGACCCACGGGGGCACGATCTCCGTGGGTGGCGGACTGGACATCTACCTCGCGAAGTGGATCACCATCGGCGCCCACGCGCTGTACCGCCCGCTCTTTCTGAGCAGCCTGCGCTGCGGCCCGGGGGCGGGTGCCCGGTGCGGAGTGGAAAGTCAGCCTTTCCGGACCCAACACGCCTGGGGCGCCGAGTTCAACATCGCCTTTCACTGGCTTGGTTGACAACCAACGCCAATACGCCCCCATCCACCTGTAACAAAACGGTATTTTGTGGCAGCCTCAGGCCGACGCCCTGTGGAAAACCCCTGGAAAACAACCAAAGATCCCAGTGCTGATTGCACGGGGAACCCGTGCGGCCTGCCTGTGGAAAAACTGTGGACAAACCGTGAATATCCAGGCTCGCGCAACAGACAAGGCTCCCCAGTCCCCCCCGGGCAGCCTTAAAAATAGAAGCAGAACCTCTGCTTTGTACCCCTCGGCGCGTTGGGCGCACCATCCCCCACCTGGGGTATGACTGAAACGAGCTCGGGGCGTCGTGCCCACCGGTCTGGGCGAGGAATGCCGGGGCCCGCCATGGTTGACTCTCCCAGGCACAGGGACTACACAAAGAAGACCGAGGGAACCGGAGACCCAAACACTGGTGAGCCAACAGAGTCGCTGTCCGCGCTGTAACAGCGTGATTCCGCATCGGGCCAGCGGGTGTGCGCATTGCGACCCGCAGGCCACCGCGGAGGACCTCCGTTTTAAGGTGGTCAAGCGCGGAGAGCCGTTCCACCGCGCCGCGGCAGTGTCCGCGCCCGTGTCGACGGGATTGCCGGCGGACGTGCGATCCATCGGCGAAGGCGCCCAGGTCTGGTACTGCCGCATCGGGGGCCAGATCATCGGCCCGGTCACCGCCGAGCAGATCCGCGGGGCCTTTGGCAAGGGCCAGATCGACGGTCACGCCTCGGTGGGCATCCAGGGCAAAAAAGACTGGTTCCCCATCCGCGCCCTGCCGCAGTTCTCGAACATCCTCACCGGCATCGGTCCCGCGCCCACCGCCCGGCCCCGATCCGCCCCGGTGCCCGGTGGGGCAGGTTTGCCCGGCCCCCAGACGGCCCATCAGCGCGCGGCGCCCATGAATCTGCCCGCCCCTGCCCGACCGGCAGCCGCAATGGCGGCACCCATGCCGCCGGCCCCGGCACCCGCGGCGTTGCCTCCCGTTCTCGCGACACGCCCGGTCGCGAGCGCCGACCGGGACGACAAGACCGAGATTGTACCCCCCCTACCTCCCCCGGGCCTCGTACCCGGCGCCCAATACGCCACCCCGATTCCGTCACGGAACCTGCCACCTCCACTGGCGGTGCTGCAGGACGAGATCAAGCGCTACCGCCGCCTGGCCGTGATCCTGGGCATCGTATCCGGCGTGCTCTTCATCACCACTGCCGCCCTGCTCGGCCTCCTCGCTGCCGGTTAGCCGACGGACGGAGGCCGGATCCTGTGCACTTCCCGAAGAATCCGCCGCCGTGTCCATAATTTTTGAAACCGATCCGATCACCGGTGACTAGTAGTTACCAGGAGCTTGCACAAAGGTCTCATGGCTGAGACGAGGATCACGGATGCCGACCTTTCCAGACGCTGCCGGCAAGGCGACCCCGACGCCTGGCGGATTCTCATTCGTCGCTGCTCGCCGCTGGTCTACCGCGTGGCCCTGCGCATGGTCTCGGGGCCCGCAGAGGCAGAGGACGTGTGTCAGGAGGTCTTCATGAAGATCCACCACTCCTTCGACACGTTTGACTCCACCCGGTCCCTGTCACCGTGGGTGGGGCGCATCACGTACAACACCTGCCTGCGTCGTCTCAAGGGCGTTGCCCAGTCGGGCGTGCCCACGGAGCCGTCCCACTTCGAATGGATAAGGGATGACCAACAGCCCGGCCCCGAGACCATGGCCGCCCGATCCGAGGCCAGGGATCTGCTATTGGAAGCCATGGATGGGCTGGCCGCCCAGGACCAGGCCCTGCTCACCTTGCGGTACCGGGAGGGGCTCTCGGACGCCGAGCTGGCCGAGGCCACGGGCATGCCCGTGAACACCATCAAGACGAGACTCTTTCGGGCGCGCAAGCTGCTCAAGAAGCGGCTGGCTCCTCGGCTGAAGGATAAATAGATGCGACGGCCGGACGATTCAAATGAACCCGATGCCCTGACCGCCGAGGAAGAGCTCGAATGGCTGGTAGAGTCCTACCTCGATGGCATGCTCTCGCCGGCGGACACGGCGCTGTTCGAGCGCCGACTCCTGGAGCCGCCCGTGGCTGACGCCTTCCGGGAGGCCTTGATGCTCCGCGCGCTGCTGGCCGACATGCCTCCGGATCAGGCGCCCGCCGAGCTGGTGGCGGCCCTGGAGGCGGCCCTGGTAGCGGACGTCCGGCTGGTGCGCAAGGCCGCGCGTATGCCCCGGTTCCGGGCCGCGCTGGCCGGCATGAGCTGGATGGTGCACGGGCCGGCCCAGGCCATTCCGGCGGCGAGTGCCGCCTCGGGAGGTCAGGGGACTCCGGTGCGCGATGGGCTGTCCAACATGCGGTACGCCCTGGGCCCCCTGGCCACGGGCAGAGGACCCCGCGCCCAGCCATCCCGACCCTTGTGGCGGCGCATCCTGGCGCGCGGGTTGCGTCGCAAACCCCAGGAGAACATGTAGCCCATGTCACCGGCGATGATCCCCGCCAGCAGTGTTCCCGTGGTCCTCGCCTCGGCGTGGACCACCGCGGGCGTGGTGCTGCTGTGGATCGTCGCGGCGGTGGGTGGTCTGATCACTCTTTTTGTGCTGGTGCCCATCCACTTGCGGGCCGAGGGCGGCGTGCACGACCAGAGCCTGGAAGGCCAGGTCTGGGTACGCTGGGCCTGGGGGGTGCTCACCGTGGGCATGACCCCGGATCGGACCACCACCGTGCATCTCTTAGGCTGGCGCATCTGGACTTTTCACCAGGGCGGTTCCAAAGACAAGCCTGACCCCGAGCCCAAGCCCAAGAAGAAGAAGGCCAAGGGGTGGCTGCAGTGGCTGGCCCAGCACCGCCAGACGGGCCTGCAGTTCGTGAGGCGATTGATTCACACCCTGCGATTACAGCTGCAGGTACGCGGTGAGCTGGGCCTGGGCGATCCCGCCCGCACGGCCCTGCTGAGCCGGTTGTTATGGGAGCTCAACCGCGTGTCCCCGGCGCTGAGCATAAACGTGGAGCCGGATTGGATGGAAGAGCACATCGGGCTCGACGGCGCGCTCCGGGCGCGGGTCTGGCTGGCGCACCTCGGCCTGGTGCTACTGGGCGGGCTGCTAAATCATGAGACGAGAAGAATGATACGCACCGTTCCGCGCGCGGGAGGGTGAGGAGGAACTGAGATGAAACACGTGAAGGAAATCTTTGCCGCGGTGAGTGACCGCATGACCCAGCTGGCCAAGGGCAACGCCGTGGTGGCCAAGCCTATTTCCGTGGGAGACCGGCATGTCATTCCCCTGTGCGAGCTGACCATCGGCTTCGGCGGGGGCGGGGGCGTCGGTGAGGGCGAGCCCGCCCAGCCGGGGGGAGAGCCCATCGTGGGCACGGGCGGCGGCGCCGGCGGAGGGGCCAAGGCTACACCCGTGGCGGTGATTGTGATCGAGGACGGTAAAGTGCGCATCGAGCAGCTGGGGCAGTAGGAGAGACCAATGCAGCACATCAAAGAGCTATTGGAGTTGGTCACCGGCAAGTTGGAGACCGTGGCCCAAAGCGACGCGGTGGTGGGCGAGCCCATCGAGCTGGGCGGGGTCACCCTGGTGCCCCTCACCCGGATCAGCGTGGGGTTCGGCATGGGGGGCGGCGAAGGAGAGGGACAGGGGTTCGGCCCAGGGGCCCACGGCGGCAAAAAGCGGGGGACTGGCCCCCAGGGCAAAGGAGTCGGTGGCGGCACCGGCGGCGGCGCCAAGGTCCGGCCTGTGGCGGTGGCAATCTTCAGCGCCGACGGCGTGGAGATCCTGCCCATCAAGGACAAAAAAGGCCTGCTGGACCGGCTGTTCGATAAGATGCCCGAGCTGATGGACATGGTCAAAGAGGCCACCGAGGGCCTGCAGGGACCCAAAAACTCCTGTTAAGGGAGCGGGGCGGACTGGGGCGCAGGCTAGTCCGTTAGCGCGATCACGCGCCACCGATCCCCTTTGGGTGCCAACACGACGATGAGCCCGCCCCGACGGAACCGGCCGAAGGCGACCACCAGGTCTTTCCCACGCAGCTTGAGCCGGGCCGGCGGCGGTCCGAAGATCCGCCGGGCCTGGGCCATTGTCAGCACCGCGACCTTCCGCAGTCGGCGCCGGGTCTTCATGCGGGCCATGAGCCCGCCCAGCGCCTTTTGTACAGCCTGGTCACCCTTCACAGTCTGGCCGTCAAAGTCAACAGAGGCGGCACACAGAGGCGCCGCCGTCTTCAGGTCACGATCCACAACCGCCCGCAGAAAGGTCTTCGCCACCAACACCGCCAGCAGGGGGATCTTCGCCCCAGCGCCCCGAGGCTCAGCGGCCCGGGCCGCCGTGGGTGTCACAAAGCCGGCCGCCAACACCAGCGGAATCAAAGAGCGGTTCATGGTACCCCTAAGGCTACCGTCCATCGGCGCAGGGGTCAATCTCACGGATTTTCTACGAATTAATTTGAACCCCTGACCGTCCAGGGCCATGATCCCGGACCACCGGCGACCAAGCGAACGTCCCTGACCCTCAGCATCGACAGAAGCTCTACCCTATGACCCCGACCGAAGAACCGACCCAAAAATCACCCGGCACTCCCACCAACCGCTGGCCCCAACGCATCGCCGACGGGCTCAGCAGCGGCCCCCTGGTCGGCGTGCTGATCAGCCTGGCCCTGTTTTTCTGGGGCATCGCGTCCCTCGGGGATCTGAGTTACCTGGGTCAGGGCACCGAGGAGATCAAGCAGACCGCCATCCGGGTTTTTGGTCCGGATGTGATCATTGAGCACGCAAGGCTCCTGGCCCTGTACCTGGCGCTCGGGCTGTCCGGCGGGCTCGCAGCCACCGGCCTGTGCGCCTTACGAGATCACCTGCGCGGGCGACAACCCCGGCGGAGACTCTGGCGAATCGGACGTTTTGCGCTGCTGATCAGTGGGCTGCATCTGTTCTTTCTCGCGCGGTCGGTGGTGGTCTACCCACAACTTTACGCCGAGTACCTGTACGACCGCGGCGGATTCCGCAAGCAGCTACAGATGGTGCTGACGGACTATTTCTCACCCTGGCTGCTAGACCTGCTGATGCTGCTGACGCTGACGCTGTTTGTACTGCTGCCTTTGGTGCGCACAGTCCGCGCCGGGAGGTGGGCGTGGCGACGCCCCCCCTTGCGACGCCTGCTGGGCTGGGGGACCACTCTGGGCCTGATCTCTGTTGCCCTCGTGAGCCTTGCTGTGGCCACGGGTCCCCGTCAGGCGCGCAACAATAAGGGACCCAACGTGCTGATTATCGCCGTGGACAGCCTGCGGCCCGATCGCCTCGAGCAGCCCAGGTACCGCCGGGTGGCTCCACGACTCCAACAGTTGACTCGACGCAGCGTGAGCTTTTCCCACGCCTATGCCACCCTGGCTCGCACATTCCCCTCCTGGTTGAACTACCTGACGGGTCAAGAGCCTCACACCCACGGCATCCGGCACATGTTCCCCTCCTGGAGCTCCCGGCGGCGGGCGGGCTTAACCCTGCCGCTACACCTGCAGCGGTCGGGCTACGAAACCGCCGTCGTCTCGGACTACGCCGGCGAGATCTTCGGGCGCATTCCCCTGGGCTTCCGTCACCGGGAGGTCTCATCCTTCTCCTTTTACGAGATCGTGCGCCAGCGGGTGCTCAAAGCACACGCCCACCTGATGCCCTACCTGGCCACCGGTCCGGGCCGGCGCCTGGCGCCCCCCATGGCCGGGCTGCCCGAGAACGCCGACCCCCACATCATGGCCCGGCAGGTCAACCGCATGCTGACCCGGGTGGCGACAAAGAAGCGCTTTTTCATGGTGGCCTTCTTCTCCGCGTCGCACTTCCCCTACTCCGCACCCTACCCCTACTACCAGAAGTTCACATCCCGGAGCTACAAAGGACCCTACCGCTACCACAAGCAGCTCCTGCTCAACGAAGGCCCCCCGTCCAAAACGGACATCCAACACATGCGGCAGCTTTACAACGGGACGGTCTCGGCCGCCGACGACGCCATCGGCCGGGTTCTGGACCACCTGCACACTCTGGGCATCGCCGATAAAACCATCGTCGTGCTGACCGCCGATCATGGGGAGAACCTGTACGAACCTACCCTGGGCATGGGCCACGGGGACCACCTACGGGGCGAAGCCGCCACCCGGGTGCCCCTGGTGATCTACGATCCCGTGCACCGGCCCGCCCCCCGGCGCGTGGACGCCATCGTGCGAGACGTGGACCTGGCACCCACCCTGGCCGCCCTGGTGGGCAAGCCCCTGCGCAACCCCACCGCCGGACACAGCCTGCAATCCCTGATGCAGGGCAAGCCAGGCCGGCCCGACCGCGCCGCCTTCATGGAGACCGGCCTGTGGTTCACGCCCAAACCCCAGGGTGTCGCCCCGGGCCTGCGCATGACCTATCCGCCGGCGCTACACGGCCTGGTGGCCCTGGACCCGAAACACCGGGGAGACCTGGTGCTCAACAAGAGCTACAAATCCATGGTTGTGGCCGCCAAGCATCGGGCCATTCGCACCCAGCGGTGGAAGCTGATCTACATCCCCCTCACCCACGGCGTCCGGTACCAGCTGTTCGACGTGAAAGCGGATCCGCACTGCACCCGGAATGTGGCCAAGCAGCACCCCCGGGTCACGGCGCGACTGGGAGCGCGGCTCCGACGCTGGATGCTGGGCGAGCCCGGGTCGGTGCAGGTGGGGGACTACGTGCTCCCCGGACCGGGGGGCCAGGCGCCATGACCTTGAGCATCGTCTGGCGCGTGGTCCGCATCGTGACGCCCTATCTGCTCGGCCTGGCGGCGGTGGGCCTGCTCCTGGCGGCCGGGCGGCTGCCGGACCTGACGCCCCCTAATCCCCCGCCCATCAGCCCCAAAAAGCTGGCCGCCGAGCAGCAGCGCCACACCATCGACGCGGGCAAGCTGGGCCAGGGAACCACCGAGGCCATCGCCATCCGCCTGCTGGACCACCTCCAGACCGCCCGGCGGGTCCACCCTGAGCTGGTCAACGCCTATCGTCGGCTCGCCCACGGCGTAGGCGCACCCGGTCATTGGCGTCACTACATTGATCCCTGGTCCCACCTGCCCGCGGCGCTCCGGCCGCTCCGGGTTCAAATGAACTTTGCCTTCCAGGACGTGCGCGCATACTGCCGACCGCCGGGTTGGACTCGGCCGGTACGCCGGCGCGCCCGGCGGGATCAGGATCGCACCGCCCCCCGGCAGGCGCGCGCGCGCACCCGCCCCACGCGAGGCCCCCGGATCCAGTTCGGCCGGGATAAAAGCATGAACAAGACCCCGGGCGTCAACAAGCTGCGCTTGAGCCTCTTCGCGCCCACCCCGGCGGCCTTCACCTTCCGGGTGGCTTTGGATAAGGGCGCGCGGTTGACCTTCGGCGCCGGCGTGCCCATGAACGGCACCCGGGGGCCGGTCACCTTCCTGGTGGAGGTGGCCACGGCCAAGGGACCCGCCCGGGTTGCGGCGCAGCTCACCGTAAAGCGGCCCGGACGTCATCGGTGGCACGACCGCACCGTGGACCTGTCCGCGTGGCAGGGTCAGGAGGTGCAGCTCACCCTGCGCACCCAGGGGCCCCCAGGCGCCTTTGCGTTTTGGTCGAACCCGGTGATCTGGAAGCCCCGTGCGGCGCATCCCGGCAAAAATGTGGTCTTCATCCTGGTCGACACCCTGCGGGCCGACGGCGTGCGGAGCGTGACCGGCAAGCACGCCATCACGCCGCACATGGATGCGCTGAGCAAGCGGGGCATTACCTTCACCCGCTGCTTTTCCATGGCCAGCTGGACCCGCTCTTCCATGCTGGGAATGTTCACCAGCGAGCACGTCACCCGCTTTGGCCCCACGCTGAATACCACCTTCTGGCTCCCGAGCGACTTCCGCAAGCAGATGTACAAGCGCTGGCCGCGGCTGCTGACCTGGCACCTCAAAAAGCAGGGGTATTGGGTCGAGGCCATCGGCAACAACTTCTTCTGGCCGTCGTATACACCCATTGGTTTTGATCGGGGTTTCGACCGCGTCACCGACATCCGCGCTCACATCCACGACACCCCGGCCATCACCCGGGGGGCGCTGCGGTTCTTGCGCGCCAACAAAGACCGGCCCTTCTTTTTGTACCTGCACTACGACGGGCCCCACCAGCCCTACTATACGCCCAAGGGCTACCGCGTGAAGGGCGCCCGTCCCCCAGGCAGTCCCCACGACAGTGTCTTCGAGCAGTACCTGGGAGAGAGCCGCTGGACCGATGACCACCTCGCACCGGTCTTTGCCGAGCTGAAAAAGCTGGGGCTCGACAAAAACACGGTGGTGGTGCTCACCGGCGACCACGGGGAGATTTTCCACAAATCCCACGATTATTTGCTGGGCCCCAAGGGCAACCGCACCCTGCACCACCACGGCTGGTCTGTGTACGAGGAGGTGCTACACGTCCCTCTGATCATCACAGGCCCCGGCCTGCCCGTGGGGCGACGCATCGCCGACCCGGTGAGCCACATCGACCTGGCGCCCACCCTGCTGGACATGGCCGGGCTGCCGCCCATGGAGGGCAGCACCGGGCGCAGTCTGCTGCCGGCGATCCGGAGCGGCAAGCCGATGCCCGCCCGTTCCATCGCCGCGGTGGCGCGCTGGTCCTATGGCATGCGCAAAGGACGCTGGCGGATTATCCACCGGTTCGGGGGCGGTCGGTCCCTACGCAGCCCCCACCGGCCGGAGCACAAATTCTACGTCGTCGACGAGCTATACGATCTGGAGGCCGATCCCCAAGAGACCAAAAACCTCGCCCGCAAAAATCCTGCCCTCGTCGCGAAGCTCCGCCGGGAGCTGCTGTCCATCGTACTCGGTGGCGGCCCGGAGCAGGTCCACGTCAACAAAGACCGCTTTACAAGCCCCGGCCTGCGGCTCAGCCTGCGGCTCTGGGGCGGCAAGGCGCACGCGCTCACCGGCAGCCTCTCGTGCCCCGGCACCGTGGTAGTGCGGACGCTGCGCGGACGTTCGTCCAAGGCGGCGTACCGGTCCAAAGGCCGCGTGGAGGTGAAACTGAGCAACCAAAAAGGCCGCCCCGCGGAGGTGGAGCTGGAGTTTGTGGGCTGTGCGCCGGCCACGATCAAGCTGGATCTGCGGCTCGATGGAAAGCCCCTGGGAGGCACGCAGGTGGCGGTGGGCCCGGTGGGGCTCACCCTGATGCCAGATTCGACCCGCCTGCCCGTGGCGGCCCTGCCCGCATTCATCAGCCATCGGCCGCCCCCGCTGCTGCCCTCGACGTCCCCCCGGGTGCACCTGTGGCTCGGGTCTGCCTACGATGGCGATCTGAATCTGGATGCAGGGGGTAGTTCCGCGGCGCGTCTGGCCGATCAGATGCTGCGCGACGCGGGCTATTCCAAGGGGTCCACCGCCCGGCCCCGGCCCCGGCCCCGACCCC
>Ga0180009_10006460_pt1 | contig 12289 bp, 9 predicted proteins | sample OS_PC_MetaG_FD_123537 | JGI IMG/M metagenome (GOLD analysis project Ga0180009, IMG submission 123537) | Groundwater microbial communities from the Aspo Hard Rock Laboratory (HRL) deep subsurface site, Sweden - OS_PC_MetaG | ecosystem: Environmental > Aquatic > Deep subsurface > Groundwater...
GTCGGCTCATCACATCCTGGGGCTGGAGCAGGTCCCAAGGGTTTGGCTGTTCGCCAATTAAAGTGGTACGTGAGCTGGGTTTAAAACGTCGTGAGACAGTTTGGTCCCTATCTTTCGTGGGCGTAGGATATTTGAGGAGATCTGTTCCTAGTACGAGAGGACCGGAATGGACCAACCAATGGTGTTCCAGTTGTTCTGCCAAGAGCATCGCTGGGTAGCCAAGTTGGGTAAGGATAACCGCTGAAAGCATCTAAGCGGGAAGCCAACTTCAAGATAAGATATCCCATCTATTTATAGACTAAAGACCCCTTGAAGACTACAAGGTTGATAGGCCAGGTGTGTAAGCACAGTAATGTGTTCAGCTTACTGGTACTAATAGGTCGTGAGGCTTAGCCACTTTTTCTACAAACAGGTTTGAACGCTTTAATGCGGACACATTAAGTATATTTACTGCAATAGATTATAAAATTATAGTTTGAACCGGTGACAATGGCAAAGAGGTCACACCCGTACCCATTTCGAACACGGAAGTTAAGCTCTTTAACGTCGATGGTACTGCATGGGCGACTGTGTGGGAGAGTAGAACGTTGCCGGTTCATTTTTTTAAAGGTCCAAACCATGATATTGCATAATGGTTTGGACCTTTTTTGTCTTTAAAAGGTAAGGTTCGAGATCCGACCTTTTTATTCTGGTAGCAATGGCAAAGAGGTCACACCCGTACCCATCTCGAACACGCCCGATTATATGTTTGGTAAGCTCTTTAACGTCGATGGTACTGCAATAAGACTGGTAATTTGGGAGAGTAGAACGCTGCCAGATTAATCCTTTGAAAAGCCCTGATCGTTAACATTAACGGTCAGGGCTTTTGCATTTGTATGCCAGCTAAACTGATATAGTCGAGGGATTTCTGGCTCAATCACAGGATACTTATTAATGTATTAACTTGCCCTTTGGACACCAAAAGAGATTTTCCACCAGTCACAAGATGTGGTATCTGGTGTAGATTAAAAAGACAGAGCCCTATACCATGGCTCACCGGTCGGATTTTGATTGCGGTCACTATTGCTAAAAGAAGTCAACTCCCTTTAAAGAAAGGGTCTTACCCCATAATGATAGACACTACAGTCACTTTATTACTATCTAAAAAGCAACCACTTTCCCCAATAATTTTATCATAAAAGTGGCTTAACTGAGTGTCAACAATACCAGGGAAGGCCAGGATAACGGTTCTCAAAGAAATAAAATCATTACTGATGCTATTGAAAGAAAAATATTGAGCAGGAGTGTGGATTATAAATGATCCGGATAAAAGACCATTTGGCTTTTTAATTTTAAGAACATAGCTTTTGTGTCTGATAAGGGGGAGTGACACCCCTTATCAGACATTATATTATTGTCAACTAACCCAGAGAAACCTTGTGGAATCGGTAGTATCGAGTCGGATGCATTTCAAACCCAATCACATTTTCTGCTATTGCAGTAAAATTAGATCTAAAGAAAGGCTGTACCATGACTGCATCATCCTGAAGGATCTTTTGAACCTTCTCCATCTTGACCCGGCGGCTTTCAACATCCAATGTGGCTTCTGCTTCGTCCAGGGCCGCATCGAACTTGGGATTATTATAGCTGGATTCATTCCAGGGTACATTCGCACGATAGGCCAGGCCCAATACCATGACGGCCAGAGGGCGATGGGTCCAGGTGGTCAGGCTCATGGGCGCTTTTGTCCAGACATCCCAGTATTTTGCGGATGGAATGAGATTAATTTTAATGTTGATCCCGGCCTTAGCGCAATCTTCTTTAAGTACGGCAACGGAATTTTGTTCCCAGACCCCTTCGGTGTTTCCGGTGGTACAGGTTATTTCAATGCCATCGGGATAACCTGCTTCAGCAAGCAGTTTTTTTGCGCCTGCAATATCCGGTTTTAACTGCGGCAGTTTAAAATACTCAGGATGGATAGATGCAACATGATGGTGTTCTGCAACAATTCCCAGACCTTGGTGCGCAATCCTTAATTGTCTTTCGACATCACAGCATTTCTGTATTGCCTTGCGTACTCGGACATCGGTAAAGGGTTTTTCAGTAACCTTCATACGGATAACACCGGTTTGTGTGGTTGCGATTGAGGCAATCTTGATACCCGGAAGATTTTTGGCTGTTTCCAGTGTTGTCAGATCAAGCATATCAATTCCATCCAACTGTTTTGATGCTATAGCAGCAAGATACGCCCCGCCATCCTGGCCGAGATCAATGAAACGGATCTCATCAAGAAAAACTTCACCGCCCCAATAGGGGGCATTGCGTTTTTTCAATACGGCAATTTCGCCAATTTTAAATTCAGAAAGCGTGTAGGGTCCGGTGCCGACAGGATTTTTAGAAAGGTCTCCGCCCTCTTTTTCGAAGTTGCGGTGAACAATGGCTGTGGGATAATTGTAAAGATTTTCAGGTATAGACAGAACCGCTGATTTCAGATTAAGTCTTACCGTATGATTATCTACTTTTTCCACTGCATTTTTGATCATGCGCTTGATGGGATTGCCTTTTTTATCTTTTTTACCGGTCTCCTCAAGCATGTTGTTGAACAGTCCTAAATTGGATGATCCGGTTTTAGGGTCAAGCCAGCGTTTAAAATTAAACACCACATCATCAGCACCGAAGTCATCACCATTTGACCACTTGACACCTTTGCGAAGATGAAAAGTCCAGGTTTTAAGATCATCAGATGCTTCCCAGCTCTCTGCCAAATTGGGTCTGGTAATATTATCCGGACCGGTTTCTACCAGATATTCGACAATATGCCTGGCAACGACAGATGGTTGGATCCAGGCATATGTTGCTGGATCAGTCATTTCCATGGCCTGCATACCAAATTTTAAGACACCGCCTTTTTTCTGACCAGCATGGGCGGCTGAAATCAGATCAGGTAAGATATCTTTACCCAGTATTGCACTTGCAAGACCATAGGCAGTTGTAGCTGATATACCTAATAAAGTTGTTGTTCGTAAAAATTCTCGGCGGGAACATTTGCCATCAGCAAGGCTTTTTTCCATTTCTTTAACACCGGGGTGAACTCTTTTTGTTGATTGATTGTCTTTTTTTTCAGCCATTGTCTTTCCTTTTCTAATAATATGAGTTAAAAGAATAAAATGATCTATGTCTACAGATCAAATTGAGTAAAACATTTTAAACATACTTCTCCCTCCTGCCTGTTGTTGTTTAATTTACAAGTGTTTTGGCCAGCTTTGTTGCAGATCCTGCATCTGCAGCAAAACCATCAGCACCGATTTCATCGGCAAAAGATTGTGTAACCGGTGCGCCACCCACAAGAATTTTAACCTGGTCCCGCAACCCGCTTTCCACAATTGCATCCACGGTCTGTTTCATCATGGGCATAGTGGTTGTCAAAAGGGCTGACAGGCATATTATCTGAGCGTTTTTCTCTTTGATTTGGGCCACAAAACCCTCAGGGCTAATGTCCACCCCAAGATTATGAACTTCCATGCCAGCACTTTCCATCATCATACCCACCAAGTTTTTACCGATGTCGTGGAGGTCGCCTTTGACCGTGCCAATGATCACTGTGGCACCGGTGACAGACTCACCCTCTTTCAACAGGGGCTTGAGTATGGCTACGCTGGTAGCCATGGCCTTGGCAGCCATGAGGACTTCCGGGATGAACATGTCACCGTTTTCCATTTTTTCACCCACAATATCCATGCCGGCAATCAGACCTTTGTTAAGAATTTCGCCGGCCGGTGTATTCTGGGCCAGAGCCTCGTTTACAAGGGCGGTTACTTTGGCAATATCACAGGAAACCAGTGCATCTATCATTGCATTAAAATCAGTCATTTTTTTCTCCTTTAGTACAGATTTTTTTTTCATATAAGTAATATGCCATTATTTTATTAAAACTTGGATAATAACTCTATTACATAATCGATGTCTATTGATGTATGACAGGCATTAATCTGGAAGCGGATGGTTTCATCTCCTTTAGGAACTACCGGAAAAGTAAGTCCCACGACTAATACGCCATTTTCATAAAGATATTTAACAAGCTTGTGGGTTTTTTTTGTCTCTCTAACCATCAGCGGAACGACCGGATGGGGACCTGGGATAGATTCCAAACCTAAATTTTTCAAGCCGTATCGAAACTGGGTTGCTCTCTCTTTTAAATTTTTCAGCAGCAATAATCCTTCATTGCTGTCGCAGATGTCTACAGCAGCTAAGGAGGCAGCACAATCAGCAACACTCAAAGGATTGGTGTAAATATAGGTATCTGCTTTCTGGCGGACCGATTCTATCAGGATATGACTGCCCGCAATAAAACCGCCGTTTACACCAAATGCCTTACCAAATGTCCCGACAATAATATCGGGCCATGCATTGCAGTAATCCGGGGTTCCTCGGCCAGTACCTCCATAGGCACCAATGCCATGGGAGTCATCCACCACAGTGATGACCCCATCCTTAAATTTTGAGTCATGTGCTTTACAGATATCAACAATGTCATTGATGGGTGCAAAATCCCCCCGCATACTGAAGATCCCGTCAAATACCACCACCACCCGTTCCATTTCAGGACTGACCTCATCCAGGCACCGTTTTAAATCTGACATATCATTGTGCTTGTAAATCCCCTTGTTTTCGCTGGGAATATTGGTGATGCGCATAGCCCGGATGATACTGTTGTGATTGAGTTGATCCCCTATCCAATGGGTTTTTTTATTAGAGATGCTCAATGCCAAACCGCAATTTGATGTATAGGCGGAGTTAAATATTTTAGCCGCTGGCTTTTTCACAAAAGCAGCAATCCGTTTTTCCAGGACAGTATGGTGAATAAATGTACCGTCTATAAAGCGGACTGCTCCAGGCCCCACGCCAAAGTCACGGGTTGCCTTGTCAGCGCTATCAATCAATTTAGGATGATTGGATAATGAAAGATATGAATTTGAGTTTAACCGAATAAAATTATTGTCACTGCCCATAAGACGATAGCGTGGACCTTTTTCTCCTTTTGGCGCAATATACCTTTCAATAATTCTCTCTGGTGATTTTGCCCGACCTTCCGATGATAAGTTTTCAAGCTCAAGATTCAGTGCAGTATCAAGTTTGTCCGTACTCATTTGTTTTACTCCTTTTGATTCCAGTCCAAAATGACTTTCCCTGATTGCCCTGACCGCATCATCTCAAATCCTTTTTCGAATTTCGTATAATGGAACCGGTGGGTGATCAGAGAGGAAATATCAAGTCCGCTCTGGATCATGCTGGTCATCTTGTACCAGGTTTCATACATTTCTCTGCCATAAATACCTTTGATGGTCAGCATATTAAAAACCACTTTATTCCAGTCTATCGGAGTACGCTCCGGCATGATGCCCAGAAGAGCAATTTTGCCCCCGTGACACATATTGTCCAGAATAGTGTCCAAAGCAGCAGGGTTACCTGACATTTCCATGGCCACATCAAATCCTTCTTTCATACCCAATGTTTTTTGTGCGTCTTCAACCGTGTCGCAACTGACGTCAACAGTAAGGGTAGCTCCTAAGTTTTGAGCCAGTGAGAGGCGATAGGGATTAACGTCTGTAACCACAATATGTCTGGCACCTGAATGTTTGGCAATGGCTGCCGCCATACACCCGATGGGACCTGCACCGGTAATCAACACATCTTCTCCCAGGATGTCAAAAGAAAGCGCCGTGTGGGTGGCGTTTCCCAACGGGTCAAAACAAGACAAGATATCCAGAGAAATATTTTCATCACAATACCAGACATTTGTAACAGGGATGGCAAGATATTGGGCAAAGGCACCGGCCCGATTGACGCCGACTCCCCTGGTGTCATTGCAGAGATGCCGCCGACCTGCCAGACAGTTTCGGCAATGTCCACAGACCAGGTGGCCTTCGCCGGAAACCAGGTCTCCAGGCTTAAAATCAGTTACATGGGACCCAACTTGTTCAATGGTTCCTACAAATTCATGACCGATATGCATGGGAACAGGGATGGTCTGCTGGGCCCACTTATCCCAGTTGTAAATATGGACATCGGTGCCACAGATTGCTGTTCGTGATATCTTGATCAACACTTCATTATATTTTATTTCTGGAATCGGCACATCCTGCAACCACAAGCCTTGTTCCGGTCGTACTTTTACAAGTGCCTTCATTGTTTTAATCATTTTTGGTATTCCTTTAGATTCATGACAAGGGAAGGGTCACAGTATCCAACCCTTTTGCCGTCATAAATTGATTCATCTCTTTTAAAATATTATTGTCTATTTCCGGTTGCTGATAGGTGTCCAGCATTTTCCTCCGAATTTCATTTATGTTTTTTAGCAGTTTTTCTTCTGATGTCAGATTGCTTAACCCTCCTTGCAGGGTAATATCACTGGTCCATGACAAGGTTCGACATTTTTTCATTGTATCCATGGAGGTCAAAAAAAGTCCGCCGGGACCCACTTCCTTAATTAAATCAAAATTTAAGGTTTCATCACAGACATCAAGATCATCCAGATAAAACCGAATCATTTGAATGATTTCTAAATCTATGATGAATTTTTCAAAGGAAATTCCTGCAAAACTGTCTAAAATACCAGCACCATGGACAATAAGGCTGACATTGTTCTGCATGGCAGCGAACATGGAAAACATGCTCTCATAACCGGCCTGTGCAGATAAGGACTTAGCATCAGTGGTTGTGCCGCCGGCTCTTGTGGGTAATCCGTAAAATTTGCCCATAGCCGCACAGTATTTTGCCTGGAGTGCATAGGCAGGTGAACCAATAGAGATATTGCCAGTGGTCATATCAGCCCCATAACACTGCAGACCAAAAATTACAGGTGTACCCGGATTAAACATTTGTGTGATTAAGATAACTCCAAGCGCTTCCGCAGTTGCCATGGCAATATTGCTCGCCAGATCAATGGGGCCGGTAGTGCCGGCTGCCACACCAGGGGATGCCATTATAGGTTGTTTGTAGCGGGCAGCAATTTCAAGCGAGTTGAGCAGCATTTCATCGAACTGAAGCGGACTGACCGGACTGACCATGGTGACAACCCGGGGGGATTCTGTTAGAAGATCCTCTCCTCCGAATCTTATGGCAGTCAGGGTCATAAGATCGTCCATATGTTCTTTTGTCCCCGGCATCCCCATAATACATTTATCCGAATAAACCAGGGATGCATAGTGCATGGCCAGGTGGCTTTTATCCGCAACAATATCCGTGGGCTGGGCAAGGATTCCGCCGTTGATGTCGAACAAAGGGCTTTGATGGACCAGTTTGACCAATTCCAGGTGATCCCGGTAAAGACTATCCCGAGCTTTCCCGTCTGCATCAATGATAGATGCACACCCATAACCTGCCGCAATTTTAGATCTGCCTTTTCCGATTTCCATGTCATGGTCCGGGTTAACAGCGCTCAGCCTAAAAGACCCTGGCGCCTTTTCAAGCAATTCGTTGACCTGTTTCCTGTCAAAAAAAATTCTTCTGCCTTTAATCTGTCCTCCTTTTTCTGCCAGGCTCTTTATATATGGTTTGCTTAAAATCCGAATTCCGATTTCTTCAAGAATTTGTAGGGCCATGTGGTTTAGTTTTTCAATTTTCCCGTCTACGCTCACCTCTTTGTTCATGGGTCTTTCCCTTTACTTTTATATGAAAGTCATTGCAAACCACGCGGGAACTTTAAGCTAAAACCGTAACTTTCATGTTTTGTTGTGGGCAAATCTATGATAAAAAATCCGATCTGCACATGGCAGATAGATGATTTCATCAGCCGATAACCGAGTAAGTGCTGTTTGGGTTTAACTCCCGGTTCCGGGAAAACGCACTCATGTCAAGGGCAATAGCTGTTTTGGGAAGTATATACTGCAACGGTTGTGTATCGTGATCCAACCCATTTTTTCTACACTGGTCAATCAATTCGCTCATCATCATTCCGGCGACAGGGGCATTCTTGTATTGATTTCCAGAAGATCCGATAGCCATATAGAAGCCGCCAAGATCACTCTTGTCATAAATAGGAAGCCAATCGCTGGACACATCGTAGAGTTCGGCAAAGCCCTTGTGCATATTGGGAATACCCAGATCTGGCAACCGTCTTGCCGCTCTATAAACCTGTGCGGCCCACTGGTTGTCTGTGGTATTCCGGTTGAAATCATCCGGGTCGTCCACCCATTGATGGGTATCGCATTTTGGATCTTCACTGCCGACAAGGATAGCGTTTCCCACTTCAGGCCGCATGTAGATACCATTATCCCCATCGGAAATTTGATATCCGCCGAATTCAAAATCAAATCCTCCCGGTGATGGGACATAGGCGACTTCATGACGTTCTGGACGGGTTTTAATATTATTTTTTTCTTCAACACCTGCCATCTGATTAATTACGCTGGAGTGGGGACCGGCCACATTTATGACGATTTGTGTTTCAATATGGGTACCATCCTTTAACATTATGCCGGTTACCTGGTTGTTTCCCTGTAGGATTTTCGTTACCTCTGCATTAAACATGAACCTGGCACCTTTGGCCTCGGCAGCCACCTGAACATTATGCGTGGACAATTTTGGATCGGACATATAACCGGCTGAGGGACAGTATAATGCCCCTTCAATAAACGCATGCCGTTCATTAAAAAAAGTGTCATCACTTTCCGGTCGTGAAGGTGGCCAGAATTCGTGATTACTCATGATCGGCAACCGTTCTAAAAGGGTGACCGCATCCCAGTCTTCATACGACACACCGACTGTGTCCCAGTGTTCGAGTATCTTCCTCCAGTCTCTGTCCTTGGATTTGATCATTATGGAGCCACATTCATTATATTCAGCCATTCCCCAGGGGTCAGTCACCTGGCAGTACTCTTTCCAGTTTCGCCAGATATCAAATCCTTCCCAGGCAAAGGCAACCCCTTCGAGTGTGGAGTAGTGAGCCCGAACAATGGCGCATGATCCGGCCGTTGATCCGGCTCCGGAATCTCCATTCTTATCAACACTTAATGTCTTGTATCCTTTTTTGGCTAATTCAAAAGCAATGCAATTGCCTATGATACCGCAACCGATAATGAGGACATCTGTTTTACCACCCATATCTTTTATTCCTTTATATTTCTTTCTATAAATTTTTAGTTAACCAACTGTTGTGCATAAATTGGTATTTTCATTTTGAATGAAGCTGCTGCATACAAATCCTGTACTCTTTGATGAAGGGCCCTACTTTTTAGGTATTTATTTCTCAGCAGTCAGTTCCTTGACACCCGCATCCCGCATTTCCCTGATTTTTGTCAGAATTTTTTCCTCCAAAGGCGGTACTTTATGATTTTCAAGTATATAGGCCAGGCGTTCCTGAATTCTTTGTGCCATATCCTTTTCCCCATTTTCCTTCCAGCGTTCATAAGGCTGTCTGGCCAATAGTTTTGAACCCCAGACAGCTTCCCGGCAATGGGCCAGAGTGTGTTTGTGAGCCAGATAATGGCCTCCGGGGCCAATATCTTCAATCACCTGTCGGGCAAGGCTTTCCTGGTCTACCCGTATACCTTCCATAAATTTACGGGTCATTCCAATAGCCTCATTTCCCAATACCAGTTGAGCGGTTGAACAGACCATTGCCTGGTCAAGATAACCGACATCATGGATCAGGTTGAGCCCGGCGAGCGCCTGGGTAATGATGGAAAATCCACTTTCAAGCCCGGCCTGGGCATCCAGTACTTTTGAGTCGCTGCATCCGGCATACCCCCAGGTTGGCAATTCAAAGGATTGGGCAACTTCTGCCTGGGCAGCGATTCCAAGACTCATTTCCGGGTATCCAACACCAAAAATACCGGATGACATATTTAAAATCTGGACATTCCCGCTAAGGCAAACCGGACATCCAGGCTGTCTTAACTGGGCCAGTACCAGACACATCAATGACTCTGCGGTGATCATAGTGATAACACCCGCCATGGTAACAGGACCTGTGGCACCCATCTGGACGGCAGGTCCAGGCACCTGGGGAATAAAATTATCCGCAGCTGCAAATATACGATCAATGGTCTCGCCTGGTTGGACAAGGGGACTGATTGGTTCAGGATAAACAGCAAGGAAAGGCTTCTGTCTGAGTTTATCCATACCACCAGCAATTTGGGCAGCCATTTCAAACACCAGTTGAGTTCCTCTACCCGAATAACCCAGAAAAACAATAGGCTTAGTCGTATTGGTGACAACCGCTTCAAAATCATAAAGATCAGAAACAATTGAAGGAACATCCTGGGATGAGCCCATTGGCATAACCCAGTCAATGTTCTCACAGGCGTCTGCAACCAGCGCACCGATACCAATATCTTTAACTGTTGTGGGATGAATTTCGCCGGTTAAAGCATCTTTTGTCCTCGGGCTTCCAGTGGAAGTACCATAATAACTTTTGCGACCTTCTACTTCAAGAGCCCGGTTACCCAAGCGATCATAAAGAGTAAAACCATTTGGTGCAGTAACCAGACATTGTTTAACAATATATTCAGGAACCCTTACAAGCTCCCCTTCCACAACAGCGCCCGCCTTTTTGAGCATATCCCTTGCACCGGCATGCAACACCTTGAAGCCGACACTGAACATAATATCAAAGGCTGCACGTTTTATTTCAAAAATTTGATCCTCGGTTAAAATCTTTAAATACGGTTGCCGCGCCGGTGTTGATGCCGAGTTGATCATGATATCTCCCCTTGATTAATCCTGAAATTATGTTTCATAGGATTACTAATATTATGCGTAAAACCTATTATAGGTTTTCGAATATCACACGATTTTTTACTTGTCAAGTATTTTATTGCATTTATTTTATAAGATATATAATTTTTATATAATTTTTTACATTATATATATTTAGTTGTTTTTTTGAAATATTTTTAATAAAGGGTGTTCCAATAGAAGTTACCTTTATTGGAAATTATATAATCCTTATTTTACTATGATTAAATTTACACAATTAGCAAAAAAATTATTTTTTTATTCATTAAGAGTATATATAATGAATGATTATAGTTTATGGAAAACTATTTTATTGATCTCGTGCACAATTGAGAATTAAATTATTCTGGAGGAAAATTTAGATGACATTAATAGACGGCAATTTAGATGATCTGGAAATAAAAATTATTAAGGCCCTTCAAACAGATGCAAGGCGATCATTCAAGAGTATTGCAAAGGATTTGGATGTATCGGAAGGCACTATCGGTAATAGGGTGAATCGACTGCTAAAAAAAAATATCCTTAAGCTGGAAGCCCGCGTCAACCCCTTTTGCCTCTCAAATAAGGTAGTTGCCTTGCTTGGAATAAATTTAAAAACCAGGTCTCACACTCAAACTGTCAAAAAAATAGAGATACTGCCTCAAGTTAGTTCTGTTTGGGTTACAACAGGCAAATTTGATTTATTTCTTGAAGTATTGGTTGATTCAATAAATGATTTGAATGATTTTATTTTTGATGGAGGGTTAAGTAAAATTGAAAATATCTCTTTCACCGAAACTCATATAATGCTGCATTCTGATACCAAGTATTTTAAAATATCTTAATGAGCTTTCCCTTTAAAAATAGAAACATAGTTAAGCCATTTTTTGGGAAAAGGTTCATTTCTCTTACTTTGCACACCGAATTGAACGGTCTGCATGATGCCGAACAGGGACCAAGACATACAAACTAATCCCCTTTCAGGGGTAACCCAAAACCTGGCCCTCTGGGTCAGGTTTTTTACATGTGAACTGTTTTCTGATAATAAATTTGGAGCACAAATCTATAATCAATCTCGATTATAATAACTCCCTGATGAAAGAATAAAACAATAATTACGAGGGGGTATTCTTTTTTATATTTTCAAACATCTGGCGCTTGGCGCTTTTCTTTTCTACTAGCGGCTATAGATGGTATCAATAGTGATGAAAAAAAATTGAGATAGGGTCATGACTTCCAAAATAAATACTCAGGGCCCAGGACCTGACCGACAGCGAAAACTATAACGTGTAGGGCTCTCTTTTATCAAAAAAAGCTCACCACCACATCTGGTATCCAGTGTATTTTGATTTTCAGATTTTGAGTGTAAACTTATTTGTAAAAATAATTTGATTTTTCGAAAAATTATTAAAATTTCACCTATTTTATTTCTTTCACTCATTCTTGTTGGGCAGGAACAGATTTTACAATCTAGTGTTTGAACGAAAACCTCAGAAACCCCATTTTTCAAGATTTTGATCCTGAAAACCGAATTTAAGATTTGTTAAAAACTTCAATCATTTGTTGCATTTTCTTCTTTACTATGTTATTGTAA
>Ga0180009_10006461_pt1 | contig 12289 bp, 14 predicted proteins | sample OS_PC_MetaG_FD_123537 | JGI IMG/M metagenome (GOLD analysis project Ga0180009, IMG submission 123537) | Groundwater microbial communities from the Aspo Hard Rock Laboratory (HRL) deep subsurface site, Sweden - OS_PC_MetaG | ecosystem: Environmental > Aquatic > Deep subsurface > Groundwater...
AATTTAACAACTGCTTACAATGTAAAAACAATTTTTCTTTTTTCTTTTTTTTATCTTGAATAATACTCTCCATAATTTTTATATCCAGTTCATCCGTTTCAAAAGAACCGGGAATTATATAGAGATTTTTTGGGGCCAACTTGTCGGGAACTTTTTTTATATAATCACTAATATTTATTTTTTTAGTTTTTGTCCACTTTTCAGGTCTCACAATATTGTATATTGTATAATCAGTTTTACTGACTTTATTGGGATCAAATCCAACGGCTAATGACAAACTACATTGAGGGTCAATATCTATTAAAAGTACCTTCTTTTTTGATATTAGGTTGGAATATAATTGACTTAAATAATACCCCAACAGACAAGTTATAGTAGTCTTACCTGTTCCGCCTTTGTAGTTGACTATACATATTGATTTGGGATGTTTTTCACTAACAAAAGACTTTATTTCAATTTCTTCTTTCGTCCCATTTTTTATAACAGGATTGAATGATTTATCTTTTGTATTAATTTTTACCATACGTAACCTCCTCTTAAACTTGTCTTCGGATCACAAATACTTTCCCCGTACCTCTTCCCAAGTCTTCAAATACGGCAAGTCCCCATACCAGAAACTCTTCTTACTGAACCTTTTGGTCTCCCTAAGGTTTCTCAACCTCTTGGGGACGTAATTAGACCTCCATAAATTAACCAAATTTTCCAGAGAATTGTCAAATCTTCTTTCCAGGTCGTTCTCCCCTATCTCCCCCCTCAAGAACTCCTTGGTGTTCCTGTAGAGGTCACAGAAATAGACCCCTCTGGAGTGGAAGGTGTCCTTGGACTCAATCCCCAACTTGTTATACCCAAAGGAGGTTGCCCGTATCTTGGGACTTGACGGGGGATACCCATTCTCATTGGTGGAGATGAAAAAATCAAAATATTTCCTGGGGTAGTGTTGTTCCAGGTATTGTTTCATCAAGAGGTAGTTGTCCTCATTGGGGACGAATGAGACCCGTCCCCGACTACTCTTAAGTTTTTTCCAGTATTTCAAATTGTTGTACTGAGAGAATCCCCCAAAGAGTGATGTAGTGGTCAGACCCACCAGGGTTTCCCCATAGGTTGATTTCCACGTATCCTCTACCTCCTGAGAACCCGCCAGGAGGGTCAGGAGTTTCCCCCCGACATAACTGAACCCCAGGGGTTGGGTGGGAACGATACGGGTACAGGTACAGATGTAGTTTAAACGTCCAATTATGTACAATGTTTTTCTGACGCTTAGTTTAGGATTCGAATTGGATCCTTTTTTAAGAAATAAGCAAATCAACAACAAAAGAGTTGACCTATACATATTTTTAGTATATTTTGCGTATTAATGCGTATTAATGCGTATTAATGCGCACTATTAACCGGAGAAATTGGCTAATGTCAAAAGTGACCGTACTTTTAACTGACACAGAATTTGCTCGTTTAGATTCGTACTGTTTTGACAGGGGTTACAAAAAAAGTACGCTGATTGCTCGGCTTATCCGAGACCACCTAGATCGAGAATCTTTTCCCGAACAACAAGCTCTTCCTCTTATTAAAAATGGCCAACAAACAAGAGTGGCAAATTCAGATTAAATATTATGTGAATGGTGTTGACGTTGTCTGATCATCTGTCACATGAAGCCCGTTCCAAGCATATGGGAAGGATTAGGCAAAAAAATACGAAACCAGAACTCCTAGTTCGGCAGTACCTGTATTCATTAGGTTATAGATATCGTCTGCATAGGATAGATTTACCTGGTTCGCCAGATATTGTACTGCCAAAATATAAACTAGCTATCTTCGTACACGGTTGTTTCTGGCACCATCATCCAGGATGTAAAAGAGCCAAAATACCTAAGTCAAGAAAAGAGTGGTGGTCAAAAAAGTTTAAAAACAACCAAATGCGCGATGCCAGAGCAATTAAATCTTTAAAGGATATGGGATGGAAAGTTAAAGTTGTGTGGGAGTGCGAGACAAATGATTTTCAGTCAATTTCAAACGCCCTTGGTACTATAATTGAGAATTAGATTATAATAGGACACTTAGTGTAATGGTAAATCATAAAACAAATAATAACCATTTAAAAGCAGTTGATTTGTTTTGTGGTTGTGGAGGCATGTCTTTAGGATTTAAACGGGCAGGATTTGACATAGTGTCTGGTTTCGACAATTGGAAACCAGCAATTGAAGTATATCAACAAAATTTTAATCACGATAGTCACTTAATTGATATCAAAAGCCCAAAGGCAATCAACATTATAAATAAATACTCACCGAATCTTATAGTTGGTGGTCCACCATGTCAAGATTTCTCAAGTGCAGGCACCAATAATTTAGCAGGGAAAAGAGCAACTCTTACTACCATTTTTTTTAATCTAATTTGTTGCATTCTTCCTAATTATTTTGTATTTGAAAATGTTCCAAGGATAAAACAAAGCGAAATATATATAAGATCTAAAAATAATTTAAAGTCTCATGATTATGGATTAACTGAAATTATCATAGATGCCTGTTATTGCGGCGTGCCACAAAATCGTAAACGTCTTTTTTTAATAGGAAAGCATAAAGGATCTGATGACTTTCTAGCTACCGCAATAAATAATTTAACAAGTGATTACCCAATGACAATGAGGAATTATTTTGGTGAATCACTAGGAATTGATTATTATTTTAGGATACCAACTAATTATTCTAAAAGAGCAGTATATTCTATAAATGAGCCGTGTAAAACGATACGTGCGGTAGACAGACCGATACCACCCAATTATAAAAAACACCCTTCTGATCCAGTATATGTTACCGATAACGTTCGAACCCTATCTGTCATTGAACGAAGCTATGTTCAAACCTTCCCGCGTGACTTTTATTTTTCAGGCACTAAAACCGATTTAAATCAAATGATCGGTAATGCTGTGCCAGTTAAGATGGCTGAGTTAATTGCAACTGCTTTGATGGAGTATATTATTTCGTGACCAAGTCATCCGAAGAAAAAATACCAATTTCTTTGAAAACAATTGATCTTTTCGCAGGTTGCGGAGCCCTAACTTTGGGTTTTATCAACGCAGGATTCAACGTGATAGCGGCTTATGACAATTGGGAACTTGCGACTAATACATATGCATCTAATTTCTCTCACCCAGTTCATTGCTTTGATTTGAGCGATGAAAAAAAAGCAATTAATCATGTTAAGCAATATTCTTCTGAAATAATTATTGGAGGGCCACCTTGTCAAGATTTTTCAATTGCCGGCAAAAGAAAAGAATCCAAACGCGCAGATTTAACTATCTCTTTCGCCAAAATTGTATCTATTATTAAACCTACGCTTGTAGTGATGGAAAATGTTTATAATATAACCAAAAGTAAAAGTCTATTAGAAGCAATTAATGTTCTTAAATCTGCTGGATATGGAATCTCATCTCGTATCATTGATGCTAGTTTAACTGGTGTTCCGCAACGCCGTAAAAGATATTTTTTAATAGGATTATTAAACGGAAAAGACCATATTTTTGAAGAAGCTTTAGATAGTGGTCTTTCTAATAAACCAATGACGGTTCGTCAATATTTTGGCGATAGCCTTGATGTCGATTACTATTACGCGCATCCAAGAAGTTACAAACGTCGTGCAATATTTAGTGTTGACGAGCCTAGTTCCACAATTAGACGTGTCAACCGGCCCATTCCTCAAAATTATGTAAAACATCCTGCTGACAAAATAGATGTTAATGATCGATTAAGACCTCTTACTACGTTGGAAAGAAGTCAAATACAGACGATCCCAAAAAGTTTTAAAATTTTAGGTAGTAAATCGCAGCAAGAGCATCTAATCGCAAATGCTGTGCCAGTAAAACTCGCCGAGTATGTTGCACGATGCATTTTATTGACTTTAAAAAAAAATACTAAATAACATTTTTTTAGATTATAATACTATCTATGTAACCTTTATAGATAGGGAATCATATGCTAACTTGGGCTCAAATAGCAATAAATGCTAAAAACTTTTCTGAAGAATGGAAGGGGGAAACGTATGAAAAAGGAGAATCGCAGAGTTTTTACAACGAGTTTTTTGCCGTTTTTGGGGTTAAACGTCGTTCAGTTGCAAGATATGAAGAACACATAAAAAAATTAAACAATAAATCTGGCTTTATTGATCTTTTTTGGCCTGGAGTATTGCTTGTTGAACATAAAAGTGCTGGTAGAAATTTAATTTTGGCCGCTGAGGAGGCTGGTGAGTACTTCGATGCTATAGATGAAGACCAAAAGCCTCGATATCAATTAGTTTGTGATTTTCAGAAATTTGAGTTACTCGATAGAGATACAGGTGAACAAGTTTGTTTTACGTTGAACAATTTTTATAAACACATACATGCATTTTCATTTATTTTAGGAAAACAGAAGCCTCTTTATCGCGTTTTAGAACCGATCAACATTAAGGCCTCCAAACTTGTAGGAGAACTTTATGATATTTTTAATGTACTTGGTTATGATCCTAACTATTTAGACCAATTGCTGGTTAGAATTGTTTTTTGTTTGTTTGCTGATAATACCGGCATTTTTCAACCTAGGGGCATTTTTTTTGATTATTTGGACTCTAAAAGCGATGCAGATGGTTCAAATTTAGGTGACTTATTATCTAACTTATTTCAAGTTTTAAACAGTAATCTTGATCAGCGTCAACTTCATATTGATGTTGATTTAGCCCAGTTTCCTTATATTAATGGTGATTTATTTAAAGATATAATTCCGATTGCTTATTGTAATAATGAGATACGAAAACGACTCATAGAAGCATGTGGATTTGACTGGTCTAAAATATCACCGGCTATATTTGGATCGCTTTTTCAATCCATACTCAGCAAAGAAGAAAGAAGAGAGCTTGGTGGCCATTTTACCTCTGAAAATAATATTTTAAAGGTCGTTGACTCTCTTTTTTTGAAAAGTTTAAAAAATGAATTGAATGAAATAATGAGTTTTCAAGTAAGGTCTAGGATTTTTTCTCTTAAAAATTTTCAAGACAAACTTAGTAATTTTAATTTTTTTGATCCGGCTTGCGGGTGTGGTAATTTTTTGGCTATCTCATATCGTGAAATACGAAGACTTGAAAATATTGTTATTTTAGAACTACATAGATTGGATGCAATCGATATAAATTTACCAACTCTTTCAAAAGTTGATGTTGATCAATTTTTTGGTATTGAATTTCATAATTATTCTGCAAGAATCGCAGAAAATGCCTTATGGATGACCGATCATTTGGTAAACACTGACCTAAGCCTACAATTGGGAATTGTTTACCAGCGAGTTCCGCTCAAAGCCAAGCCAACTATTTATGTTGGGAATGCACTAAAAATCGACTGGAACAATTTATTACCCGCCAATGAATGCGACTATATATTAGGAAATCCGCCCTATAAGGGATCAAAAATTCAGACCGATTCTGAAAGAGAATCAATTCGAGTTCTCGCAAACATTGGTGGTCATGGTGGCACACTAGACTATGTTAGCGGGTGGTTTATAAAAGCAGGTGAATATGCTCAAGGTAAAACACGCATTGGATTTGTTGCTACCAATTCGATCACCCAAGGTGAACAAGCACATCAACTTTGGCCTTTGCTTTTTGATCGACTTGGGTTAGAAATATCTTTTGCACACCAGTCTTTCCCATGGATTACTGATAATCCTGATAGGGCTGTTGTTCATGTTGTAATTATAGGATTGGATTTTCAACAATATACACCACAAAATAAAAAACTTTATAAATATTCTAGTTTTTCTACCTCGCCTTCGTTTATTAAATGTAAACGTATTTCTCCTTACCTAATATCTGGAGATCACTTATCTAACTCTCATCTTGTGGTAAGCGAAATTAATAGACCGATAAACTCTTTGAATAAAGTTGTCACAGGCACTAAACCGATTGATGGTGGTTATTATATTTTTTCAGAGGAAGAAAAAAATGCGTTTATTCAAAAACAACCAAAGTCACTTAAATTTTTTCGTCCATTTATTGGAGCCAGAGAATTTTTATATAATAAAAAGAGATATATTCTTTATTTGCCAGACTGCCAACACCATGAGTTCTCTAAACTTAAGGAAATTAAAAAATTAATTTCTAACGTCCGGCTTTACCGCTTAGGTAAAATTAATAACAAGGCAAATAAAAGGAAACTTGCCAAGTCAAATTCATTATATAATACCCCCAGGAAATTCCATTTAACTGTAATACCGGAATCACCTTTTTTAGTTATCCCAGAGGTTACTTCAGAGAATCGTGACTATGTACCAATTGGATGGCTTGAACCACCAATTGTCCCTAGTAATTTGTTAAAAGTTATGCTTGATGCCTCACTATCAGATTTCGCATTTCTTACTTCATCAATGCATATGGCTTGGTTACGTGTTATAGGTGGCCGCCTTGAAAACCGTTATAGATACTCCATCGGTTTAGTATTTAACAATTTTCCTATACCATCAACTTATGATAAAGACAAGATCAATAAAATGGCGTCTGAAGTACTTAAAATGCGCGCAAAATATCTAGGGTCTTCATTAGAGGAATTATATGATAAAGAAAATATGCCTATTGATTTAAGAAAAGCCCATCTGAATCTTGATTTGATTATTGATAAGTCTTATAGAGTTAAAAAATTTAATAATAATGAAGAACGAATCTCCCATTTATTCAAAATGTATGAAAACCTTTTGTAATTAAATCTTATCGATCTTTAAATATTTTTTTTAAAATTTATTAGACTGTTTATATTTTAAATTTATTTTTTGCATCATAATAACGATTTATTATCAGTCTTTCTTGAGATAATCAATATAAAGACTAACAGTACGCTTTAACTGACACTTGACAGTTGAATTTAATGCGATGAATTCTGGACTTGACGTTAATAAATACATCATATTTTTCTCTGAATATGTTGAAGACAATTCGATCATTTTTAATACTCTACGAAAACGTGACACCGTGTCAATTATAACCCTTGGGCTATAGTCTACCATATTTTGTTCTAGCCAATCTCTGAACCCCTCTATATCTTTTTTCATTTTCACCTCACCATCTTACTCAGGCAAAAACGTTATATATCCATTGCATAATCCGTTAAAAAACCATTTAACTTCGCATCTAACCAATGGATTTATTAAGTTTATCTGAGATGGCTTTTTTCATGGCCATATAAATCTCTTCATCTGTTTTTCCGGGCAAATTATCCCAAATACCAGGAAATTCTTCTTCAATATAATAAGAGTAACCCATATCTTCCGGTGTTCCCCCTTGATCTTCAGGTTGCCACCCTTCTATTGTTAAACAGCTAAGCACCCAATCAGGATCTATTTTTTTATACTTCAAGTATATTTTAAATAATGTCACACTGATTTCCGGGTAAAATTCGTCAAAATTTAAAGACGCCTCATAAAATGGCTTTGCTTCTTCGTATTTTTTATCATCATACATTTTGTTTGCAGTCAATTCTAAATCATCACAAATATCTTCAGTCAATACGGAGTTCCATTCTTCTTCATTTTCTTTAAAAAAATAACGATTATATTTAAATTTTATTATAAAATCTTCCATAAACAACCTAATTGTGGCTGCATCACAAGTACTTAATTTATTAATTTTATTCCTGAAAATTTTCATCGTAATTTGCGATTCAAAAAAATTAATTTTCTTCTTCATAGGTCGCGACTCCTTTTGGAGAACCGTATTATAATATCTATCTTAGCTTATCAGCCTTTTATTTTAAACCTTCGGAACTCCTATTTTCAATTACAAATTGATATAAACAATTTTAAATATTAATTACTACAACATTATTTTTGTTAGTTTTCAAGTATTTATACTACTTTATGTGCTAACAATACGCGTCCTTACAATTAAATGCCATACGTCATATTAAGTCTTATGATTCAACAAATTTAAATTCACCAAGATGCGGAGGTATAACCCCTAATTCTGATAGGTTTTTATGAATACCTTCTCGGTGTTCCTCGTCAACCATTTTAATCTACCTATATTAGTTATGGATTAAACGGTGTTACCTCTGTTGTGTTCATCACTTGCTTCAAAAATATCCCATCTATTTCCCAAAAGATGGAAATCAATTCCCTTATCACCATTTTTCCACAATAATCCAGATAGTTATCCTAGGACTCAACCTCACCCCACCAATCCCCTTGACAACCAAATTCCATTTGTGTTGATCGATCGACCTAGACAGTTGGAATTCAGTAGTCAAGGAGGTCAGATGATGAAGGGCAACAACGGGAACAACCCCCAGAAGGGGTCTAGGATTACTGTAGAACCCATCAGACGGGTAGAAAACATCCAATCCATCAAGAAGATGTTGTCAGACGAGCCCAGGAACCTTCTCCTGTTCGTCCTGGGGGTCAACAATGGTCTACGTGCGGGTGACCTCCTCAGAACCCGTGTAAGGGATTTGAGGGGTCTGAAGCCAGGGGACTCCATCCAGATAATGGAAGGGAAGACCGGCAAGACCAACGTCCTAGTTTTGAACAAGGAGTCTCACAGGGTCCTCAGACGGTATCTGGATGAGGTCAACCCCCAGGACGGGGACTACTTGTTCAAGTCAAGGAAGGGTGGAAACCGTCCCATCTCCGTGGGGATGGTCAACCGTCTGGTCAAGGGATGGTGTCGGGGTATCAATCTAAGGGGAAATTATGGTAGTCATACTCTCAGGAAGACTTGGGGGTATCACCAGAGGGTTCGTTTTGGGGTGGACTTTGCCCTCATCTGTAGACGGTTCAACCATTCCAACCCATCGGTGACCATGAGGTATCTGGGTATCTCCCCTTCTGAGGTTGAGAAGATACTGATGAATGAGATTTGAGGTTATTGGTTTTTTGTAAGTTCAATAAATCTTACTGAGTTGCCGCCTTCTTCTGTCGTTCGCATGCAACATCTTGTGCATGACTATCGTAAATTTGAAAGAAGTATTGAGACCATTTGGTTTTGTCACGTCTTTGATTAATTGTCAGTTTTGCGTATTTTTTATTTCGTTGAGACTTTAATTTATCCATTTGTTTTTTAAAATTAATCATTTTATCTTTTAACTCACTAAAGTCTGAATTACATTTAAATGTCTGTCCCCAATGGAACTTATAAACGGTAGAGTATTTATTTTCTTCCTTACAGGCATTATCATATTTACCATATTTTTTTACGTATTTTTTAACAACTGAATTAACATCAATCACAACACCAGGTTCAGCAAAATTACGTTCTATAATTAAAAAAAGGTTGTCACCTCCATTTGGCATGGGAAACGATACTCTGTATAAACGTTTTTCCGATGGTATCTTTACCTCATATACACGAGCCCTAAAACAGATATTTTTTCGTTGATTCTTTAATTAATTGATTTGCCTTTAATTGTTTTAAAAGAGGCATAGCCTTTGATATAGGCATTCCGAGATAAAACCCCATAAATTTAAATTGTGATACATCTGTGAGTTCTTGTGCGTTAGCAGGATATAGTTGAAAGATTACTATATTTATTATGAGCATCAAAATGATTATAATTGTTTTCATGATATTTTCTTTCTTTTCCCTTTTATTCCCCACGGTACCCCCTGGTGGAGAGAGACAGAGATATATAATCAAAAAATAGGGGTTGGTGTCAAGGGAAGAGGATTTAGGGATATATGAGCACGTTATCCCTCCGGAAACAGTAGAATCTTACAGTCCTTCACCCTTTGAAGATTTGTGGTTGAGACGATGGGCTCCAGCTAACAGTTTGTTGTCATAATCAAAGATGATGGAGATTTGCGATGCCGTAAAAAATCCCTTTACTGCATTTTATAAAGTTTCATTTCAACGAGTATTTGCATAATTGCGTGCATAACCATAATTTTTCGTTTTTTGTAATTTGAATAGTATTCATCAATTTTTGGAAGTAAAGTGTTTATCCCTACATTTGCCCATATATCGAAAGCCTTATTAAATACTTTTGGGTCAGGAGTTCTTTGGTTCATAGCAAACCTTACACCTTGACCAACTCCTGCAATCACGCCATCATAATATCCCATCAAATAAAATGTTTTTTCTTTTTGTGACAATTTTACCCAACCATTTCCATCTATCATAACCGCTTTACTTTGTGTGGGTATTACTGTTATAAAAAGGATAACGGTACAGGCTATAAAAGTTTTTATGTATTTCATATCCTTACTCCCTACAAATCAAAAAAATCTCAATAAGAAGACAGACAATCCGGTTAGGATTTCACCTGATTTACTTGTAATCTAAATCAACCGATTAGTCTTGGAGTGTTCTTTCTTTATCAACCCAAGTTTATAAATGACATATAAACATGTAGTAAAACCAGAAGGAACATAAAATATAAAGTTCAGAAGTTTATCTGTATCATTCAAATCACTAGATAAATATCGGAAACCATCGGCACATCCAAACAAAACAGTGAAACCACCACATATACCAATAAGGATATAAAATACGTTTTTTATTATATAACCAAATAGTCCCTCTGTATCTCTTTCATACATTTTTTAGATACCTTTCCCCGAGAGGAACAAATTGAGATATATAATCAAAAATGAGGGGTATTTGTCAAGGGGAGAGGGATTAGGAGAGAATGGTTCTACTTAAATATTTCTTCTATAAGTCTCTCATTCCTCCCAATCTCCATCATTCTTCTATATGCGTCTCCACTTCCAAAATCATCTGGACTGATTTGAGCTGCATTGTGTTGATAAAAATCTTCTACCATTTTAACGGAAGTCCCAAAATAATTAGCTATTTGAAGATGTGTTAAGTTCTTATTTTTAAGAAGTCTCATCATGGCTGAATGCCTCAAACAATATAAAACTTTTGGTTCATTTTCATTATACATATCATAATCAATAAGCAGTCTTTTAAAATATTCTCCTAGTCTTTGAGGTTTTGTTTGGTTTGGGGTAACGAATACATACCGGTCAACTTTAAATAAATCTTCAAAACTCATACCTCTCAAATCTTCGTGCAAGTCTCGTAAGTATTCCAAATATGGTTTTATTTCTCTGGGGGCAATTACGTCTCTCTTTGATTTCCCTTTACCCTCAATTCTCAGATTGAAATAAATTCCATTATCGTGTCGTTGTGTAGATATACAATTCCACTTCAGAGGGTTAGTTTCTGGGCCAGGCCTGATTCCTGTTAAATATACGACTCCGATAAATCCATATAGTAGTTGTCTAACTTGACGAGAGATTTTCTTGTTTATCGTTTTATTCGTTTCCGGTTTTCTCCTTTTACCATCCTCCATCCAATCCCTAGAATTTAAAATTAATTTTGATATTTCATCTTGAGTAAAAAAAGGTCTTGGTTGTTGAGGCCGTTTCAACATATCCTTTTTAGAAACTATTGGTCTAACTGAAATATAATTTTTAGATTCTGCGTATTTTAAAAGATAGTTCAACGCAGAACAGTGATTCTGAATCGTTGATATACTCCTTGGTTTTGGTTTTTCTAATAACTTTTTACTTGGCTTCTTTTTTTTACTTTCCCAAAGAGGTAACTCTTCACTATACCTTTCAAAATCTGACGTTTTCACTTTCCTTATATCTATATCCCCCAATAGGTCTTTTACAGGGCCATCCAGTATAAGACTGTAATCATAATATATTGTTTTGTATCCTAATTGGCCCTTCATTTTATCTAGTATCGCCACAACTTTATCAGCCACATCTCTTATCAGTATTGGTTTATCTTCTACTTCAATACCTTCTTTATTTAAAAATCTAACTCTGTCAAATTCATTTCCAGCAATTTCTTTAGCTTCTTTAAAATCACCTGTTTTCGAAGAAAGTTTTCTCCATTTACCTGATGGCCAACGAAACATATAATACCAATTTGGGTTTCCGTCCTCCCTCTGATACAGAACTACCTTTCCATCCCTGATGTGAGTTTGGTTCTTCATCCAGGACTTCTTGGACATTAAACAGACCTCCCAAGACACAACACCATATACCGGACTATCATTTCCCAGATTAGGGGTAGATGTCCACTACGAACCTCTGGGTCATTCATGATATCAAATGGGAAACTGGGAAACAACTGGGAAACACTGACGAGGTTAGGGGTGTTCTGGTTAAATATATGAAATAATGTAATTAAAAGGATTTATAAAAGAATTAAAGTACGGTTTTATAGGGATTTGAAGTCCGGGAGCCCCACCAGTGAGCTTTCCACTTCCGTAGTTGGCAAAAACTATCACCGGCTCGGGTTAGCGTCAAGAAACGCTCTGCCGGCCGGC
>Ga0180009_10006462_pt1 | contig 12288 bp, 9 predicted proteins | sample OS_PC_MetaG_FD_123537 | JGI IMG/M metagenome (GOLD analysis project Ga0180009, IMG submission 123537) | Groundwater microbial communities from the Aspo Hard Rock Laboratory (HRL) deep subsurface site, Sweden - OS_PC_MetaG | ecosystem: Environmental > Aquatic > Deep subsurface > Groundwater...
AATATTTAATCTCTAAACTGTCTTTTAATGGTTCCTCAAAAAAGTTCCCAGTTACAAAAAGCAATTTCTATAGGATTAACACTTTGACATCAACGACTTACAGGTGCTCTATGACCTTAAATATTGTTGCCAAATCTGCCGGTTTAATAATTTTTTCCACTTCTGGAAATTTATATGCGATCTCGTTGCTGATCTCTTCGGCGCGCATAGAAGCAATAATTACTGTATCGATCTTTTTGTCAGGAATGATTGACGGCGATGCTACCCTATGTCCCCAGAAATTGCTCCCCTGTTTTTTGATATTATTATCGACTACAAAAATGTGGTTCTCTCTCAAGCTCTTCGATCTTTCGAACAGTTTTTGCGCACTATCTCCGCATCCCCACACGGCCACTTTTCTACGGTCTTGAAATAATAGAGTAAACACGTGGTTAATGAATGCATCATTGATATTCATTCGCTCCCGACAATGGGGACATATTGGTTTGTATCCGGTAAGAGTTCGGGAAAGAGGAGAGTAGGTTTGTTCGCTTCTTCCCTTACATTTTCCGCAGACTATCGAAAGGCGGCAACCGGAGCCCGAGATGCCAAGTATTTCAATTGCATCCGGTGTATAGGAATATTTCTTTTGATAATATTCAAACTTTTTTTCAAGCGCTTTATATTCATTCTCGCTCATCTTTGAAATATTAATTAAAGGACAATTGTCTTCTAAATACTTCAACTTGTCTTTGATTATCCCATGCTCGTAAGCAAATCTATATATATGTGCTCCGGGAAACACCCTTATATAAGTCAAATCGAGGTGGTATTCCCGATGTTTTTCCCACCACTTCAAGGAGTTATTTGCTTTTTCCCAGGTTTCTTCAATATCCCCAAAGATGAGGGCCCCTTGAATCCCAACTTTGGCTTCCTTTGTCAGCTTCAAGGCATTTTCTATCTGCTCCACTGTAATATGTTTCTTCATACTCTTTAATATGGTGTTGTCTGCACTCTCAACTCCATAGCTGATCACGTTACAACCGGAATATTTTAGGAGGTCTATCAGATTTCTATCTACATGATCGGCCCGTAGCTGAACACTCCAATTTATTCCGTACGTTTCCGCCCGTTCCTTTATCAATTCGCAGAAATCACGGGTTCTATCCCGGTCAAGAGAAAATAATTCATCACCTACACCCAGATATTCGATCCGATAATGGGACAACATGAAATCCAGTTCCCGGAAGAAATCATCCAGAGAGCGTTGCCGGTACTTCTTCCCGACGGGGTGATAACAAAAGGTGCAATCAAATGGACAAGACCTGCTGGCGAGCATATAGGCATATCGAGTCTTGCCGGACGCCTTGGAGGTATCCAGGTAAGCTGAAAAACCGAATCCTTCATAGTCCGGCCAGGGAATTGTCGCCAGGTCAGAAATTTCTTTACGCGCTCTCGTCGTGTGAAGGCGGCCATTTTTCTTATAAATCAAGCCATCTACCTCGGCAAGGTCCAAATTCTTTTCTAAGGAATCAGCAAGTTTACATACCGTGATTTCACCTTCTCCGATAACCCCAATATCCGCGCCTAGTCCCTCCATGACCACAGATGGCTGACTGCTTACCATCCCACCACCAACAACTGTGATGATGTCCTCCTTTGCTCTGCTGGCAGCCAGAATGACATCTTTCACACAATTGTACTCGCCACTCAGTGCACCAGTTAAGACAACATCAATTCCATGCTCCTTGATGGCCGCGCGAATCACATGACTGACAGGGCTGTCAGTTTGATTCAAATTTAGAGTGACAACATTCTTTCCTGTCTTCTTCAGGCTGGCGCTAACATAGGGAATTCCCACTGGAAAGAAATAAAAATCTCCAGATTTGTATACAACTCTTGGCATAATAATAAGGTAATTCATGCAAACCTCCTTAGGATTGAAAATTCAAAGGCTCAATAACAAAAAGATTTCCGTTGTTTCATTGCTCATTGAAACTCATCGTTTTTATTCAATAAAATCCTCACTTGTAAATACTTCAGAATACGGTACTGGAAGTGGTTTACCATATATTTTTTTAACAACATACTCATTAATAAATTTTCTGTCCTCTGCAATAAGACAAGTGTCAACATATTTTCCAAAATATTTAATCTTCATGCCCCTCTCAATAATGTCTTTTAGTGGTTCCTCAAAAAAGTTGCCAAGTGAAACATGAATATACGGGCAGGGCATCACATCGCCATACTTTGTAATAGACACCATTCTTTTAACTGCGATGCAACCTAAATTAAGTTTATAAGATGGTGTTAAATGTGTAAACACATTATACTTTTTCTCTAGTTCCCTCATATAATCCATATCATCTCTATTGACAAGAACATCAAAATTTCCCTCCCAAGATCCAACAGGCTTTGCATACGTTACAAATACTCCAACGCCTTTTCCATTCAAAAATTCCACAAATTCAATGAACTCTTTTGACCTAACTCTTTGCTTTGAAACTACAGTTTGTATAATAATGTTTAATCCGGTGTTCAAAGCCGCATCAATAGCTCTTATGGCTCTTTCATGCGAACCCTTTGCACGTCTAAATTCATCATGTTCAGCCGCTAAAAGGCTATCAAGACTCAATTGAATTTTATCAACACCTATACTTTTAAAATGTTTTGCTTTTTCTTCATCCAAAAACCACCCATTAGTATCCGAAACTATCCAAAATTTCTGAGGATCGATAGCCTCAACTATATCATCAAAATCCGGAAATACTAATGGTTCGCCGCCTGTAATTACAATCTGCGCAAGCCCCATTTCGTCAGCCTGTCGTGAAAGTTCTTTAACATCACTAATTGTAAAAAACCTATTTCCATTTTTACCTCGCAATCTAGTTACATCACAATGCTGGCAATGAAAATTACATCTATAATCGTATTGAAATTGAAGTATGGCTATACTCTCTCCTTTTTTAACTCTCTCATCAAATTTCATGATTTTTTCATAGACATAAGGTTTTTCTTTTTTCAGCAAATTTCTTTTTGCCGTTTCATCCGGTTCTAATTGCCCTTGTTGAGTTGTCATAATATTTGCCTCCATAATAAGTTCTCGACAGTTAAAAGTTCTCACATGCTTTTGGTTCTAACTTGTTGAAATTGCAAGACTTATCTCTTGACCGCTGCCCATTTTTTAAGCTTAGCAATCTCAACGGGTTACGGAGAACTTTTCACTGTCGAGATAAGTTTAAGAGTTTATAATCACTATATAGGGATATTAAACATATCCACATATTTGTGCCAAAAGGGATTTTCTGTTGCAAGCATCTTTGCAGTATTTATGTATTGTTGTGTTTTTTTTAAATTACCCAGTTTTTCATAACATTTTGCGGCATAGTAATATGCGATAACATGGTCACTTTTTGCTTTTATTGCATTCTCAAATCCTTTCAACGCCATTTGGTAATTGCCCAAACGGAAGTCGCTATTTTCTACAAAATTAAGCTCCAGATTTAAGATATATGCCATTTCCTGTATATATTCAGCGGTAAAATCTTCAGTTTCGATAACCGCCTTTTTATAATCACTACCAATACAATCTTCTTTAAGATAATTCTTTTTTTTACATATATCATACATTTCACTTCCCACAAGAGGATTTGCACAAAATATTAAGAACCAGTTTGCGTTAATAGTTTTTAAAAATGATCTTGCATCCTCAATATCCTGTTTTGTTTCACCAGGAAGTCCTATTAATATATTCACAAGCATATATATTCCTAATTCACGGCAATCGTCTGCTACACGTTTAACTATGGAAAGGTTCAAAGGCTTGTGCATTATTTTCTTTAAAACCCTCTCACTTCCCGATTCAACAGACAAAACAATCTGATTCAGCCCTGCGCTTTTTAAAGCTCCAAGCATTTTTCTGTCAAGAGCATACAAACCCAATCCATTTTGAAAAACGGCATTTAATTGTAATTTCCTTACTATATCAATGATTTCAAAAGCTCTTTGTTTATTCGCTACGAAGTGATCGTCTTGAAAAACAAGTGTTTTTGCTCCATATTTTTCCCTAAGGCGCTTAAAATCCTCTCTAACTCGGCTGATGCTATGATAGCGCATCCTTCTTCCGTGAACCGTGTGTGATGAGCAAAAACAACAATGAAAAGGGCACCCTCTGGATGTCATTACATGGAAATTCTGCTTTTTCTCGTCGATAGCAACATTAGCCGTTATGGCCGGGTTTAATCCATAATCATCGGTATCGCAAATACCATAATCATAAAAGGGTATTTCATCAATATTTTCTATAAAATCATGTTGGAATAACTGCCTGCTTTCAACTTTTCTCCGCGTAATCCACGAAGGATTTTCTTCAAGGTGTCGAAATTTATCATCTGCTTGCACAAGACCTAATAGAGGCTTTTCACCCTCACCGTAGCAAAGAGCGTCAAAGCATGCGCTATCTCCAAATATTTCTTTATACATATTTGTTGGGACACTGCCACCTGCAACTATAACAGCGTTGGGGAATATATCACGGCAACATTGCGCAATATCCATCATACTCTGATATGCCGGCGTAAATAATGTAGATAGACCTATTATGTTTGGAGCATAATCAACCCACCTTGGCGCTGAAAGAAGGTCATGGAAAAACTCTGCAAAAGAACTATATTCAAAGCTTTCCAATTTATTTAAAACAATGTTAAAATCAACAAGCTTGGTTTCTGCCGCAGTATGCTTTTTCACATACGCGCTCAAAGATGGCACACCTAAAGGCATTTCGGTAAGCACACTTCCAAATTGACCATATTTCTTTTTTACAACTCTTTCGTTATATGAAGGATTTATAAATTGTTTAAAACTAATATGCGGTGGAACTATAAATAAAATTTTATCCATTTTCAACCTTTTTGCATTAGTCATGCTAAACAACTTCCAGACCATAATCCCTCAATATAGCAATATTTATATTTCTATCAAACTTCTGTCGTATAATCCTTGCTACTTCATCGGAGTAACTAGCAGCCATAACAATAACAGCATCTACGGGGTCTGAGTCTAGTTTGTCAGGAGAAACAATTGGTATATGTGTGGCGGGTGTGTATTTGTTCTGTTTAAATGCGGCAGAGTCAACAACATACTTGATTTTGCCGGTTAAATTTATTAAAGAAATGACTGCAAGTGCCTGGTGACCAGCACCCCATATAGCTACCTTTTTATCTTTAAAACGACTAATGTATTTATCTATTTCATTTTTAAGTTGCGCTTGATACTTATAAAAATGCGTTATATCTATCTTTCCCCTTTTCTTTACAATAGCAGAAATTATGTATTCGTGCCATACTTCATTACAGTCAATAATTTCAAAACCATTTTGCCATAATGTTGAACTTAAAGTTTCCTTGGTAAAATAAAATAGATGATCACCTATAAATTCAGAGAAAAGTTTGTTGCGTAAAATCATATCAAAATTTGGCACCTCAACAAGTCCTACAGCATCGTCTGCCAAATTATCATATATTCCTCTTAAGGTTGAATTTGGATCTGGAAGGTGTTCTATAAAATTCAAAATAAAAAAGGCATCAAATGGGGCATAGTCTAACTTATCATTACTACTTTGAATAAATCCTTTTGAAACCTTTAGCCCATTTTTGACACATTGCTTTACAGATTCTGCCGAATGCTCTAACCCATAAGTATCTACACCAAATTGCTGCATTAAGTCCAGATACTCCCCCCGACCACAGCCTATCTCAACAATTTTCTTATTTTTGAGAGAATATTTCTCTACAAAGTTACTAAATTGCTTTAGGCGGAATTCTTTCATTTCCTCCGAGAAAGCAACGGCGCGTATAACCTCCTTATAATAAGGAACAGGATCATTACTTAGCTGCACCAATCCACAACCTGAACACTGACAGACTTCCAGATCAACTCCTTTATCTCTTTCAAGCGACTCTGCGTCTGGCAAAAATTGAGCAGCCTTTGGCATATTCTCGTATCGTAGCAATGGTTCTTCGAAAAATTTATGTCCGCATACTCTACACTTATTTATTGACATAAAATACTCCCATAATTCATCTTTTATCTGTCAGATAATCGTTCTCGGGATATGAGCATTTAATTTAGCGATTTCAGGTTTTCTGTCGAAAAGCTCCAATATATCTTTTGTCGTAAATATTTTATCCGGTTCGTAAAGTTGGTTGTAAATCTCAGTTAATAGCCTATAGTCCGATCCGTGATCAAGCACCCACCGATGATGGCATAAACCCTTAAAGAGTTCAAGGCAACCTATCCGAAAAAGCTCGGGATGCTTTTGCATATATGGTGTGATATGTTCTCTATCGGATAGTCGTCCCGTCTTTTCCCAGGCCTTTTTGAGTGTAGGATAAGAAAAGACGGTTACATCTAGTCCAGTTGGGAATTCTCCTCCAAGATAACAAAAATCGTAATTTCCTCTAAAATAATATGTAATCACTGTATCAACTACATTAGGATCTATAACCGGACAATCGGCCATAATTCTAACAATATGCTGCAAATTATACTTCGTAGCTGCTCGAAAGAATCTATCTAAAGGGTCCTCTTCGCTGCCTCTAAATATCGTAACACCGAGGTGTCCAAACAACCTCACAATGGCTTCATCTCTTCTGTTGATAGTAGTTGCAATGATAATCTTTTCGATGTTCATGCAATGCTTTATTCTTTCATAAACATGTATAATGACGGGTTTGCCAGCCAAAGGAAGCAGAACTTTGCCAGGTAATCTAGTGGAACCAAGGCGGCCTTGAAGAATGGCTGTGACTTTCATATATATTTCCTATATATTTCCTGCACTTTTATCAGGTTTACAGGACAAGAGTCATGCCACATAAGATAACCCGGATCTTTATTTGATAAACCTCCGTTTTTAGGAATAAATTTATTAGAAAGAAAGCATTTATACAAAAATGAGATGAAATGCCCTCTTGTTTTCTGTCTTAGGATTATTTCGTTGATGGCTATAGGATTGGGTTCAAATTCAATCTTAGTACCGATTTCCGTTTCTGCAACTTTCAGAACTCTTTTTTCCAGTTTTTCCTTGAATCGCACGATTCCGCCAGGTACATGCCAACCTTCACCAGAATATTGATTATCCCTCCATGCTAAGAGTGTCTGTCCATTTTCATCCTTTATAAGCAGATCAACATTTACCATTGGAGTAATTCGGCTAATAAAGAGAAATACCTCTTCAGGTAATCCTAATGAAGGATTTGATATCTGCTTATCCAAGAAGTCGATTGCTTCATGTATTTTCATTATTTTATTCCTCTAAGGGCGTTACAATCATATTTGCTTTAAATTCTTCTCTATCTAAAAATGGATATAAATCCTCCATCGGTTTTGAAACAATTGAACCGTCTGGTCGGACTTCAGAAGAAAGTCTTGGCACAGTTTCAAGCATCGGATTAACTATTACATCACAGACTATAGGGCCTTTATCATGGAGTATTTCCTTCACCTTTTCTCTTAAATCCACCTGATTCGTTATACTCGTTGTTTTTATACCATATGCCGAAGCAATTTTACAGGTATCAGGAAGAGTTAAGCCGCTTGATAGATCACAACCTACATAATGACCGGAAAAGTGTTTTTTTTGAGTCATCCTAATCGAAGCATATCCATTGTTATTTAAAATAAAAAGCTTAATAGGAAGTTGTAATCTATGCAAAGTTTCTAATTCCTGGATATTGTGCTGCAATCCCCCATCACCAATAATGCTGATTGTTCGTTTTTTTTCGCTGGCAAGACATGCCCCAATACTCGCTGGAAGCCCAAACCCCATAGATCCCAATCCAGGGGTATTTAAAATACGCTGTCCCTTTCTAACCCTAAATGCCTGCATTGTTATCTCGCTACAACCTCCCGAACTTCCAGGGACAAGAATATCATTTTCTGTCATTAATTCAGATAGAGCATCTACTAATACATAGGTATTTACGGGTTCCTTTTGCCTCCAATATTCGGGAGCTACCACAGGATATTTATTTTGCCAGGATACACACCGAGATATCCAGCCTGACCGGTCCTTAGACTGCACCATATCCAGATTATTGATTAATTCCTTTATGAAGGCTTTTGCATCTGAACATATAGGAACATCAATATTCATTTCCATCTTTTTAATTTCAGCTTCATCAATATCCACTACCACCTTTTTAGCCATACGTGCAAAATTATGATAGCTAAAACCAACCTGAGCCAGATCAAGACGGGCACCTATTGTGAGTATGAAATCAGAGTTCTGCTGGATAAAATTAGCTCCTCGCTGTCCTATTGCCCCCGGTCTTCCGAAAAAGAGTTCATGATTCTCTGGTAATAAATCAATGGTTTTCCATGTTGTAAGCACAGGGACTTTAAGTGAATTTATTAAATATAAAAACTCTTTTTCTGCTTTTGAAAGCCGTATCCCGTTTCCGGATAGGATTACAGGTCTTTCTGATTTATTGAGCAAGCCGATAAGTTCCTTCACTTTTGTTTGCAGTTCATTCTGATTATTCTTGTGGGCTATCTCTAAAGGATCGAATCCTTTCAGATCATCTTCATAGATTCTATCACCCTGAACATCTAAAGGTATATCAATCCATACTGGTCCTGGGCGTCCAGTCCGGGCAAGATATACTGCTTTCTCCAGATGGTATTTTACACTAAGTGGATCCATAATAGTTGCCGCATATTTTGTGATAGGTTTTACTAATTTGATTATATCTACTTCCTGAATCCCCATCTGCCTGACTCCGCTATCACCCATCATATCAGAACGTTTTGCCTGTCCAGATATAACAAGGACTGGGGTTGAATCAATCCATGCGCCGGCAACACCTGTAATGGCATTAGTTCCGCCCGGCCCCGTTGTTACAAGGGCAACCCCTATATTATTAGTATATTGTCCATAAGCCTCGGCAGCTATAGCTGCCGCCTGTTCATGAAGACAACAAACATATTCTAAATCACTGCACTTACCAAGAGAATCTACCAAATGCATACAACCACCGCCTGGTAACAAAAAAACATGCTTAACATTAAGCCTTGAGATAAAATTAATTACATAATCTGATAATTTAATCGCCATTTTCATTGTATTGGGTTATTCCCTTCCTCGGACAAGAAGTTTCTATACCACTCTATCGTCCTAGCTAACCCTCCTTCTAAAGTATATCTTGGTTTCCAACCCAACATTTTTCTTGCCTTTTTTGCTGATAGGTATTGATGTTTTATCTCATTTGTTGCCTCATTTAACACAACAGATTCAAGATTGTTGTTCATAATCTCGATGATTTTATTTACTATGTCCAAAACAGTTATCTGCAGTTCATTGCTGAAATTAAATGCCTGACCATGAATCTCTTTGTCTTCCATTTTCTTAGCCAAAAACAAATATGCTTCCACAGCATCCTCAATATAGAAATAATCACGGATAAAAGTTCCGTCACTTCTTATGACCGAGGATTTATTGTTCAATATTGAATGGATAGTTCCCGGCACGATCCTATTAAAATTCAGATCCCCCCCACCGTAAAAGTTGCCACACCTTGTTACACAAACAGGGAGTTTATAGCTTTCAAAGTATGCCCTGCATAATAAATCTCCACAACTTTTAGAAACATCATAGGGATGCCTTCCCTCCAGCGGTGTATTTTCATCATAAGGTAATTTTTCTTGATCTCCATAAGCCTTATCGCTGGAGGCAAATACTATTCTTCTAATTAAAGGTGCTCTACGGCAAGCCTCTAAAATATTCCATGTTCCTTTAATATTTGTTTCAAAAGTAGAAATTGGGTTCCTGTTGGCTATCGTAACAATGGTTTGCGCAGCCAAATGAAAAACTGTATCAATTTCATATTCGTTTATAGCCCTTTCTAAAAGAAAATAGTCTTCTATCTCCCCCCTTACGATGTTAATCTTATTGTTAAACCCCGACCAATTTAGATTAGATTTTGGCACCAAATCTCTAATCAAGCCAGTAACATTAGCACCCCTTTCAACCAGAGCTTTGGTTAGCCAGGAACCAAGCAAACCCGTACAACCCGTTACAAAAACATTTCGGTCTTCCCAGAATTTATCCGACATAAGTTATCCCCAAACTTTCCATGGTGGATTACAAGATTTCCATAGATCATTTAATAAATTCAGTTCTCTGTAGGTGTCTACACACTGCCAGAAGCCATCGTGAGGATAAACCATTAACTCACCATCTGCTGTCAGATTTTCTAATGGTTCACTTTCTAAAGAACAGTTATCGTCTTCTTTTAGATATTTAAAAAAAGTGTTGTTAAATACAAAAAAGCCACCATTGATTAACCCTTCATTAACCTGGGGCTTTTCATGGAATTTAACAATTTGATTCCCTTTCATCTTGAATTCACCAAACCGGGAAGAAGGATGGACCCCTGTCATTGTTCCTATTTTCCCATGCAATCTATGATATTCAACAAGGTCTTTAATATTTACATTGCATACTCCATCACCATAAGTTAACATAAACAAATTTCCATCAATATATTTCTCTATTCTTTTTATACGGGCACCAGTCTGTGCTTCTTCGCCTGTATCTGCAAGTGTAACACGCCAATTTCTTTCCTGATGACCGCTGTGAAATTGAATACCGTTGTGATTACCTAATTGAACAGTAAAATCATTATTCATTGCCTCGTAATTTAAAAAATATTCTTTAATCATATTTCTTTTATAGCCGAGGCAAAGAATAAAATCCTTAAATCCATAATGAGCGTAGATCTTCATTATGTGCCATAGGATTGGTCTGCCGCCAATTACTACCATAGGCTTAGGACGATATTCTGTTTCCTCCCGCAAACGTGTTCCTCGTCCTCCACATAGTATAACAACTTTCATTATATCTACATCTCCTCCTTTTCTAAGTTCTTATGCATAGAGGTTATAATACCACTCCTTACAATCCTTACAGAGCAGTAATTTGTCATATTCTTCATCCTTGTGTGCCTGCCAGATGTCTTTTAAATTTTCGCTTTCTAAAATCTCACTTAAGCCTTGCTCTTTCAGATTTCCCAACGGATGCTCTCCATCAAAATCTTGCCGGCAAAGAACAACATCCCCATTCCAGAGGACAGAAATCCCACTCTGCAATTGCTTACAGGGAAATCTCTTTAAAGGAGTAACATCAATGACGCTTCTGTCTTCTATCTGGCCACAATAGTTATTAAAATGGCCAATAATTGCATGCTCAACTGGTGGAAATTTATCATAAAATGTTCCCCAATACAGCTTGTCCAATGGCTTCATCAATTTTGCTCTTTTTTTCTCAAGCTCTACCTCAGTCTCTCTTACCTCATCTGGCTTTTTAGCCTTACCAATTTCTTCTTTGACAGGTTCTCTCCAGTTCAATTTATCTTTTATTTTATTTAACTCCTCCTCCAGGGGTCTAAGCTCTTTTGTTACCTCTTCCATCTTCTGTTTCCAATTGAGCATCTTTCTTAACTTATCCTGGAAATCCCATTTGTCCATAAACCGCTCTATCTCAGCATCGGTTTCCCTCATCTTAAGGTTTTGAACACCAATTATAGGCTTCACTTTTCCCCACCAGCCAGTCGTATCTTTTTCCATCCCTGCAACCTTTTCTTTCTTCAATTTTAAGAACCTTGTAATGTTCTCTGTGACCTTATCAAAAACATCAACTCCTTTCACCTTAGCATAAGTCTCCTTAGTTGCCGCATCAAGACCAAAGATGATATAATCAACAAATTCTCTCTCGATAATTTGTTTTGAAAGTTCCTCGGTTAATTCTAACCCATTAGTCCAGAGGCCGACTTCAAGCCCTTTGACTTTTGCATAAGAAAACATCTCTTTTGCCTGAGGATGGAGCAGGGGTTCGCCAAGACCTGAGAAGTGGACACCTACAAAATAACTATTGTACGCTTCATCAATGATCTTCTTAAACAGCTCAAAATCCATATATCCAGTCCCTCTCTTCATCCTTTGGTGGGGACACCCAATACACTTTAGATTGCAATCATTGGCTACTTCAATCTCAAGCTGATTTCCCACCGATATTCCTAATTTAGAAAACGCTATACCCTTATGCCGAGAAACAGAATTTCTTATGCCTGGACTACTTGGCTCTAAGGAGATTGCTTTATCAAACTGCTCTATGGCCTCCTTGTATTCCATCTGGCTGAAATAGGCAAGTCCTTTATGGAGGACGATGCTAGCCTTTATGTTTGGATCCCTTGGCTCTAAGGAGATTGCTTTATCAAAAAGTTCTATGGCCTCCTTGTATTCCATCTGGTTGAG
>Ga0180009_10006463_pt1 | contig 12287 bp, 14 predicted proteins | sample OS_PC_MetaG_FD_123537 | JGI IMG/M metagenome (GOLD analysis project Ga0180009, IMG submission 123537) | Groundwater microbial communities from the Aspo Hard Rock Laboratory (HRL) deep subsurface site, Sweden - OS_PC_MetaG | ecosystem: Environmental > Aquatic > Deep subsurface > Groundwater...
AAACCTGAAAAATGACGTGGCGGACATGCAGGATAACTTCCGCAGCGACCACGCCGATATGGCCGACAAGCTGAAAGAGAATCTTCAGGTGTTCGTATCCGGCGTAAAGGCCACCGTGTCCGATCTGGAAAAGCAATTTCGCAATGAGCATGCCGAGCTGACCGGCAAGGCCAGGGCTGAACGCCAAATGTTTTTTTTAAACGTGAAACAATCGCTTGACGCCTTGAAGCAGAAAACAGCCGATCTTCTTCAGGATATTAGCGATGACCTTGCCGGCGTCCGCAAGGCATGGTCCGGCGCAACGCCTGCCGGGAAAAGGGCTGCCGAAAAGGTGTGCCGACCCGCCAAAACTCAAACAGAACCGAAGAAGGTTGACTTTCCAGCCGAAGTCCACGTGAGATCGGAGAAGGTCGCGCTTTCGGTTAAAGACAAAGATCAGAAAGTGCAAGAAAGTAGCGCAAAGGCGCCTTTGAAGGTGCGCCGGCAAACCAAAGTCCAAGCAGAACCGGATGACCTCATACAGATCAATGGAATCGGTTCCGTCATGAGCAAGCGTCTGAACAAGGCCGGTATTTTTACGTTCGCAAAATTGGCTTCAAGCACCATTGAGGAACTCCAGGGAGCGCTGGGGGAATCGGCAAAGTTCACCAACTTTGAGACGTGGATCATGCAGGCCAGGAAATTGAGCAGCTAAACAGCGTGTTCGCCTCAGGTCCCGGTCTTTTTTTGTCAAATTTACGAATCATCAATGTCGGGGGCGTTTCAATGAAAAATAAACCTTTTAGTGTCATCTCGGAAGCAATCCAGATAATACCGATGCCAAATGATAGCGTTCTGCCCGAGCCCAGCAAGGAATTCGTCAACACCCCTTACATCCAGGATGTGACGGAACGCGCTCTTGCTTATCTCAATGTGGGATATCCGGTGCACTTCTCCGGCCCCGCAGGCACGGGAAAAACAACCATTGCCTTTCATCTTGCCGCACAGCTCGGTAGACCGGTCTCTCTCATTCACGGAGATGACGAGTATGGAAGCTCCGACCTGATTGGACGGGATTCGGGATACCGCAAGCATAAACTTGTAGACAATTACATCCATTCCGTCATGAAAACCGAGGAGCATTTGAATACACAGTGGGAGGACAACCGGTTGACCACGGCCTGCAAGAACGGGAATACGCTCATTTACGATGAGTTTACCCGGTCCAGACCGGAAGCCAATAACGCGCTTCTCAGTGTTCTGGAAGAAAAATTTTTAAATCTGCCCAGGCTTCGAAGGGTCGATAAGGGGTACCTGGAAGTGCATCCCGATTTCCGGGCGATCTTTACTTCCAACCCCGAGGAGTATGCAGGGGTCCACAAAACCCAGGATGCGCTGATGGACCGCCTCATTACCATTCATCTGAGCCACTTTGACAGGGAGACGGAGGTGCAGGTTGCAATAGTCAGGTCGGGTCTGGAACCTGTCGATGCCGAAACCATCGTTGATATCGTGAGAGCGTTGCGAAGTACGGGAGTTAATAACAACCGGCCCACCATCCGCGCCAGCATCGCCATTGCCCGCGTCCTGGCAAACCTTGGCGGGCACGCCCGGATGGACGACCCTATTTTTATGCGCATATGCCGTGACGTTTTGAGCACGGATACGGCCAAGGTTACCCGCGGCGGCCAGACGCTCATGCCCGAGGTGCTGGCGGATGTTATGCAGAAGGTCTGCGGAATCCGGACATAACCGGCAGGCAACCCTTAACCGGTACGATTTGAACGAACGACCCGGAGGCGGGGTGATGAGAATTGGTGATTTTCGATTGATGATGGATGGACTTCCACCATTTAATCCAGATTTCACAACCGCGTTCGGATGATCGGTATCATCCGTGCAATCTGCGAAATCTGTGAATAAAAAAAAGGACCCAAAAGATGTCTTTACCCAAAAAAACCATGCGAGGCTTGGCAAACATCCGCACACGCTCGGGAACCCGCGACCAGGTATCCGAGCCTTACAAGGCTTTTCTTAAAATCGGATCCCTGGAGATGGAGAAAGCCCGGCGGGGCAAGGAAAAGGAAAGCGCCCTGAATCGTGTGCAGAATATAGATGCACGTTTCCGGGAAATCGAGGCTGAAAAATCCGAACTTCTGGAAGCAATCGGCATAACAGCCACCGGAAGTGCTCACGCCAATCCGGCCAATGGGCCGAAGCGTGCGCCGGCCGATAATAAAGGCGGATTCAAAATATCTTACTGAGTATCGGATGGATTACAATAAGGAGACAAACCGATGCCAAGGTTGAAGGGGGCGGCCCATATTCACACCAGCCGAACGATCCGAGGTTTTCGGTCCTGTAGGCACTTTACCGGAATATCTCTCACCCACTTTGAGTCCGGCCGGATCGGATTCGAAAAAGAGAAAATAGCCGTCAGAGAAGCGTTGAATAGAAGACACGGTCGGAGTCACCGGGCCGGTTCTCGTCTGCTGTCCGAGGGTGTTCCGGTTCATGACAGGAAGACGCTTATTGGCGATAAAAACAAGAAAGGGAAAAAAAGGGACAAGATATGAAAATCAACTGTCTTTCCTGCGGGCACAAAGTGGATCTGGATGATGTTTACGATGATTATCAAGGCCTGATCAGGTGTTTGACCTGCGCCGCGATGCTGGAAATCAAAACCGAGGAAGGTCAACTCAGATCGGTCAGATGGACCACCGTTTCGCCATCCCCTTTGGAAGAGAAAACCGCCTGAGGGCGCTTTGATAATTACCCACAAACGTAAGAAAAGGATTGGGAAAGCAAAATGGCTGCGCAATCTCCAGATCAGAAAGGAAGATACTTATACGCCGTAATTGCCGGGGCGGGCGGGCAAAACCTGGAAACACCGGGAATTGACAACGGCAGCCTCTATACCATTTCAGAAGGGAAAATTTCGGCCGTTGTCAGCGATGTCCCCAATAAAAAGCTGCGACCGGAACGGCGACACCTGGCGGCCCACCAGAGTGTGCTTCGGCGGTTGATGGAAGAGAGCACGCCGCTGCCCATGGCATTCAGTATCATTGCGGACGGTTCCCAGGCAATCAGGCGGATACTGACCCTCAACCAGGAAGCTTTCCAGGAAGCGCTTGACCATGTCACCGGGAAAGTGGAAATGGGGCTGCGGGTCACTTGGGATGTACCGAATATATTCGATTATTTTGTCAACACCCATCCGGAACTCAGAGCGGTGCGCGATCGGTATTTCGGCGCCAATCGGGAACCGGCGCACGAGGATAAGCTCGCGCTGGGGCGTATGTTTGACAACCTGTTGAATGAAGAAAGGCAGATTCATACCGAAAAGGTAGAAGAGATTCTTTCCAGTGTCTGTTTCGGGATCAACGGAAACCCATGCCGAAGCGAATTGGAGGTCATGAGCATGGCCTGTCTGGTGGGACGGGATAAGGCGGAACAAAAAGCGTTTGAAAAAGGCATTTTGGAAGCAGCCAATCTGTTCGACAACAATTATGCCTTCGATTACAACGGCCCCTGGGCCCCCCACAACTTCGTTGCCATTGATCTGCAACTGTAAGGGCCTGAAAGGATAACATGCTGCTTGTTGATGACATACTGCTTTTTCCGATGCGCAGTATCCTTTGGATATTTCGCGAATTGCACAACTCCGCCCAGCAGGAGATCGAAAACGAAGCCGAGTCCATCACGGCCGAACTGAGCGATCTTTATATGATGCTGGAGACGGAAAGAATAACGGAAGACGAGTTCGACGCCCGTGAAAAACAGCTCCTTGACAGGCTGGAAATAATACAGGAGCGCAATACCCATATCGAAGATGAAGATGATGAAGACCTGGATAAACCGGAAGAGTGACCGGTGACCAGTGATCAGTGACCGATAACTGATAACCGATAACCGGTAACCGATCAACGGGAGCGCAACCAGAAGGATGTCAACGTTTGAACACAGAACCACACAAGGACGCGCCTTTTTTTTTGCACAACAGCCATTTGCGACTCCTTTTTTTCGGCGGCAAAGGCGGTGTCGGCAAGACAACGTGCGCTACGGCGACGGCGCTCAGACTGGCAAAACGCACCGCGGAAGCCTCCTTTCTCATCGTCTCGACAGATCCGGCCCATTCTCTGGCCGATAGCTTGGCCGACACCGCCCTTCCTCGCAATTTAAAAGTTATCGAACTCGACGCAGGAAAATCCCTAACCGCTTTCAAGAAAAACCATACGCAGAAACTCAGAGAGATTGCATCCCGCGGAACTTTCTTTGACGGAGAAGATATCAATGAAATTCTGGATCTCTCGCTGCCGGGTATGGACGAGTTGATGGCCTTCCTCGAGATCGCCGGGTGGGTGGAAAATGAGACGTATGACTGCATTGTGGCGGATACCGCTCCGACGGGGCACACCCTTAGACTGCTGTCCATGCCGGCGTTGATCAAAAGGTGGCTTGATGCGCTGGATGCGCTGCTGGCCAAACATCGTTATATGAAGAAGCTGTTCAGCGGTTCTTATCGACCGGATGAGCTGGATAAATTTCTGTCCGGGCTGGCCGATTCGGTCAAACAGATGGAGGCGCTGCTGCAGGATCCGAAACGATGCTGTTTTGTTCCCGTTATGCTTGCCGAAGCCTTGAGCGTCACCGAGACGTTGAGACTGTTGGAGGGATTGAAACAATCAAAGATACCGGTCACCAATATCGTGGTGAACCGGCTTTACCCGGAAAGTGTTTGTATGGTTTGTTCTGACCGGCACATCCGACAGATGGGAGAGCTCGGTCAACTTGAGGGAAAAATATCCGCTTATTCGCTATGGAGAGTTCCCCAATATCCGGAAGAAATTCGCGGTTCCGCCCCTCTCGAGGTGTTCTGGGAGGGATTGGTTCCATTGAACAATCCAAAATCCAAAATAAACGATCAACAATCCAAAATGGTCTCATCGGTTGAGGCGCCCGGCAAGCTGCCCGCTCCTGAAAAGAGGCTCCTGGTTTTTGCCGGAAAGGGGGGAGTTGGAAAGACCACCCTGGCCTGTGCCACGGCCGTCAGGATGGCCCGGACATTTCCGGACAAGGGGATTTTTCTATTCTCCACGGATCCGGCCCATTCCCTGTCGGACTGCCTGGGGAAACGGATCGGAGCGGCGCCGACAGAGATTATTCCAGGACTGACAGCCATGGAGATCGACGCACAGGCAGAGTTCGATGGCTTGAAAAAAAAGTATGCGGCAGAACTGGAGAGGTTTCTTGTCGCCCTCTCGCCCGATCTGGACCTGACATTTGATCGCGAAGTGATGGAACGCGTCATGGATCTCTCTCCCCCCGGTCTGGATGAAGTGATGGCCCTCACCTTGGCCATGGGTTTTCTTGCCGAGGATCGGTACCAGGTCTTCGTGCTCGATTCAGCCCCGACGGGGCACCTGATCCGGCTTTTGGAAACTCCGGAACTCATTCAGCAGTGGCTCAAGATGTTTTTCAACCTGTTTCTGAAGTACAAGCGCGTTTTTCGACTTCCCGGGATCTCGGAGCAAATGATCCGGATATCAAAAGACCTCAAGCGCCTGCGTGCCCTGTTGACGGATTCCGACCGGTCGGCGCTATATGCGGTGACCATACTGACGGAGATGGCATTTCAGGAGACAGCGGACCTGGTGGATGCCTGCCGGCGAATGGGGATAAATGTGCCGGCGCTTTTTCTCAATCTTGCCACACCAATCAGTGAGTGCCCTCTTTGCGCGGCCCTTTACCGGAACGAGGAGCAGATCAGAAAAAAGTTTGAGCGAACCTTTCCCGAAAAGCCCCAGGTCCTGGTCCATTACATGGGGGAAACGCGGGGCATGCAGCGAATCCAAGCGCTGGGAGAAGTCTTGTACAATTGATGATTGGAGGAAAGAAAAAATTATGGCTGATTTTTCCAGCGAGGAAACGGAACATATCTCTCTTTGCGAAACCTTGGATCGCATTCTCAACAAAGGTGCCGTTATTTTCGGTGAAGTGGTGATTTCCGTTGCCAATGTTGATTTGATCTACATTGCACTGCAGGTGATGATCGGTTCAGTCGAAACGGTGCGGGGGGAAATGCCAATAAGTGGTTCTAATCCTCCTCCCATAAGACTTGGGATTAGGGCAGACAATGTCGGTAAATTAAGGTTAGATTCATGAATTATAGGTCGTATGCTTACATCAATCAAAACCGGAGGTTATGACCAATGGGCGCTGTGGAACAATCTAAGGTTGAATCCGAAACCCTTACCGATTTTGTCAGAGTTATGGGTAAGAACACCGTGCCGGTTCAATCGTTTCACGAAGCAAACGACCGGCGCGCCCGAATCAAGCTTGATCCGGAAAAGGCAAAAAACGGGCTCGGTCAACTGGTGCTCACTCTAGTGAAAGTCATTCACGAACTCCTGGAACTTCAGGCGATCCGGCGAATCGACTCGGGATCACTCATGGATGAAGAGATTGAAAATATCGGGATGACTTTGATGAAGCAGGCCGAGGAGATTGACAGGCTCAGAAAAGAGTTCAACCTGGAGGAAGAAGATCTCAATATTGATCTGGGGCCTTTGGGCAAACTGTTGTGATTGACGATTGAAACCCGTTTTAAGTTTTTCAATCAACAATCTAACAATCATAAATCAACAATCCAACCCGGAGGTTTTCATATGGCCATTCAGCGCGCTGCACAGCATTCCATCGCAAGCACCAACATCGCAGACCTGCTCGAACGTATTTTGGACAAGGGAATCGTGATCGCCGGGGATATCAAGATCAGCCTCGTGGATGTGGAGTTGCTGACCATCCAGCTTCGTCTGGTGATTTGCTCTGTCGATAAGGCCAAGGAGATGGGCATGGACTGGTGGGTCAACAATCCCTGCTTCACCCGGGGGGCAAAAAATGATCAAGTCGTTGATTCCCTTGCCAGGATTGAGCAAAGGCTGGAAAAGCTGGAGACGCCTGTTACGAAAGAGTCCGGGAGTCATCCAGCACCCGGGGCCTGAATTCTCGACTGAGCTTGACCAAAGTCCTTACGGGTTCAGGATCTTCACATTGCGGAGTGCAAAAGGCAGAATAAAAATGAATAGGCGATTGCACATATTGGGCTGGTACCCTGTCAAACTGGATTATCACACGCTGCAGTTGATAATGGCAAGCCTAACATCTGTTTGTGAAACTTGCTGACAAAGGCTTAAGATCCACTGAAATTTTTCGAGTCATTAAAGACATATCCAGGGTCTATGAAGAAAATGGGCTTTCAAACGTTTCTATAGTAGATACCCAAGGGTTTACGCCCGTGGCACTTCACTAAACCCGAAAGTTGAATTAAAACGTTATAAGATAAGCGCGGATGGATGAATAAAGGCAAATGATATGTTTGATGAAAACCTTTTAAAAAATTTGATTTTCAGAAAATATGGAGTCATCGTTATTCTAATTATTTTTGGCTTTCTCGGAAACTATTTTAGCTTTCCTCTGTTTTTTGGGGTCGATTTCCTCTTCGGCAGCATAGCCACCTTTGTTATTTTATTCTTGTTTGGCCTGTGGTGGGGAGTAGTCTCAGCAATTATCATTAGCATTTATACATATTATCTCTGGGGCCATCCATATGCTATCATTATATTTACCTGCGAAATCATATTCGTGGGGTTTTTCCTTCAAAAAAGGAAAAAAAGCATTCTTTTGAGTGTTGGACTATTTTGGTTTTTTGTTGGAATGCCTCTGGTGTATCTGTTCTATAAAATTGCGATGCACATGGATATTATTTCAACTATCCTGATAATGCTTAAACAAAGTATAAATGGTTTTTTCAATGCGTTGATTGCAAGTTTAATTTTGAACTTCGCACCCTTTCAAAATTTTATTAAAAGTTCCGAACCCACTCAAAAGGTGTCCTTACGTGAAATATTATTTAGTTTAATGGTGGCTTTGTTTTTCCTTCCCGTTCTCGTTCTTATGGTTATTGAAGCACGGAACTATATGGATCGAATACAAAATAATGTGGCACAAGATCTGAAATCTTTATCCAGCGACATTAGTATGCATATGTCCCAATGGTTTCAGCTGCATATGCATGGAGTCGCCGAACTTGCTACGATTGCCGACCAAACCCGGATGACGTCAACGGGTGAACTTCAGAAAGCTACCCAAATTACCAAAAAAATGTTTCCGGATTTTTATAATATGTATGTTGCCGATGCAGCGGGAACAACCATTTCCTTTTGCCCGCCAATAAATGAACGAGGAGAATCAACAATCGGCTTAAACTTCGCAGATAGGAACTACTTTAAGGAGCTCCAAACAACACACCGCCCGGTTGTGTCAAAAGCTTTTACCGGGCGAGGTGGTGTATTTTCCCCTATTATTACGCTTTCTGCTCCCATCCTTAAAGATAATCGGTTTATAGGCTTTGCATTGGGTGCGCTGGATCTTACACGTATCCTCAAGATCATTAAACTTTATGGTAATAATGGACAATACAACCTAACCCTTATAGATTCTGAAAACCAGGTGATTGCAAGTACCGTATCCGGCAGGGATTTTATGCAGTTTTTTGATCTCACGAAGTTCGGCACATTAAAATCTTATGGAGGTTCGTTATATCAATGGATCCCTTCTGATAAAAATCTTCCAGCTATGATCTGTTTTAAGGAGTCTTTTTATGTATTCGAAAAAATCATTTCCGATTCACTTAAGTGGAAACTGATTATCGAGTATCCCATCGCACCCCAACGAAAATACTTATACATTCATTATATTCGATACCTTCTAATTTTGTTAATTTTTACCATTGTAACTTTTCTTCTTGCCTTCATCATCAGCAAAAATCTTTCCAAACCGCTGTCTGAGTTGGCAGACATTACTGCAATGATACCAGACAATAAAAAGCTCCTGCAGGAAAACGCAAAAGCTTTTCCCGAAAGCTCTATTACCGAAATTTATTCTTTAGTTAAAAACTTTGAAACCATGACCCATACTCTTGAAATGAGTTTTTCAGAATTGCATGATAAAAGAGAAGGATTGGAAAAGAGTAATGAAGAATTGCAACGTGAAATAAATGTGCGTAAACAAACCGGGGAATTGCTCAGAGTTTCAGAAGAAAGAATGCGTGTTGTCATCGAGTCTTCGCCAATCGGTATCAGGATAAACAAGAATGAGGGTCAACTTGTTTATGTCAATCCGGCCTTAATTAAGATGTTTGGTTATGAGAGAGCAGATGAGATGTTGGATCTTCCAATTGAAAATCTTTTCGCGCCTGAAGATAGAGAATTAATAAAGCAAAGTCAAAGAAACCAATTCAATGGCAAAAAGACCCCGTTTTATAGTGAACTTGCAGGGATAAAGAAAAATGGCGATCGATTTGATGTTAAAAATTACATGGCAATAATAGAGTATGAAAGTGAACCTGCTATTTTAGTTTTTGTAATAGATGTTAGTTCAGAGAAAACACTGCAAAATCAGCTCCAACAGGCACAAAGAAGAGAAGAAATTGGAACCCTTGCCGGAGGAATCGCACATGATTTTAACAATATTTTATCTTCAATAATTGGATTTACAGAACTGGCAAAGATAAAAGCAAAAAAATATAATGCTGATATCCATGAAGACTTAGATGAAGTGATTAGGGCCGGCAATCGTGCCACGAAATTGGTAAAACAAATCCTTGCTTACAGCCGACAGGAAGAGCAAAAACTCCGCCCAACTTGCATTCATCCCATAATCAAGGAGGTCCTCAAGATGTTGCGTTCTTCAATACCCTCCACAATCGAGTTCCGTGAAAACATTACCGAATGTGGGGCGGTAATGGCCGATGCGACCCAAATCCATCAAGTGATGATTAACCTATGTACCAATGCCTATCATGCGATGGAGAATGAAAGCGGTATTTTGGAGGTAAATCTTTATGAGATTTATGTTGAAATGGCGGATACTTACTTTGACACGAATCTGTTCCCCGCCCAGTATGTTAAACTGACCATAAGTGATACCGGAACCGGAATTGAACCCTCAAACCTTGAACGGATTTTCGACCCTTATTTTACGACAAAAGAAAGCGGTAAAGGGACTGGTCTGGGACTTTCTGTGGTTCACGGCATTGTGAAAAGTCACAATGGTGCAATCAGAGTATACAGCACCCAGGGAAAAGGTACGACATTCAATGTTTACCTGCCTATGATTCCAGCAAAAGAAGAACCAGGACCAACCGACAAAGGGCCTTTTCCCACCGGTAACGAGTGGATACTTTTTATCGACGATGAAGCGCCCATCGCAGAAGTGAATAAAAAATTATTGGAACAATTAGGTTACAAAGTAACGGTTCGAACCAGTAGTCTGGAGGCGCTGGAACTGGTCAAAGCAAATCCGGACCGATTTGACCTAATTATTTCCGACATCACTATGCCGCAGATGCCGGGAGACAAACTTGCATTGGAACTTATGAAGATTCGACCTAATATTCCCATTATCCTTAGTACCGGATACAGCAAACGTATCAATGTGGAAAAGGCCATGCAACTCGGGGTAAAAGATTTTCTACTTAAACCCATTTTGATTTCTGATATGGCACATACCATTCGAAAAGCGTTGAATAAAAATATTATGTAAGAAAATGGAAATATTATCGGATAACTCATGGGGGCGGAAGTGAAGAGAATTAAAGCATCACTGGATGAGCGGTTAGCCGCTAAAGGGCTTCATAAGATCGAATCTGATTTGTTTATTAAGGATGTACGCCGGATCATAAATGATTCCCCATGGATGAATTTAAAAAACATCAACGGGCAACTAAGGCTGTTGGGCTGGCAAGATGGCTGTGGTGATTATACAACCATACAGCTTATTCAGGCATGTTATGATCCTAAAACCTTAATTGGGTGAAAAGCACACTTGAGCAAAAGATTTTCCTAACACAGGGGGTGTGGGATTATCTCCCATTTCATTGATTTTTTTTCGTAACTCAACATCATCACTAAGAAATTGTGGAATTTGCTTTTCAGAATTCTCTTTTTTAAATTCCGCAAACCCATTATTAACCAATCCAACCCATCGGCTGATCCAATATTCTTTCTTCGACTTTTTGTTTTCATTGGATGTAACAGCGATATCGTTACTTATAAACTTTCTTTGAAGAGACATCAGAACTGATATGGCCTTTGCGTCTAATGAAAAATCTCTCAAAATGTCGTTACTCATAATGCCTCCTCCTATAATTATTTACTATCGTATGCACTTCGATCCAGTTAATTTTACAGTTCTGACAAATGTGCGTTTCAGATAAAATTTTCAAGCATATTTCCGTCAGTGTTCAAAATTACAGAGTCCGCACTATTGCCTTTTCATAGCCGGAGTTTTAACTTTCGGAAATATCAAACACACATCTGGTAGTGTGGAATTTTTCAGTGCCTTCGGATTTTATGCTTAGGTTAATTAATCTTGAACTTCATAATAGATCTTTCGATCACGAATTTAAAATAATGGAGGCGTTGAACAATTATCATATCATTATAAGTATTCTCTTAATAGCTCATAACAGTTAAAATTTTTGATGTAAGGGTTATTCAGCAACGGCGTAATTTCCTTTTGCGGAAATTGTGACTGTAAATATCCTCTTAAATCCTTAATTTCCTTTTCTGTCCACCCAAGAGCAGTTCCGTAGATGTTCGGCTGATGTTTTAAAACATCGGGAATCCCCAAGATTTCCAAATTCTCTTGTGCAAAACCAAACCCAAGGAAGAAAATACGACCAGCAGCTCTTATTAGTTTTTTCATTTCTTCAATATCGTCATTAACTCTGTCATAAATAATCCTAATATTATCTTTCACTTTTTCAATTAGTTGATATTTGTCATGAGCCGCCATAAAAGATCTATACTCTATGCCATTTTCACTATCCTGCCATGGTAGCTTTTCAACTACTCCATATACGTGTCGAGTTGGGAATGGAATTAGTTCTTTAGTTTTAGTTTCTTGAAGGGGTATTGTTGTGAACGAATTTATAAGGCTTTCATAAAGAAAATATTCGAAAGATCTGTCGTAATTGAAAGTAATAAATGAAACCTTGTTATCCTTAAAATATTTATAACTGTCCGGTTTAGTTAAGGTGTTCGTCATTTTATTGAATAAGAAAGAATACCAATCTGGAGATTGCCGTCTGATGTCCTCTCGAAATTTGCTAGTTTCTTCTTTTAATACCTGAATCTTGCACGTAGTGTTCTTTGAAAAGCGAATAAACCATCTGGGCACCTTTTATGATAAGGGTTTAGCAGCCAAAAAAAATATCATAAGGAGGTACCCAGATGGTAAAACAA
>Ga0180009_10006464_pt1 | contig 12286 bp, 7 predicted proteins | sample OS_PC_MetaG_FD_123537 | JGI IMG/M metagenome (GOLD analysis project Ga0180009, IMG submission 123537) | Groundwater microbial communities from the Aspo Hard Rock Laboratory (HRL) deep subsurface site, Sweden - OS_PC_MetaG | ecosystem: Environmental > Aquatic > Deep subsurface > Groundwater...
AAATCTTAAGACCATCATCATAGTACCGCCCCATTTAAAAAGTCAGTGGGAGGATTACCGCTACGACTTTGAATTTAATGCTAAAGTATACAGCAGTGGGAAAATCGAACAGGCTATAGAAGAGAACGATCAAGAGGAAGAAAAATTACTGATTATAGATGAAGCCCACAAATACAGAAATGAACTTACCATAGATTATGCCAATCTTCATAAACTTTGCCAGCGTAATAAAATTGTATTACTATCTGCTACTCCCTTTAATAACCGGCCACAGGATGTTTTTTCTATGGTTAAATTATTTCAAATACCCACAAGATCGACTATTCAAACAGTTGACAACCTCTCTTATCAATTTAAGAAACTTATTTCTGAGTATCAAGAAATTAGAGAAATACAAAAAAATAAAAAAGAAAGCGATATTGCTATTGCCGTTCGTATAAGAAAAGTAGCTGATGAAATTAGAAATATTTTATCTCCTCTTGTTATACGTAGGTCCCGATTAGATTTAGATGGGATAGAAGAATACAAAAAAGATTTAGAACAACAACACATTTCTTTTCCCAAAGTTAATGAACCAGAACTTCTTGAGTACGATTTACAAGAGTTAAGTGACCTCTATAAGGAGACTCTGGAAACTATTTCCCCTGAAGGTGACGAAGAAGCTGGGTTTATTGGTGCAAGATATATGCCGACAAGTTATATAAAGAATTTTGAGAAATACCGGGAAAAAATAGCTAAAGAAATGGGTGTTGATGAAAATTTATTGAAACAGACCCAAATGAATTTAGCTAAATTTATGAGACGTTTGATTGTACGCCGATTTGAAAGTTCTATCTATGCTTTCCAGTCAACTTTAGATTCTATCATTAAATCTTCTGAAATTATTCGTGATTGGTATGAAAGAGTAGGAAAAGTACCGATATATAAAAAAGGGAAATTACCTGATGTGGATGCTCTTTTGGAAGCTACAGGAGAAGATATAGATGAAGAACTTAAAGATATTATATTAGATGAGGAATTAAAAATTTACCAAGAAAAAGGTTTATGGCTTATTGATAAAAAGGAAATCAGAAAAGGATTTATTATAGATGTAGAAAAAGATATTAAGATTCTCAAAGAGATACGCGAGAACTGGTTTAGCAAAGGTTTCCCCAAAGACCCAAAGCTTGAACATTTTGCTACAATAGTAAAACAAAAATTAGAAAAAGACCCTAATAGGAAAATAGTTGTCTTTACAGAATTCGCGGATACGGCTAATTATCTATTTGAAAAATTAAAGCATAATTTAAAGGTTTTTAAATATTCTTCTTCTGATGCCAGCCAAAAAAATAAAAAAGCAATAAAAGAAAATTTTGATGCAGGAGCAAAAATCCAAAAAAATGATTATGATGTATTAATAGCTACAGATGCAATTTCCGAAGGATTTAACCTTCACCGAGCCGGTATTGTTTTTAACTATGATATCCCTTATAACCCAACCAGAGTCATTCAAAGGGTTGGGCGTATCAATCGCATTAATAAAAAAGTTTTTGATGAACTTTTTATCTATAATTTTTTCCCCACTGCCACCGGTGAAAGAGAGGTACGTGTCAAGCAAATCTCTACCTTAAAAATCGCTATGATACATGCACTCTTTGGTGAAGATACCAAAGTACTCACCAAAGATGAAGAACTTCAAACTTTCTTCACTAAGCAGTTTCGGGAAGCTTTTAAAAATCAAGAGGAGTTATCACCCGAGACTAAATATGAGAATTTTATTAAGAAATTACGGGTGTCCGAGCCTAAACTTATTGAAGAAGCTTTAAATATTTCCAAAAGATCAAGAATTAGACGAACAGCAAATAAAGGCCGCTCAGGAGTAGTAGTTTTTGGTAAAAAAGGCGATGAATATGTTTTTAAATTTGCTTCCTCACCTAAAGAATGTATTCCCCTGGGAGTTGCTGAGGCATTTAGATTGTTTGAAGCAGAAATTTCTGAAGACGCAGAAAAAACAAGTAAAACTTTTGAGGTAATTTATACCCAATTAAAGAACCATCTTTTTTCTAAAAAGAAAGAGATTGCTTTAAATAAAGGTAAAATAGAAGCAATAATCAAAGTAGAAGCACTAAAAACAAAACTCCCGGAGAAAAAAGATTATTTGGAAGATCTCTATTACGTTTTAAAAGAATTGGATGCCCTGCCTGATCGATATGCAAAAGCCATCAGGGCAATCGACTTAAAAAATCTCAATAGAGAAATAAAGGAGTTAGAGAAAGAAGTTCCTCATGATTACCTTCTAAATATTATTGATAGAGAAAAGAAAATCGATGAAGGTAAAGAATCATTAATCTTATCAGAGGAGTTGATTTAAATTATAGATTTTAAAAAACCCTATAATCGTAGCGAATATATAAATTTTTTCCGAAACCAGCTTTTACCGGAAGATTTTGGGGAATATGATGAAAAAATAGGAATTGATTTTCAGCCCAAATTTATTCAAAAAATTGTTAAGATCGGTGAAGTTCGCTCTTTAGAAATGAACCTATACGAGGTAAATCACCGTTCAGAAAACGACCCCCGAATTTCTCTTTCTCGGGATTCCTTCCGATTACTAGCACATTATGGCATAAAAAGAGCTCTCATCTTATTTATTTCTGAAAATTCATTTAACTACAGGCTATCGCTGGTTACTATTGATTTAAAATGGGAGGAAGGGAAGAGAGTCCAAAGAGAATATTCTAATCCCCGTAGATACTCCTTCTTTTTAGGACCGGAAACCAAAACACATACCCCTGAAGCCTATTTAATTGAAAAAGGCAGGGTTAAGGATTTTGAAGATTTAAAAAAGAGATTTTCTATAGAAGTAGTCAATAAAGATTTCTATACCCAAATAGCCATTCTCTTTACAAAATTAGCCGGTGGAAAAAGAACGATTGGCAGGACACAATTTGATGAAAAAGGCAGCCTTCAGTTACCATCTACTTCCGACGATACAATAAAAAAAGAATTTTCGGTCAGATTAATTGGTCGTTTAATTTTCTGCTGGTTTTTAAAGAAAAAAGTTTCTGATAGAGGAACCTCTCTCATTCCGGAAGGATTCCTTTCTTCGAATTCTATTGCTCAGTGCCCTAACTTTTATCACGATGTTCTTGAATCTCTCTTTTTCGAAACACTCAACAAACCCTTGAAGCAACGTAAAAAAGAATATCAAATACCGCCCTGGTCACAAATACCCTTCCTTAATGGTGGTCTTTTTATGCCCGAATATCATGACTATTATCAGGTCGATCCACTTGGAACATCTATATATATCAATACCTTGAAAGTGCCTGATAGCTGGCTAAAAGAATTGTTTGAGGTTTTCGAAATATACAACTTTACGATCGATGAGAATACGCCGGTAGATGTTGAACTTTCTATTGAGCCGGAGATGTTAGGGCGAATCTTTGAGAACCTTTTAGCAGAAATCAATCCTGAAACCGGTAATACCGCACGTAAATCAACGGGAAGTTACTATACTCCCAGGCCGATAGTGGAATATATGGTCGATGAAAGTTTAAAGCAGTATTTACTTACCAAAACAAATCTTCATGAAGATAAGATATCTTCTTTGCTTACCTATGAGGAAGAAAAAGCTGGTTTAAATGAACCAGAAAAAGACGCTGTTATTGATGCTCTCGATGTTATAAAAATTATTGACCCTGCTTGTGGGAGCGGTGCATTTCCTATGGGTATTCTTCAGAAAATGTTATTGATCTTACAGAAAATAGATCCTGAATCTAAAAAATGGTTATCCAAAAAAGTATCACGAATAGAAAGTTCCATAGTAAGGGAAGAACTTCAGAAAAAAATTGAAGCAGGGAATTGGAATTATATACATAAATTAGGTATTATTCAAAATTCTATCTATGGTGTTGACATTCAATCTATTGCAGTTGATATTTCAAAACTTCGATTCTTTTTGTCCCTTATTGTCGATGAAAAAGTGGATGATTCGAAAGAAAATAGAGGAGTTGAATCATTGCCCAATCTTGAATTCAAATTTGTCTGTGCCAATTCTCTTATTGGATTACCTAAAAAAAATTCGCAGACAGAATTGTTTGAAGCAGCTGATGATATAAGAGAATTAAAAAAATTGCGCGAGGAATATTTTGGGTCTTATAGTGATGAAAAGATATTGATTGAGAATAAATTTAAAAACATACAGAATAAGATGTTTGCGAGCAGTTTAGAATGGTTAAAATATGGTGGTGGAGATTCACAAACGGCTAAACTATCACAATGGAATCCATTTTCAAATGAACCTTGTGAATGGTTTGATCCTGATTGGATGTTTGGAGTAAGAGATGGATTTGATATAGTGATTGCAAATCCGCCATACATAAAAGAATATACTGATCGAAAAGCCTTTAATGGGCTTAGAAAAAGTCCATACTATCAAGGGAAAATGGATTTATGGTATTTTTTTGCATGTAAAAATATAGATTTTTTAATAAATAATACGGGTATTCTATCTTTCATAGCTCAAAATAATTGGGTAACAAGCTATGGAGCCTCTATTTTAAGAAATAAGGTGTTAAAGGATACTCAGATTTTGAATTTGATTGATTTCGGTGATTACAAAATATTCGAATGTGCCGGTATTCAAACTATGGTAATGATTTTTCAGAAAAAGACAAATAATGAAAGCTACAGCTTTGATTTTCGCAGGCTCATCGGTAATAATTTAAAATTCGAAGATGTTCAAGCCGTTTTGAATAAGTGTCAAAATGAAAAAATAGAATATCTAAAACCAACAATAAGGAGCTTTGATTTGGCTAATAATCTTCTTACATTTGGTAATCTAGAAATTGAAAATCTATTGAATAAAATTAAGATAAAATCAAATTTCAAACTGGATCCAATTAAGGATGTGGCCCAAGGCATCGTTCCAAACCCAGATGTTATTGGTAATTCAAACATTAAGAAATTAAATTCTAAAAATATTGCAAAATATGGAATTAGTATTGGTGATGGAGTTTTTGTTGTACCAAAAGATTATTTTAAAAATAATCTTTCCTATTATGAAAAATCTATACTAAAACCTTTATACGAACCAACGGAATTGGCGAAATATTATATAAAAGAGCCTTATAGCAAAGAAATTATTTATTTAACAAAAAGGGTTGATAAAAAACAAATTCCTGTTTTTTTAACTCATCTAGAAAAATACCGTGAGATTATGGATAATAGAAGAGAAAATTTAAATGGTAGATTGGATTTTTTTCATTTGCATTGGCCAAGAGATAAGTACTTCTTTGAACTAGGTCCAAAAATATTGTCGCCTAGAAAATGTTCTACACCTACATTTGCTTACACTGAAAAAGAATCTTATGTAATGATGTCCATAAATGTAATTAAGACAGAAAGATTAAATAATAAATATTTAGTTGCCTTGCTAAACTCAAAACTAATCGCTTTCTGGTTGAAGTATAAAGGTAAAATGCAAGGTAATAACTATCAAATAGATAAAGAACCATTAATTAATTTGCCACTACTACAACCTACAGAACCGGACCAACGGCGCTTCATCGAAATCGTTGATAAAATTCTGGTGATTAGCAAGTCCGGCGCCTATTTAGAGAATCCGGGAAAGCAAGCCCAAGTCAAAGAATACGAAAATCAAATTGACCAGATGGTTTATAAATTATACGGCTTAACCGATAGTGAAATAGAAATTGTAGATAATTTTCATAAAAAAGCATAAATATCACATTTCAAGAACCAGCCCGCATTTTATAACGTTTCTTATTATAATATTTTACTGCAGGGAGGGATAAGAACTTCACCAGTTCACAAAATATAAAAGAGAATGGCTTCATGATTAAATCGATAAAAATGCGAATTTGTGAAGCCTGACTCTAAAGGCATTTCAAAAAATTGAGGGGGAAGATGAAAAGTGATATTGCAAGATCTGAGAATAGACTTTTCTAAATAAATGTTGACATTGTTAGCTAACAGTGGTAACATATTGATATGAAGATCGGAGAGAAGGTAAAAAAGGAAAGAATAAAAAGAAAGATCTCACTACGTGAATTTGCGCGAAAACTAGAAATTTCTGCTGCATATTTGGTTGATATTGAAAAGGGGAGACGATTACCGAATTATGAGCTTTTACAAAAAATCGCTGATTTATCAGACATTCCCCTAACAGCTCTTAACCGATATAATTTAGAAATGCCAAAGCACGTAAGAACATGGATTGAAAAACATCCTCTTTTTTCAAAAATTTTTAGGTTTGTTTTAAAACAAACAGATCCCATTAAAGTAATTGAAGAGCTTGAGGAAGTCCCAGCAAGAACAGTTCTACAAGCAACTTTTCTTGCCATTTATGAATCCGAATTACAAGCCATAGCATTAGAAACTTCATCTTGGGAAGTTGAAACAGGCGGTGATCTATTTGGCATTTGGGGAGATATCCCAATTATTTACTTAGCCACGAGAGTCGGACCAAAAGCGATAAGAAGCGATACTCATTTCCGATTAGACGTTGATTATTTGATTAAAGTCAGTTCAGAGCTAAGTAGTGAATGGGGTTTGAGATACTTTGGTGATTGGCATTCGCACCACAAACTTGGATTACATTCTCCCAGTTCTGGTGATTGTAATAGAATTAAGAGACTTGTTGAGAAGAATAATTTTAGTGAGATGGCAGAATTTATAACTTCATTCGTGACTGATTCAAAAAAAGATCGTATTGTCCAAATTCATCCATTTATTTACAGAGATTTCCCAGAAGCGAATCCTGTTAATTCTCTTTTGATAGTTTTAAAAGGTCTAAGCCCTATTAGAGAAGTATTGATAAAAAGAAAATCAATGCCCGAACAACATCTGGAATCACATTCAATATTTCAGATAGAAAACATTAGGATTCCTGAAGAGCCTTTAGGTCGGGTTATTGGAAATGAGGGTAATCCGCAGAGGTTGATTTCCGAAAGGCTTTTATTAAACGTGGGGGCTGAATTTAGGCGTATGGTTTCAAAAAATATTGAAATGCATCAAACATCATTTGGCCATGTTTTTGTTGTGCCTACTACAGATGAGCAATATATCGCATTTGCTGTGAGCGGTCAATGGCCACATAAGATACTACAGGTTGATCGGATGGATAGGAAAATTGGTCAATCTACGGAACTAGATGTAAATGTTGAAAGTATATCTTTGTTGGATTTAGAAAGGGTTATTAATTGCTATAAGTCTATTCGAGGTAGTTAAAAATGACTTTACTGGAAAGGCTAAATTTAGAAAATCAAATATTACTCAAAGACGGAATGTCGCAATATTTGATTAGATATTATCAGTCAGGAGGTTTTTACTATATCTGCGGAGATTATAATTCAAATAGTGGAAGAAAGTATACGATTTGGTGTAGGCTACCAGATTATTATCCTAGCACATGTCCATCAGTTTATGTTTATAAGCCAAACCCATTAATAGGTTATAGAGGTGTTTATATTAATAGTTATAGGATTTCTCATTCTATGCATACTTTGGAACCTAAGAGCAGTGGAGAAGTTCAGATATGCCATTGGCGACAAAGTAGTTGGCATAGCGGAATTACTTTAAACAAAGTAATGATAAAAATAATGCTTTGGTTTGAAGCTTTTGAGCAACATCTATTAACGGGTCAACAGATTGATAATTTTGTATCCACAATGAATTAAGTATTGGGGTGAGAGATGGAGTCACAAAAAGAGAAAATAAGGGAGGCAATGCAAGCAATAGCCTCACGTCGACCAGGTCGTAATAAGTTAGTTTATGATAAAATAAGTAAAACAATAGTAGCTGTTTCATCTACCGAACGTACGACAACAGGCTTGAATATTACAGCTGAAGAAGCAGATATGTTTATGAATTATGATTACAATTCCTAATGAATTTTTAAATACAAATTGGAAGAAGTTAGTAAATAACAAGATGTTACCCATCATTTTGTATGAGTGGGATAATGGAGACGCCTATGTATTAAGTTCAATGGGTGCATGTCCAAGTCAGAAAGAGGTCTACGGAATTATTGTTCTTGGAGAAAGAGAGGTTAAAGAATACAAAGCTGTAATCCAATTAATAGAAGTACCAGACAAAAAAGAGTCTAATTATGTGTCGCCTACGGGTGAAAACTACAAGACAATATCGTATTTAAATGAGGAAAAAACAAAAAAAGAAAATGTAAGGACCCATATTGTTAATATCGGATGTGAGCTTTCAGCAAGGAATCATGGTTTAATAGAAACTGATCTTTTAAAAGATAGTTCAGTTTTAATATTAGGTCTTGGGACGGGTGGCATTCAGATTGCTATTAATCTAGCGAAGTGTGGTATTGGAAATTTTCATTTAGTTGATTTTGATAGACTAGAGATTGGTAATATATGTCGACATCAGGCGGGTATATCTCACATTGGGAGGAAGAAGGTTCTTATTACTAAAGATCTGTTGTTGGAAAAGAATCCAGAAATCAAGGTTTGTACTTATCCGATAAAAGCGGAAGAATCTACTAGGAGTCAATTACAGGAGATAGTAAAAAAAGTCGATTTGGTTATATGTGCTACAGACAATCGAGAAAGTAAACTGCTGATTAACTCCATCAGTATAGACGCTAAAAAAACCATTTTTTTCTCGGGAGCTTTTCGTAGGGCATACGGAGGGCATATTTTGAGAGTCTATCCTGGAGAGACAGCTTGTTATCATTGTTTTTTGTTAGGTATGCCAGATATTGAAACTGACCAGGAAATTTCATCAAGTGACAATGCCAGTGATATTGCATATTCAGATATACCTGTGCCAATAGAACCAGGCTTAGCTATAGATGTTGAACCGATTGGCACGATGACATCAAAATTGGCTTTACAGGAGTTGATTAAAGATAAAGAATCTACGCTGCATATTTTAGATAGGGATTTTTCCGCAAATTGGTATTTCTGGGTTAACAGACCAGAGCAGGAAACAAAATATGCATTATTACCACCATTAAGCGATGAAGCAAAAGAGTTGACAATTTTACGTTGGTATGGCGTATCTTTTGATAAAGACGATGTTTGTCCAACTTGTGGAAATTTTGAAAAGGCATTACGGGAGAAATATAGTCTGGAACTAAACGAAAGTGCTCTACCAGAAAATTCTTCTCTGCCACCAGATATAAACCTATAAGGAGTTTAGAGAATGGAAATGACTTCGTACTTTAAAGGATTATTAAAAAATATTGAGCCAGATCCTAATAATGTAAAATTAGCGAGAAAGTCCCATGAGGAAGTGAGAGATTTCTTAATAGTGGATGATGAAATTTCAAAAGCTAGTCCCGAAACTTTTCTATCGGGATCATATGCAAGAGAAACTGCGATTAATGACATTAAGGATGTTGATATTGTTTTAATTATTGATTTGGATCGTAGCATTACAGTACCCGTAGTTACATTGGCTTGGTTACAAGCTTCGCTTCAAAATAAATATTCAAAAGTAAAACAACAAGGCAGGTCAGTAAATGTTATTAATAATAAAGGGTTTAGTTTAGATATTGTTCCTGCTACTCCGCTATCTAATCGTTCCGGACCTTTATGGATTCCTGATAGGGAGGCTAAAGCTTGGGTCTCAACTCATCCAAAGAAGCAGATAGCGTTTTCTAGTGAAAGAAATAAAGATACTAAGGGATATTATGTCCACTTGATTAAAATTATTAAATTTTGGCGAGACAGGTTGATAAGTGAAAAAGCCAAACCAAACTCATATATTATAGAAAGTTTAATTTCAAAGTGCATAGTATCAAAACAGGACTCATATGGAAACGCTGTGAAAAATATCTTCTATTATATTTATTCTGCTTATCAAAACTATTTGAATGTAGGAAGTGTTCCGAATATAAGTGACCCAGGATATGGAAGTGTGAATGTTGCAAAGCGTTGGAATTTTGATGAATTTTCGGCATTTATGACAGAAATTGATGTTAGTTACAATATTGCAATTGAAGCTTTAAAATCGGACGATGAGAACGAATCAATTAAACTGTGGCGAAAATTATTTGGTAATAAATTTTCATCTTAATTACTAAGGAGTGCTATATGGAATATGTTATTAAAATACTTGATGTCATAGGATACGGGACAACGTTAATTGTAGTTATTGCTTTATTTGTGGGTATTTATAAATGGATTACTGGAATTTCGCCAGCTTTGTGGAGACTTGGTAAGGGACTAGCTAGTCGAAAGATAGCGATATTTGCAGAAAGCGACGGTTTTACTTCTTTAAAAAATCTATTAATAGATTCAAATCTATTTAAAGAAAGAAATATTATCCAGATAACCGAACGAGAATTAAAGAAGGCGGCAAACTACACTTTACTTTTGGCACACTGGAAAAGCATTTCATCTTGTTTAGATGCTATTTTATCAGACAAAAGAGATGAAACAGCCTTATTGATTTATGCTCCTCAGGAAGAAGGATTAATTCTAAAGGAAGATTTAGGCAAGATTAATCAACATCGTAATGTAATTGTTGTGAACTTTAGAGGACGCTTGTTAAATGATATTGTTACTTCTCTAATTACAACTAGTTATAAAAAATAAGGATATTTAACAATAGAAGAAGTCCCTAAGCAACTTGGTTTATCCGAGTATAGAGTGCAGGAGTTTATTCGAAAAAAACAGATTCACGATGTGAAAATCGGGCAATGGAAAATAAAACCTGATGATTTGGAAGAGTTTATAAAGAGCAGATATAACGTTAAGGATTAATTATAACATCTGATAGTATCTACAAAACTTAATTGCAAGAGATCGCGTTGTTGAGGAATAATAGATACTGTGTTAAAAGTCAACCCACAAACTCTCCTTTAGACACTGTATTTTATTGTAAATATTTTAAAGAATCTAGGCCGCAATATACTCTGTCTTGTCTTGATACATGACATGAACGATTGAAAGTATCTTTCCCATAGAGGCAATTATGGCTAATTTCTTTAGTTTATGATTGGTGTTAATAGGGATTGGTGTTAAATAGGGACAGACACCTATTAACATTATTTTTCTGAAAAACCAAAATAATTGAAATGAAACTTTATTTTTAAAAAGAGGATTTAAGAAAAACTTTATCGTATTTAATAATTGGAAAGTGATTGTCTAATATCAATTAATTGCTGAAAATTAAAATAAGATCAATGCTAGATCATAAAACTAAGAAATAATCTACAAATAAAGCTACAAAAAAAGTATTTAAACAATTAATTAACCGGGATTAGATTAGCGGTAGTTATGTCAAATCTTGACAACCTGATCTGACCCTATACTGCATACTGACCTCTATTTTAGTTTCGTGCCAATAAAACTTAGCTAATACCATATCAAAGATGGGTTTGTTTGAAAAATGTCGTGAAGGTGGTCATAAAAATAGAATACAAGGGCGGTTAAACAATGAATGAACTAAAGGATGTTTTTATTTGTCATGCAAGCGAGGATAAACCTGAAATTGTTATACCTTTGGTAGCAACTTTTAAAAGAGAAGGTATTTCATATTGGTGTGATGAAGTAGAGATTAAATGGGGACATAGTATACCTGATAAAATTAATGAAGGTCTTAGAATATCACGTTATGTAATTGTTGTAATTAGTAAATCTTTTTTATCAAAGAATTGGCCAAAAAGAGAATTGAACTCAGCACTAAATATTGAAGCATCGACCGGAAAAGTAAGAGTATTACCTTTGGTTGTCGGAACAGATAAAGTAAGAAAGGAGATATTCCAAAAGTACCCACTTCTCAATGATAAGCGCTATTTAACTTGGGAGAACGATGTACAAAAAATTGTTGATGCCTTAAAAGATTGTTTGGGAAGAGCAAATAAAATTTCTAAAGGTGGCAATTTAGTAATAGAAAAGTCAGATTATGATATCCCAATTCCTAAAATGCCTAGAGAATTTACACAATTAGATAAAGATCGTTTTATAAGAAACAGCTTTGATATCGTAAGAAAATATTTTAAAAAAGCTTTGGATAAATTGAAGGAAAAATATTCCAACTTAGATTCCGAGTTAGTTGAAATTAGCAATTTTAAATTTGCTTGTTCGATCTATCAAAATGGAGATTTACTTAATAAATGTAAAATTTGGATTGGTGGTCCTCTTTCTGAAGATTCAATAGCGTATAGCGAGGGAAGTTCTGGTTATGAAAATGATAGTTCATTTAATGATTGGCTTACGGTAAATGATGATGGATTTAAATTGGGATTAACAGCATCGGGTTTTTCTATGAATATTAATAATGATAAAGAAGGAAAATTGCTATCTTC
>Ga0180009_10006465_pt1 | contig 12282 bp, 8 predicted proteins | sample OS_PC_MetaG_FD_123537 | JGI IMG/M metagenome (GOLD analysis project Ga0180009, IMG submission 123537) | Groundwater microbial communities from the Aspo Hard Rock Laboratory (HRL) deep subsurface site, Sweden - OS_PC_MetaG | ecosystem: Environmental > Aquatic > Deep subsurface > Groundwater...
GGGCTGCCTGCTTTCCCTGGAGGTCCGGCCCCTCATCTGCCGCCTGCATCCCTTTGCCTACAGCGCCGAGGGGATTTACACGGAGCTTTCCCCCGGGTGCCCGGAGCACCTGCTCACGCCCCCGGAAACCGTCCTGTCCAACCTGGGCATGAGCCTTGCGCCCGCCCTGGCGTGGCACAGGATGCTCTACGAGGAGATCTGCGACCATCATGATGATCGGTTTGACTTTCGACTTGCGGTCTGAGTACCTGGCCCGGGGTTACTCGCTGGAGGAAACCGCCGAGTTCGACCGGGACGAAACCGTGGAGGCCGTCGAAAAGGCTCTCCAGGCCCTGGGCCATGAAACCGAGCGGGTGGGGAACATCCACGACCTGGTGGAGGCGCTTTCGGCCGGCAGGCGGTGGGACCTGGTGTTCAACATCGCGGAGGGCATGCACGGCATCGGCCGGGAAGCCCAGGTTCCGGCGCTTTTGGACGCCTACCGGATTCCCTACACCTTTTCCGACCCCCTGGTCATGAGCCTGACGCTCCACAAGGGCATGACCAAGCGGGTGGTCCGGGACGCGGGGGTGCCCACCACGGATTTCGTGGTGGCGGACCGCCCGGCGGATGTCCTGGGCGTGGCCTTCCCGGCCCCGTACTTCATCAAGCCCGTGGCCGAGGGCACGGGCAAGGGTGCCACCCCGGACTCCATCGTCCGGGACCCGGCGGCCCTTCCGGCGGCCTGCGAAAAGCTTATGGCCGCCTTCCGGCAGCCGGTCCTGGTGGAGCCCTACCTCTCGGGCCGGGAGTTCACCGTGGCCGTGGTGGGCACCGGGGACGACGCCCGGGTCCTGGGGGGCATGGAGGTGATCCTCCTGGGCACCGCCGAGGCCGGGGTGTACTCCTACGTGAACAAGGAGGAGTGCGAGTCCCGGGTGGAGTACCGCCTCATGGACCCGGAAGCCGACCCCGTGGCGGCCGGGTGCAACCGGATCGCCCTGGCCGCCTGGCGGGCCTTGGGTTGCCGGGACGCCGGGCGGCTGGACCTCCGGTGCGACGGCGCGGGAGCGCCCCAGTTCATGGAGGTGAACCCGCTCGCCGGCATCCATCCCGAGCACTCGGACCTCCCCATCATCTGCAATTTTCTGGGCATCCCCTATGTCCGCCTCATCGAAATGATCCTTGAATCCGCGTTGTCCCGGGTCCGGGGGGATGGCTGATGCGGGTCCTGGTGGCCCACAACGCCGTGCCCGGGGAGGGCTCGCCGGATGAGGCTGATGTCCTGACTCAGTCCCGGGCCGTCACGGGGGCTCTTTCGGCCCTGGGGCATGAGGCAAAAACCCTGGAATGCACCCTGGATCTGGAGTCGGCCCTGGCCCGGGTCCGGGAATGGGCCCCGGACGTGGTGTTCAACCTGGTGGAGTCTCTGGCGGGAACCGGACGGCTCATCCACCTCTTCCCGGGGGTCCTGGACGCGGCGGGCATCCCCTATGCAGGTTCCTGCGCCGAAAGCCTTTTGGCCACCTCCCACAAGGCCATGGCCAAGCGCCTTATGGAGGCGGGCGGCCTCCCCACCCCCGCCTGGGCCGGGCCCCGGCCCGATGCGGCGTTCCGCGCCCCGGCGGTCCCGGACGGGCAGGCCGCGAAAAACCTCTGGATCGTGAAATCCGTGTGGGAGCACGCCAGCATCGGCCTCGGCCCGGAAAGCCTGGTCCGGCCCCGGGACGCGGAGGAGCTTTACGCCCGCATGGACGAGGCCGCGCCGGGCCTGGGGGGTTCGTGCTTTGCCGAGCGGTTCATCCCGGGCCGGGAGTTCAACCTCTCGGTTCTTTCCGGGCCTGAAGGTCCGGAGGTGCTGCCCCCGGCGGAGATCCTGTTCGAGGGTTACGGCGAGGACCGGGCCCGCATCGTGGATTACCGGGCCAAGTGGGACGAGGGCTCCTACGAATACCACCACACCCCCCGGCGGTTCGATTTCGGCCCGGAGGACGGGCCGCTCCTGGAAAACCTGACCCGGCTCTCCCTTTCCGCCTGGAGGCTGTTTCGCCTTGCGGGTTGGGTCCGGGTGGATTTCCGGGTGGACCCGGACGGGAACCCGTTCATCCTGGAGGTGAACGCCAACCCCTGCCTTTCCCCGGATGCGGGTTTCGCCGCTGCCGTGGACCGTGCCGGGATGCCCTTTGACCGGGCCGTGGAGCGCATCCTGGCCGATGTGAGCTGGGGATAATCGAAATGATCCGCATCCGAAGAATCTACGACGACGTGCTGCCCGTGAACCGGGAGACCCTGCGCCAGGTCCGGGATATCTTTTCGGCCCGGTTTCCGGCTGCGGACCCGGCGGAGATGGAGAACCTGGGAGAGAAGCTCTTGAATCCCTTCAAGCGTCGGTTCCGCTCGGTGCTTTTCGTGGCCGAGTCCCTCCAGGGCCAGGTCCAGGGGTTTGCCATCATCCTCCACGAGCCCATCCTGAAGTTCGTGTACCTGGACTGGATCGCCGCAGCCTCGGGAAAGGCCGGGGGAGGGCTGGGGGGCGCCCTTTACGAGCGGGTCCGGGCCGAAGCCGCCGCGGTGAAGGCCAAGGGGCTGTTCATGGAGTGCCTGCCCGACGACCCCGTGGCCTGCCCGAACCCGGCGCTTTTGAAGGAGAACAAATCTCGCCTGGCTTTCTACGAGCGCTACGGCGCCCGGCCAGTGGTGGGCACGAACTACGAGGCTCCCTTGAATCCCGGGGACACCTGCATGCCCCACCTGGTGTACGACGGCCTGAAGGAGGGCAGCCCCCTGCGCCGGGCCTTTGCCCGCAAGGTGGTCCGGGCCATCCTGGAGCGGAAGTATGCGGACATGTGCCCCCCGGAGTACGTGGAGCGCGTGGTGGCCTCGTTTTCCGAGGAACCGGTGCGCGTCCGGGATTTCCGCCACGTGAAGCCGGAAACGGTGCGGGTGGAGCCTCCGGCCCGGCCCCGGGAGAGCATCGCCCTGGTGGTGAACGAGCGCCATATCATCCACCACGTCCATGAGCGGGGCTATGTGGAAAGCCCGGTGCGCATCCGGAGCATCCGGGCCGAGATCGACCGCACGGGCCTGTTCGAGGAGGTGCCCTCCCGGCGCTTTTCGGACAAGGACCTCCTCGCGGTCCACGACCCGGATTACGTGAAGTACCTGCGCCGGGCCTGCGAGACCATGCCCGAGGGCAAAAGCCTGTACCCCTACATATTTCCCATCCGGAACAAGACCCGGCCGCCCCGGGAGTCGTCGGTCCTGGCGGGGTACTGGTGCATGGACACCTTCACGCCCTTGAACAAAAACGTCTGGCCCGCGGCCCGGGGCGGGGTGGACGCGGCGCTCACAGCAACCCGGGAGATCCTCTCCGGCCGCCGCATCGCCTACGCCCTGGTGCGGCCTCCGGGCCACCACGCCGAGCGGCGGACCTTCGGCGGGTTCTGCTATTTCAACAACAATGCCGTGGCAGCCCACCACCTTTCCGCCTGGGGCAAGGTGGCCATCCTGGACCTCGACTTCCACCACGGCAACGGCCAGCAGGACATTTTTTACCACAGGGCCGACGTGCTCACCGTGTCCATCCACGGCCACCCCCGGTTCGCGTATCCCTATTTTTCCGGGTTTCCCGAGGAGCTGGGGGAAGGGGAGGGCGAGGGATGCAACCTGAACCTGCCCCTGCCCGAGAAAGTGAATGGAAAGAGGTACCGCGAGGCCCTGGACCTGGCGGTCCAGCGGGTTCGGGAGTTCCGGCCCCAGTTCCTGGTGACGGCCCTGGGCCTGGACCCGGCCAAGGGCGATCCCACGGGCACCTGGAGCCTCGTGGCCCGGGACTTCAAGGAGAACGGCAAGAGGGTGGGGGAACTGGGCCTGCCCACATTGGTGGTCCAGGAGGGGGGATACCGGACCAAAACCCTGGGCAAAAACGCGGCCGCCTTTTTCGAGGGCCTGATGGCCGGGAGCGCCCGGTGGGCCGACACCCTCCGGGAGCCATCCAAGCCCATCCACGGCCTGTCCTGGCGCAGGGAAGCGGCCCCGGCCGATGTGGAAAAGGTGGGGAGGCTCGTGGCCGCCACGGGGTTCTTCTCCGAGGAAGAAAAGGCCATCGCCGAGGAACTGGTGACGGAACGCCTGGCCCGGGGGGACGAGAGCGGCTACCACTTCGTCTTTGCCGAGCTTTCCGGGCGGCTGGCTGGCTATGCCTGCTACGGCCGCATCCCGGGGACCCGGACGAGTTTTGATCTGTACTGGATCGCCGTGCACCCGGACTTCCAGGGATTGGGCATGGGGCGATCCATTTCCCGGGAGACCGAGCGGCTAATCAAGGCCGCCGGGGGCGTGAAGGTCTACGCGGACACCTCCCAGCGCTCCCAGTACGCCTCCACCCGGGCCTTCTACGAGGTCACGGGCTGGAAGCTGGAAACCGTGCTGGAGGATTTCTACTTCCCGGGGGACGGCAAGGCGATTTATTCCAAGACGTTGGCGTGATGGGGGGGGGTATTCCGGGAGCATGGCCGGCTGCTGGGTAGACCGTGCAAAATTGATGAATTCGTAAAAAGTCGTCATCCCGGCGAAGGCCGGGATCCAGGCTTTTTGTAACACCTTGAAATCGTTGGATTCCGGCCTTCGCCGGAATGACGGTTCGGATGGTTTTTGGGCTTTTTACGAACTCATCAAAATTGTCCTCCCTTTTTCAAAAAAAAGGGGGGGGGCGGTCCAGCCAGTCTGATTGATGGGAGATGGGCCTTCAAGGCCTTTCCGGGCGTGGGTCACACGAGGCCAAACCAGAAGAGCACCAGGAAAACAAACAAAATGGAAAGGATATTGGAAAGCAAAACCACATCCAGTCCATTTTTTTCATAATAGATTTTATAGGCTTGCAGACATCCCACCAAGTCCGTGACGGGTCTCCCATGCCGAAATTTCGATAGCGATTCCACAAATCCCGGCCGTTGTTTTCTTAGCCTCCTCATGATGATCAAAGTGGTCGCCCCGAACAGGATGATGCTCAACATCGTCGAAATCGTCGGGATTAGGGTGCTCATGGTTTTTCCTGGCGGGCCTCCCTATTCAGATCCATCCCCATCACCGCTTCTCCAACAGCGCCACCATCTCCACGTGGTGGGTGTGGGGGAACATGTCCACGGGTTGAATCCGGACCAGGCGGTAGGTTTCGTCCATGAGGCCCAGGTCCCGGGCGCAGGTGGCGGGGTTGCAGGACACGCACACCACCCGGGGAGCGCCCAACTCGTTGATGGTCTGGACCACCTTGGGATGCATGCCGCTTCTGGGCGGGTCCAGGATCAGGACGTCCGGGGAAAAGTTCAGGGCAGGCAGAACCTCCAGGATGTCCCCCAGGATGAATCGGCAGTTTTCCACCCCGTTGTCCACGCAGTTCCTCACCGCATCGGTCACGGCGCTCTCCACCAGTTCCACCCCCACCACCTCTTTGGCGTCTTCGGAAAGCCAGATGGGGATGGTGCCTGTGCCCGAGTAGAGGTCCAGGACCCTCTCCGAGCCCGAGAGACCGGCAAAGTCCGACACCACGGAATAGAGCTTCTCGGCCTGGAGGGTGTTGGTCTGGAAAAAGGAGTTGGCAGACACCCGGTACTGCCGGGAGCCAATGCTGTCCGTGAGAAAGGGGGAACCGGCCAGGGGGATCTCGTAGTCCCCGATGGCCACGGAGGATTTTTTGGCTGACACGTTGCACACCACCCCCGCCAGCCTGGGGCAGTCCGCCATGAGCTGCTCAGCCATGCGGGTGAGGAGGTCGCGTTCCTCCCAGGCGGTGATGAAATTCACCAGATAGTTGTCCTCGGCCACGGAACGGCGGATGACCACAAAACGCCAGAAGCCCTCGTGGTGGCGCAGGCCGTAGCCCGGCAGCCCGGATTCCAGGATGAGCTCCTTGCACCGGGCAAGGATATGGTTGGCATCATCCGGCTGGAGCAGGCAGGCGTCTATGTCCAGGACCTTGTCAAAGGTGCCGGGCACGTGGAGGCCCAGGGCAAAGTCCATGGACGGGCCGCCCTCTCCCAATTCGTGGGGCAGGAGCCACCGCCGGCAGGTGCAGGTGAACTCCATCTTGTTGCGGTAGCCCCAGATCTCCGGCGCGGGGATGGGGGGCAGGACCGTAAAGCCCGAAAGCCCCCCCAGATGCTCCAGGTTCTCCTTCACCTGGGAGGCCTTGTACTCCACCTGGCGGGGGTAGGACAAAAACTGCCACTTGCAGCCCCCGCACCAGCCGCTGTAGGGGCAGGGGGGCTCCACCCGGTCCGGGGACGGGGAAAGGACCTCCAAGGTCCGGGCCCGGGCCCAGGACTTTTTTTTCTTCACCACCCGGGCCATGACCCGGTCTCCGGGCACAGCCCCCTCCACAAACACGGCCATGCCCTCCACCCGGGCCACGCCCAGGGCCCCAAAGGCCGTTGATTCGATGGAAAGCTCCACTTCCTGCTTGTTTTTGATCGGCATGGCCCGGAACAACACCTTTCCCCCGGGCGGCAGGCCCGGAAAATCCCTATCGGCCTCATGGCCGCGAAAAATCCTTCCTTACCCCAACCACGGCTCTGTTACAATGGAAGGGGAGGCCGGTTCAATCGGAAGGGAAGGCGGGCTCCTCCGGCCAAAGCCTGCCAGCCCCCCCCAAGACAGGCGCTCTGCCCCAAGCGTCCGGGCCGGATTCCCCCCCTTTGACAAAGGGGGGCAGGGGGGATTTCATTTTTTAGCTTTTTTGCCTTTTAGCCTTTTTACTTCTTGGCTTTGATGGCTCATCCGTTGGCTGCCAGGACCCCGGGCCGGGATGAAGCCCTGAACCAGGGGCGGCGACCCAAAACGGCAAGACTTTCGCAATCGCCCGCAGCAGCTGGAACAGGAAGAAACATGGAAGAGGAACGAGAAGTCTTTTTCGAGTCGGACGGGTATCGCCTGGCCGGGGTTCTGCACCTGCCCAATGCGGACAGGCCGCCTGTGGTGGCGGGGTCCCACGGGCTGTTCGCGGATGGAGACTCCCCCAAGCAGCAGGCCCTGGCCCGGGAACTGACGGCCCGGGGCATCGCCTTTTTGCGGTTCCACCACCGGGGCTGCGGGAAGAGCTCCGGGAGTTTTTCCCAGGCCACCACCCTTTCGGGCCGGGTGGGGGATCTTTCGGCGGCCCTGGATTTCCTGGACGCCCAACCAGGCCTGGGGACCGGGCGGGGGCTTTTCGGCAGTTCCCTGGGGGCCACGGCCTGTCTGGTCCTGGCCCTGGGAATGGAGAGGCCGCCCGGGGTGATGGTGGGCAACGCCCCGCCCGCCCGGGGTCGGGACCTCGCCCAGGTGCTCTCCCGGGACCCCCGCACCGGGAGCCTTTCCGCCGCCTTCTTCCGGGAGATGGAGGCCCTGGACCTCCTGGCCGGGCCCCTGGCCCTGAAAAACACCCTGGTGATCCACGGCGACGCGGACGAGGTGGTGCCCGTGGACCACGGCCAGGGTATCCACCGGCGCCTGGAGGAACCCAAAAGACTGGTCATCCTCCCGAGCGGGGATCACCCCATGAGCGATCCCGGGCACCAAGCCCGGTTCCTGGAGGAATCGGTGGAGTGGTTTGCCCGATTTCTTTTGGAGGGGGCGTGAAACCGGGTCAGGAGACCACCTCGTAAACCCGGAACACCTCCGCCACGCCCGGTTCCCACGAAAATGCAAAGGGCGTCCGGGGGCCGGTGAGGAGGTAGAAGGAGGCCCCGGCCTCGGGGTTCATGGTGAAGAGGCCCGGGGCGGCGGGGAAGGACCTTTTCTCCGCCAGCCCCAGGCGGTCCATGAGGCCCGGAGCGATGCGGCCCCGGTGGATGCGTTCCGGGAGGATGACCAGATCCCCCTTTTCCGGCTGGGGGCCGTTCACAGCCAGGGGCTCCCACCCGGCTTCCAGGGCGTACCGCTGCCAACCCCAGTGCCCCCCGAACCAGACCCGGCCAGGATGCCCGGCGTATTTTTCCGCCGCCTCCTGGGCATAGGTCCGGTAAACCCCGGCAGACCGGGCATCCGCGTATCCCGCCCAGAAGGCCAGGACCGCCTGGGCCGAAAGCCCCAGGACCAGCAGGGCCCGGACCGCCCGCCCCGCCCCGGCGCGGTGGATCTGGCGGACCCCCAGCAGACACAGGGGTGCCAGGGCCGGGATCAGGTGCCGGACCGCCTGGAAGGGCGCCCCGAACACGGAAAACCCCACCACGGCCAGGACCCACAGGGTCAGGAACGCATCGTCCCGGCCCGGGTTGGTTTGGAGATCAGACTCCTGCCCGCCCCCAACAGGTTCATTCCCATGGCCCGCCTTCATCCATCCGGCCCCCAGCCCCCCCAGGAGCGCCCCGCCCGCAAAGGTCCAGAACAGGTATTGGCCGCCAACGGATTCCCCGTGCCACAGGCGCGCCAGGAGGGCTGCCAGGAGCCCGGTGGCCAGGGCAACCGCGAGCCGGGTCCGGTGCCCCCCCCGGGCCAGGGCGGCCAGGAGGGCCGGGAGGACCAGGCACGAGGCCCCCAGGGCTGTCAGGGCGTTTATCGCCGGGTCCGGCCAGGGGAGATGGGGGCGGGTCGTGGACAGGAGGTGGCCCAGGTGGGTGATACCGTGTACATGCAGGTTCTGGGCGAACCAGAGGCCCGGCAGGACCAGGCCCAGGGGCAGCCAAAGCAAGGGCTTGAACCGCCCCCGGAGAAGCGGGTAGGCCGCCAGAACGCCGAAGGCCAGGGCCCCGGAATACTTGGACAGGAACGCGCAGCCGGCCAGGGAGGCCCCGGCTGCCAGGAGCCCCGGCCGGTCCCGGTCGGTTCCCGCCACGAAAAGGGCCACGGAAGCCGCGAAAAAGGCGGTCATGGGCACGTCCCGCATGAGGTTTCCCGAAACCACCACAGCCGGGGAGAGCATCACGAAAAGCACCGGCCAGGCCGATCCCCCGGCGAACCGGCGGGACAGGGAGGCCATGGAAAAGGCAAGAAGGACCAGGAAAAGGAGCATCCCCGCATGGAGGGAAACCCCGGAGAAACCGAAGGCTGCGGCAAAAGGGGATAGAACGTAGCTGGGGAGCGGTGGGTTGGTGTCCACAAAAAAGAGCCCCGTGGTCTCCCCGAACCAGTTCCAGGTCCCGGCCAGGGGGCGCAGGGGATTTTCCAGGATGTTTTCCGTGACCCGGATGAAGGTGGGGTCGTCCACCGTGTACGCCTTGCCCAGGAAGGGCAGCCCGGCCAGCAGGGCGCAGGCCAGGGCCAGGAGGGGGAGCCGGAGGGCCGGGAGCCTCAACCTCGCGGCCCGGGCCCCTCCTGCGTTTTTCGTCCGCCTTTTCCTCACTTCCCCCCAAATTCCAGGAGCGCTCCCACCACGGCTTCCTGGTCCCCGGCCGAAAGGTAGGGGTGCATGGGCAGGGAGAAGATGCGGCCCGCGCAGTTCTCGGAGACCGGGAAGTCCCCGGGCTTGTAGCCCAAGGGGGCGAAGGCCTTTTGGAGGTGCAGGGGCAAGGGGTAGTATACGGCAGTGGGCACGCCCTGGTCCTTCAGGTGGGCCAGGAGGCGGTCCCGGTCCCGGGCCTGGGTGAGGAGGCTGTACTGGGCCCAGGCGCTTTGGCACCCCTTCGGGATGTGGGGGGTGACAAAGGTGCCGTGGGCGGCCAGGTGCCTGGTGTAACGGGCCGCCACCTTCTGGCGCAGGTCCACCTCCTGGGGGAAGAGGGTGAACTTGGCCAGGAGCACGGCGGCCTGGAGGGTGTCCAGGCGGCCGTTCATGCCGATTCTCACGTTTTCGTACTTGTCGGTTCCCTGGCCGTGGACCCGGAGGCTCACCATGGCCGCATGGAGGTCCGGGTCGTCCGTGAAGCACATGCCGCCGTCGCCGTAGCCCCCCAGGGGCTTGGCCGGGAAAAAGGAGGTGCAGCCGATGCGGGCGAGCGAGCAGGCCTTCCGGCCCTTGTACACGCCGCCAAAGGACTGGGCCGCGTCCTCCACCACCCACAGGCCGTGCTTTTTGGCCAGCTTGCCGATGGCGTCGTAGTCCGCGGGCAGGCCGAAGAGGTCCACGGGGATGATTCCCCGGGGGGTGAGCCCCTGGACCGCGCCCGCAGGAAGAGGGTGGCTCCCGGCGTCCCCGGCTTTCAGGGCCTTGACGGCCCGGTCCAGGGCCTGGGGGTCCAGGTTGTAGGTTTGGGGGTCGATGTCCACGAACACCGGGGTGGCCCCCACCAGGGCGATGGCCTCGGCCGTGGCCACGAAGGTGAAGGGCGTGGTGAACACGGCGTCTCCGGGACCCGCGCCCAGGGCCATGAGGGCCAGCACCAGGGCGTCCGTGCCCGAGGAGCAGGCCAGGGCGTGCCGCGCGCCGCAGTAATCCGCCAAAAGGCCTTCCAACTCGGTGATTTCCTCGCCCATGACGTACCGGCCATGGTCCAGAACAGCAAGAATGCGCCGCTCCAGGTCCTTCCGGATCTTCTTCTGCTGGGCCGCCAAGTCTATGAACTGCATGGGAGTATCCTTTCTATGGGTCCGGGGCCGGACCCCGGGAGGAATCGAAAAAATGCCATGATGCCACAGGCGAGGGAAAGGGTAAAGAAGGATGGTGATGTGCCATCGGGACCGCACGGCCCAACCCTGGTGACGCAACAACCCGGCCGGAAAAAACCGGGCCCCTATCCCGTTGACACCTGCCTGATCTTGTGCCAATTTTTTCAGTAGCATCCCGTCCATCCCAGGCAACAGGCTGTGTTCCTCCTCATAAAGCAAAAAAACCTCAGGGCGCGGTGAATCCGGCTTTTTTCGATGGCTGGCGAGGAAAGTGGCATAATCTAACTGGTTTTGGGGGATTGGGTGGGGCACAAGATGTTGGGCTTCTCCCGTGGTCCCGTAGCTGGGACAAGCAAAGCGCGTCCCAACAAACTTGGGAGAAACCTATGCTGTCCGTACTCCGGCCTCAAGTTGCCGTAGCCACCCGATCCCACGGGGGTTTCGGCGGCACTCGAGGAACCACCCAACAGGACTAAAATATTCGATGATTTTTTTTGGGGGTTCCCTTGCTGCACAGCTTCCTGCTAAACATTCTCAACTGGCGCTCGCTGACCGATATCACCCTGATTGCGCTGGGGTTCTTTTTCATTTATCACACCCTGCGCAGGCTCGGGACCTGGAAGATTTTCCTGGGCATCGTGGCTGCCATGCTCGTGTTCGCGGCCGCCAACCTCCTGGATCTCGAAGGCATCGCCTGGATCTATACCAACCTGAGCCACGTGGCGCTCATTGGGATCATTGTCATCTTCCAGCCGGAAATCCGGAAAATCCTCGAGAGATCGGTTTCCCCTGCGCGCCGTGAGTTGATGGGACCCGACGGCGCTACCTTGCCTGCCCTTGTCGCGGACGCGCTCCTTTCGCTTGCTCGCACCCATTGCGGCGCCATCATCGTCTTTCCGGGACGAGATCCCTTGGATCGTTTCCTCTCCGGAGGCGTTCCCCTGAACGCGGACCCGAGTCTGGCTTTGATTCTCAGCATTTTTGACATCCACTCCCCGGGGCATGACGGGGCCCTTCTGGTCCATGACGGAAGGGTGGTCAGCTATGGCGTACGGCTCCCCATCTCCAAGACTTCCTCCCTGCCCCGGGAAATGGGCACAAGACATCACGCAGGCATGGGGCTTTCCGAGGTTTCCGATGCCCTTGTCTTTGTGGTTTCGGAGGAGAGAGGAACTCTGACCTCTTTCAAGAACGGCAAGCTCACGCCTGTGATGGAGAAGGACGGGGTTGTGGGCCTGATCACCGGCCACTGGAGGTCCTCGGCTTCCTACCTCCCGCAAAAAGGAAAGGGCACCGGGAGACGGGTCACTTTTCTTGAGCTTGTGGCGGCTTTTTTCCTGACCACGCTCATATGGTCCAGTGTGGTTATCTCACGCCTGGAAATAGTCGAAAAGACCCTGGTGGTACCCATCATCTATGTGGCGATGGCTCCCGACATGGTGCTTTCCGGGACAAAACCGTCAGAGACGCGGGTCCATTTGGCCGGTCCCAAGTCCCAACTGGATGATCTGAGCTCTGACCGGTTGAGGGTGCGTCTGGACCTGTCCGGGGCAAAACCGGGAAAGCAGACGTTTTTTGTGTCCCATGAAAATCTCGAACTCCCCAGGAAGGTGGACCTGCTGGATGCGGAGCCTTCGGAAATCAACCTGGTGATGGAGGAAACCGTGGACATGGAGGTCCCGGTGACGCCGCAATTGGTGGGTGTGCCAAGGGAGGGCCTTGTGGTTGTCGGTGTCGAAGTGAAGCCCAAAAAGGTCCGGGTGATCACCAAGAAAGGCGAGGACA
>Ga0180009_10006466_pt1 | contig 12278 bp, 14 predicted proteins | sample OS_PC_MetaG_FD_123537 | JGI IMG/M metagenome (GOLD analysis project Ga0180009, IMG submission 123537) | Groundwater microbial communities from the Aspo Hard Rock Laboratory (HRL) deep subsurface site, Sweden - OS_PC_MetaG | ecosystem: Environmental > Aquatic > Deep subsurface > Groundwater...
ATGATCCTCAAGGGGCTGCTGCCTACCCAGACCCTGCTGCGGGCAGTTTTTGACCGCAATTCGGGGCTGCGTACCGACCGCCTGCTCTCGGACGTACGGCTCTTTGACCACCCCTTCAAGGAGGCCGGTTTCCTTGGCATCACCGACGGTGGGGTGACCCCGGCGCCAACCCTGGCGCAGAAGCGACGGATTTTGGAAAACGCGGTTCACGTCTACCATTGCCTCGGTATTGAGCTGCCTCGGGTGGCGGTGCTCTGCGCCACGGAGAAAGTGAGCGCCTCCATGCCGCACACGGTGGACGCCCGAGCCCTCGCCGAGGCCCAACGGCGCGGTGAGCTCACCGGCTGTGTGGTGGACGGTCCCCTCTCCCTGGACTTGGCGCTGTCCGCGCAGGCCGCCGAGCGAAAGGGCTACAGCTCTCGGGTGGCGGGTCAAGCCGATCTCATCGTCGGACCCACCATCGAGGCCTCCAACGCCGTGGCCAAGACCCTCGTGATCTTCGATGGCGCCACGCCCGGCCAGGTCGTCACCGGCGCCCGGGTCCCCCTCCTGATTCCCTCTCGCGCGGACGACGCTGAGGTGAAGCTCAACTCCGTCGCTCTCGCCACCCTTGTCGCGGACAAGCGCTGAAGGCGGTCCGAGCTGGTCAGGATCGCTCACTGATCCGCTGATCTGACTTTTTCGCAGTTCATTTGAAGTGGCTGGGCGCCTCGGGTCCCCCTTCGGGGGCCCCGCCCGGGCTGCTCCGGGCTTCGCTTCGCTTCGGTCCCGCCTTCGGCGGGGACTGCTTCGCACCCTCCGAATCCCTGGCGCAGTGGGTAGCTCCAAGGTATCCGCCGGTGGATAGGCGCGCTCCGGCCGCTGCTGCATCCTTTCGGTGCCCAGCAGCCTGCGCGCGTGAGGCCAAACAGCGCAGTCGGCTTCGAGGCAAAGGATCGCCCTCGGGGTACGAGTGAGTTAGAAAGGGCCCAAAAGGAAAATCGGCGCCGGGGCGGGTATCCACGACGCCGAAAACTGCTGGCTCACACCAGCAATACGTCCACCCCAGAAGAACAGAGGAGCGATGCAATCTCAGAAGATCAAAAGAGTGCAGCGGCGTCAAGCTGCAACGTGCAGTGGCCTTGAGAAACGTGTCGGAGACCTGGGCTTTGGGCATGTCGGCGACCCACGAGTCGCGGGCAAGGTGGGCTATCGGCTCCCGACGATACTCACTGCGCTGGTGGCCTCGATGACCACGGGGGCAATCTAAAGCCGACGCACTTGAAGCTCGGCACGGTGGCCATCGACGGCAAGAACGTGGCGACGCTGCACTGGCCGGACATGCTGCGGGTGCTGAGGCTCAGACCGGAAGACACTACGGTGGAGCAAGGCACGACGCTGTTTGCCAAGCGGTATCCCCAAGCGCAGGTGTGCAAACGCGACAGTGGCGCGCCCTATGCGCTTCTGCGCGTGCACACGGTGACGCTGGTGTCGGGCGACGCCGCGGTGTGCGTGCACCAGCGCCCCATCGCCGGTCACACCAACGAAAGTGGGTCGATGCCGGCGTTGCTCGACGACCTGAAAGCGGCCTACGGCAAGAACCGGCTCTTTTCGCTGGTGACGACCGACGCGGGCAACACGTCCTGCGGGATTGCCGGCAAGACCGTGTCGCTGGGCCTGGACTACTTCATGCAGCTCAAGTCGCCGCATGGTGAAATCCACTCCGAGGCCCAAGACGTGCTGAGCCGACGGCGCAAGTCGCGTGCTCATGCGGGCTACACCGACACGCAGAACGGCCAGGTGGTGACGTACCACCTGTGGCGCTACGACCTGGGCGAGGACGGGTGGCTGGACTGGACGCATGCTCGGCAGCTGGTGCGCATCCAGCGTACGGCCGAGTGCCAACGCACCGGCGAGGTCACCGTGGGCAATCGGTACTACGTCACGAGCCGGTCGCCCGACACGATGAGCCCACGCACGGCGCTGGCGACCTGCCGGGCGCACTGGCGGTGCGAAAACAACACCCACTGGACGTCAGAAGCTGAGCTGATGGAGGACCGGCGCCGGCCGGCATGGTCGCGTCATCCCCAGGGCAGCCTGGTGGTGAGCGCGCTGCGCATGATTGCGCTTTGCATCCTGGCCGTAGCGCGGAAGCTGAGCCGCTTCGGCTACAGCGAGGAGACGCCGAGCTGGCGCCAGGTGGCCGAGCATTTCCTCCTGAAGCTGTGTGCGAGCAACCTGGAGACCAAGGCCTTCGACACCGTCTGAGCCCGCCCCGGCGTCGGTCTTCTCCGGATTCTTGTCGTTAAAAAACCTTCCCCACGGCACGGGGCCAGCGACAGCTGCGCCGTCGGCGCCGCCGCCACGCCCCTGCGGGGCGCGTCAACGTCGCCCGGCGCCAGCCGGGGCGAGAGAGTGATCGGACGTGCCGAGCTGGTAGCTCTCATTGTGCATCTTCGCGAGCTCCGGTAAACTCGAAGTATGAGACGAATTTTTGCTTTGCGTCGGGGCCGTGGACTCGGGATCGGAATGGTTTTGGTGTTGATGGCGGGATTTGGCGTGGGCTGCAAACAGACCATTCCCAACTACGGCGGCAGCGACGCGGCGGCGGACGCGGAGGCGGGTGTCGATGCGGCGGTGGATGCGGCGTTGCTGGTCGATGCGGGCCTGGACGCGGAGGTGATTTTTGACGCGGGTGTAGATGCGGGGCCCGACGCGGGGCCCGACGCCGGCGCGGATGCCGGGATCCCCTGTCCGTCCGGGGGGACTTTGGACTGTTCACCGGGTTCTGGCAGCGGGGACAACAGCACCTGCCACGATGGCAACGGCTGCTTTTTGTCGAACGTGCAGTCCGCGGTCAACAGCGTGGTCAATAACAACCCCACCTGGTTCGACTACAACAACCAGTGGAGCTGTCCCATGATCCTGGATGTGGACGCCTACATGAACGCCGTCGTGGCCCACATCGCCAATCAGAACCTCTGCGTTATCCGCGACCCCAACGCGCCCAACGAAGAGGTCACGGTGAAGCACGACAACGCCTTCGCCGAGAACTTCGACATCGTCGCGTCGAACGGCTGCATCCGGTCCGGCGCGGGCATCTACACCAGCACCTGCGTTCCGGCCTGGTGGTAGCCGACGAACCCCGTCCGTAGGGCCGATTTCGCTTGACTGAACCTGGGGATAGATGTGCAAAGGGTGGGTCACATCAAGAAGGAGCTGTTGCCATGTCCGGACGCAAATGGAACTTTAATCCCGGCCCCTCAGTGCTGCCCGTGCCGGCCCTGGAGAAGGCCAAAGAGGCCCTGCTGAGCTATAACGGGACGGGAATTGGCATCATGGAGACCAGCCACCGTTCCAAGGAGTTTGACGCGCTGTATTCCGGGATCCAGGCGCGCATGGCCAGGCTCCTGGGGCTGCCCCCGGATCGCAAGATCCTCTTTTTCGGCGGCGGCGCCACGTTGCAGTTTTCCATCGTTCCCATGAACCTGCTGCCCGCGGGGGGCCACGCCGATTACGTGGATACCGGCACCTGGGCGGGCGCGGCTGCCAAGGCGGCCGGGCTCGTGGGCAAAGTGAACGTGGTGGCGACCAGCAGGGACGCCGCGGGCAAGTTCCCGCGGGTGCCCGGGCCGGACGAGATCAACGTCACCGAGGGCGCGGCGTATCTGCACCTGTGCTCCAACAACACCATCGCCGGAACCCAGTACCACGCCTGGCCCGACACGGGGGACACGCCCCTCATCGTGGATATGTCGTCGGACATCGCCTGTCGGGAGCTGGACTGGTCGAAGTTCGACCTGGTGTACGCCGGCGCGCAGAAAAACCTGGGGCCGGCCGGCGTGACCTTGGTCATCATCAGCCAAAGGCTCCTGGACCGCTGTGGCGACACGCTGCCGATGTTGCTGAACTACAAGACCATGGCCGCCAAGGACTCCCTCGGGAACACCCCTCCAACCTTCCCCATCTACATGGTCGGCTTGGTGCTGGAGTGGCTTGAGGAGCTCGGAGGCGTTGGGGCCATCGAGAAGGTGAATCGTACCAAGGCGGATCTGCTCTACGACCTGTTTGACGGCAACGCGGACTATTTCCGAGCGCCGGTGGAGAAGGGGAGCCGTTCCCTCATGAACGTGGTTTGGCGTCTGCCCAACGAGGACCTCGAGAAGCAGCTCATCACCGAGGCCACCGCGGACGGTTTCGCCGGCCTCAAGGGGCACCGCAGCGTGGGTGGGCTCCGGGCGTCGATCTACAACGCCATGCCGCTCGAAGGCGTGGAGCGGTTGGTGGACTACCTCAGGAAGTTTGCCGCGAAGTAGGGGGGGCGACTACTGGCCGTAGCCGCCGCCGTAGCCACCGCCGGGCGGGGGGAGCCCGGGGGGGCCACCGGGACCCGGGAGGCCGGGGGCCTGGGGCGCGGGCGTGCCGCCGCCGGGATAGCCGCTGGGGGCGGGAGGCAGACCGGGCTGCTGGTAATTCGGCGGCTGGTAGCTGGGCTGTTCGTAGGCGGGCTGCTGGGGCGCAGGCGCTTGCTGGGCCACGGGCTGCGGCACGGCCTGGTACGGGGCGCCGGGCTGGTCATAGCCGCCCCCTGCACCCGGAGGCATGCCCCCCGCGGGAGGCGGGTAGCCTGCTGGCAGGGCCGGACGCGGGAAGAACATCTTCTGGAACAGAATCATGCCGCCACCGGTGGCGGGCACAAAGATGAGCCACAGGCCGAAGGGGAAGTTAAAGGACAGCCCCGTCCACTTGTCGAAGAGGCCCATCCAGAACAACAGGAAGGAGAATGTGGCGATGAGGCCCATGACCACCAGCGTCAGTCCCATGAAGGACCGGCGGACTTCGGAGTATTCCGCCTGATTGGTGAAGATGCGATAGTACGCCTCGAAGCCGGCGAAGAGCACGGCGGAGCCCCAGAGCATACCCAGGCCCCATTTCCAGAGGTCCTTGCCCCCGGACTTGCCAATTTTGGCGAACAGAGCCGTAAAGATGAGAGAAAATCCAAGGAGCGCGCAGACGACCAGGATGAACTGAAAGAAGTTGATCGCTGCTTTGATGCCCACCTGGGGGTCCGGATCCTCTTCCTTCAGCCCACGCCAACGCAGCACCACGTAAATCACGAGGAAGACGAGCAACATCGTGAAGAAAACGGGCAGCATTGCGGAGAACCCGCTCATGAGGAAAATGATCTCTCGCATTCCGACTCCTTTTTCCTGCTGGTCCCGCGGCACGGGCAATGATTCGATAGGTGCATACAACCGCAAATCAGGCGGATCTTGTCAAGAAGATTTCCTGGGACCGGCCACGGGATCGGCTCTGGGACTTGACAGATCGCAAGGGTGGGCATATAGGCAATCATTGAGTTTTCGAAAGGCGGCGGGCCGATTCCGCCGGCGAGTGGGTGGCGCGATGGCGTCCATGAAGATCGATGTGAACCGGGTGGGCGACGAGCCCGAAGATCTGCAGCTGACGCTGGACCCGCCATGGTTTGCGCGGGAGCTCGAGGGCACCTACCTGGTCGGGGACGAGGAAGAGGGGGACGGCCGGGGTGAGGGTGAAGCCAAGCTCCTGGTCAGCAAGACCGGGGGGAAGCTCCAGGTAATCGGGCATCTTGCCGCGCAGTTCCAGGTGGCCTGCGGTCGCTGCCTGGAGGCGGCCCAAATCACGGTGGATGAACCCTTTGTGATGTTCTTCGAGGAGGCCTCTGAGCGCCCGATCGCTCGGGATCTCGAGCTCACAGCCGACGATCTGCATTGGGTGACCTTCCACGGAGAAGAGATTGATCTCGGGCCTTTTTTACGGGAGCAGCTATTGTTGGCCGTGCCCATGACGCCCCTATGCCGCCCGGACTGCGAAGGGCTCCTGGAGCACGTGCCCCGGCCGGATCCGGACGATGGCGAGGGGGTGGAACAGGTGGAGCTCGATGGAAAACCGATCGATCCCCGGTGGAATGCTCTTGCCAAGCTGAAGCCTACAAGGTAAAACGCCGCCGCGTCCCGAGGTGATCTCGGCACGCTCAGACCCTGAAAACGAGTGGAACCATGGCAGTACCCAAGCGAAGACAATCCAAATCCCGTCGCGACATGCGTCGCTCCCAGCACGACAAAATCACGGCGCCGAATCTGACGCCCTGCCCGAGTTGTGGCGAGCCCAAGCTGCCCCACCGGGTATGCACGTACTGCGGGCAGTACCGCGGCCGCGAGGTCATGGAAGTGGCAGAGAAGGAATAGCCTTTTCTCCACCCGCCCCCTTTCGCTCTCCCGCTTTTTTTCACCCCCAGACGCTCGATCCGGGTTTCTCCCCGGCAGAGTGTCCCGGCTGGGTCTCCCTCCCGGTTGGGTTTCGGTGTAGCCTTGCTCGAGCCCATTTGTTAGGATGCGCCCACCGTGTCCCAATGCACGGCGACCTGAACCGGGCGACGTCCCGCCATCTAAGGGTGTCTTCGCGATGAAAAAAGTTCTAATCGCCTGTGATCACGGGGGAATTGAGCTCAAGAATCAACTGGCTGCAGATCTGGCCGCCTGGGAGTACGAAGTGGTGGATCTGGGCGTGAACGACCGGGTCAGCGTGGACTATCCGGACTACGCCCTCAAGCTGGGCCGCAGCGTGGTGGCCGGCGACGCGGAGCTGGGCGTGCTGGTCTGTGGCACGGGCATCGGCATGTCCATCGCCGCAAACAAGGTCCACGGGGTGCGGGCCGCCATGGTGGGAGATGAGTTCAGTGCTCGCATGGCCCGGCAGCACAACAATGCCAACGTGATTTGCCTCGGCGGCCGGGTGCTGGGTCCCGATCGTGCGCGGGCAATCCTCAAGGCCTTCATGGACGCCGAGTTCGAGGGCGGACGGCACCAGCGCCGATTGGATATCATCACCGCCGCCGAGACCGAGGGCTGAGCCGACTATGCTGTGCCCGCACTGCACCAGCCTGGAGAACAAGGTCGTGGACTCCCGGTTGAGCAAGGACGGTCGCGTGATCCGGCGGCGCCGGGCCTGCACGGACTGCGACCGGCGGTTCACGACCTACGAGCGGTATGAGGAGTATCTGCCGCTGGTGGTGAAAAAGGACGGCACCCGGGCGACCTTTGATCGGCAGAAGATCATGCAGGGCATGAGCCGCGCCTGTGAGAAACGAAAAGTGTCGGCGTCCACCATCGAAGAGGTGGTGGGTGACCTCGAGCGGATCCTGCAGGAGGAGGGCGGACGGGAGGTCTCCACGGCGTGGCTCGGGGAGTGGGTAATGCGGCAGCTGCGGACCATCGACGAGGTGGCCTACGTGCGGTTCGCGAGCGTGTACCGTTCTTTTCGCGACATCAACGAGTTCATGGACGAGCTCAAGGATCTGCTGGACGCAAAGGCCGAGGTCGGTATTTCCAAGGTGCGTGAGGCGGAGTCCGGATCCGAGGACGGGGCGCAGTCCGGCGCGAGCTTCAACGCCGGCGCCGGGAAGAGCGACGGCGCGTGAGGACCCGGGACGAGCGGTTTATGGCGCTGGCGGTCAGGCAGGCCCGCCGCGGCGAGGGGCGAACGCGGCCCAACCCGCCGGTGGGGGCCGTGATCGTGCGCGGGGAGCAGGTTTTGGCGCGTGGCTTTCACGCCAGGGCGGGCGCGAACCACGCCGAAGTGGAGGCGCTGGGAAAGCTGGGGCGGCGCGCCCGGGGGGCAGAGCTGTTTGTGACCCTGGAACCCTGCGCCCACGAGGGACTGACGCCCCCCTGCGCCGACGCTATCCTGCGGGCGGGCATCCGCCGCGTCGTCGTTGGCGCGATGGATCCCAATCCACGGACAGACGGCCGAGGTGTCGCCCGGCTGAGGCGCGGCGGCGTGGAGGTCGTCACGGGCGTGCTCGCCAAGGCCTGCACCCGGCTCATCGAGGGCTTTTCCTGCCTCGTGCGCCACGGTCGTCCCTTTGTGGTGCTCAAGCTCGCCGCCACCCTGGACGGGCGCATCGCCACGCGCACCGGGCACAGCCGCTGGATCACCGGCGCGGCCGCTCGCCGGGAGGTACACCGACTCCGGAACCGCTGCGACGCGATCCTGGTGGGCTCGGGCACGGTGACTGCTGACGATCCGGCGCTCACGTGCCGGATCCCTCGGGGGCGGGATCCCTTGCGGGTGGTGCTCTCGGGCTCCCTGGCGTTCTCGCCCGAGGCGCAGGTGGTGTCCGCCCCGGCCGACGGCGGAGGGCCCTCGGCGCTGGTGGCCACCACCCGCCGAGCTCCGGCCGCTCGCGCGGAGGCGCTGCAGGCTGCGGGAGCCGAGGTGATCCGTTTGGCATCCGAACGTGGGCGGGTGCGGATCCCGGCGCTGCTCGATGCGCTCGGCGAACGCGGGATCCTGACCGTGCTCGTGGAGGGCGGCTCCGAGGTGGCGGCGCAGTTCCTGGACGGGGGGCACGTGGATCGGCTGCTGTGGTTTGTGGCGCCCAAGATCGTGGGCGGTACCCGGGCGGTGCCTGCGGTGGCTGGGCGGGGCGCGGCTCGCATGGACGAGGCCCTGGTGCTCCAGGATCTGGTGGTGCGTCGCATCGGCGAGGATCTACTGTTCGACGGGAGGCTTTGAGATGTTTACGGGGCTCGTTGCGGACATCGGAACCATTCGGAGGCTCACGCCGGGGGACCGGGCCACCACCCTCAGCATTGCCACGAAGCTGGAGCTGGGCAGCTTTTCCCTGGGCGACAGCCTGGCGGTAAACGGCGCCTGTCTGACGGTGGTGCAAATCGGTGCCGACGCGCTGGAGGTCACCGCCGTGGCCGAGACCATGGCCCGTACCACCCTGGGGGAGCTCAGGACCGGAGCTCGGGTGAATCTGGAGCGCCCCCTCCAGCTCGGCGCTCGGCTGGACGGCCACCTGGTGCAAGGCCACGTCGATGGCGTGGGGCGGCTCGAGAGTCAGCGAAAAGCTGGTGATTCCGTGATGTTCACATTCTCCCATCCGGAAGAGCTGGCGCCCTATCTGGTCAGCAAGGGCTCGGTGACCGTGGACGGCGTCAGCCTGACCGTCGCGGGCCTGGGTCAGGGGACCTTCGACATCTCCGCGATTCCGTACACCCTGTCCGGGACTTCCCTGGCCCGCCTGGCCCGGGGGGCCCGGGTCAACCTGGAGATGGACATCATCGGCAAGTACGTCGCGAAGATGCTCCGGGCATATGGCGGCGGGGGCGTGGGCCTCAGCCTGAGCAAGCTGGCAGAAAACGGATTTCTCTAGTGAATACAACCGGTAGGGTGCGGGGCGGTGAGTGGAGCTGACAGGGGAATATTTCCGGACATCAGCCTTGCTCTATTCTGGCTAACTGCTAAAAGCAAAGGACTTATTGCTGAAATCGGAGAGTTTCGTGAGCGACGCCATCCGGAAAGTCGAAGCGGCCATCGAGGCCATCGGGCTGGGCAAGATGATCATCCTCGTGGACGACGAGGATCGCGAGAATGAGGGAGACCTCACCATCGCCGCCGAGAAGATCACCCCCGAGGCGATCAACTTCATGGCGAAGTATGGGCGGGGCCTCATCTGCCTCTCGCTGACCGCCGAGCGTTGCGAGCAGCTGGGCCTGCCCATGATGGTCCCGGGCGGGGCCAACCACTCCGCCTTTGGTACGCCCTTCACGGTATCCATTGAGGCGCGCCACGGCGTGACCACGGGCATCAGCGCGGCGGACCGGGCGGTCACCATCAAGACCGCCATCTCTCCCATGGCGCGCGCCGACGATCTGGTCATGCCCGGCCACGTGTTTCCGCTGCGGGCCCGGGCCGGTGGCGTGCTTGTACGCACGGGGCAGACCGAGGGCTCCCTCGACCTGGCGCGGCTGGCCGGTCTGGAGCCGTCGGGGGTGATCTGCGAGATCATGAACGACGACGGGACCATGGCCCGCATGCCGGATCTCGAGAAGTTCGCCACGGAGCACGACCTGCTCATCCTCAGCATCGCGGACCTGATCACCTACCGTCTGTTCCGTGAGAGCCTGGTGGAGCAGGTGGACTCAGGGCATCTGCTGCCGGGGTTTGAGGGCATCACATCTGAATTCAGGGCGTACGTCTTCAACAGCCAGGTCCAGGGGACCCAGTTTCTGGCGCTTAGTCTGGGCGAGTATGGCCCGGAGGATGACGTGCTCGTGAGGGTGCACTCCGGGTGCCTCGGCGATCCCTTCAACTCCCAGAGCTGCGTCTGCGGTGCGACCCTGCGCGAGTCCCTGCGCATGATCCAGGCCGAGGGCCAGGGTGTGCTGCTGTACGTCATGCCGAGCTGCATCGACATGGCGGCCCAGTTCGCCAGCCACGTCATGCAGCGCAAGCCGTTGGCAAAACGGCACAGCGCCGATGATGTGCCGACGACCCTGCGGAGCGTGGGCCTCGGGATCCAGGTGTTGGTGCACCTCGGGCTGCGCCGCATCCGTCTCATGACCAACAACCCGCGCCGGATCGCGGGGCTGACGGGCTACGGCATCGAGATCACGGAGCGGGTGTCGATCCCGGTTCGAGAGACCCGTCACAATGTCACCTTCCTGGATCGGAAGCGGGAGCGCGGTGCCTTCGTCACCGGAGAGGGAACAGGCAAATGAAACAGATCATCGAGGGTAAGCTATCGGCGGCGGGGCTCCGAGTAGCCATCATCGTATCGCGATTTAATAGCTTCATCACCGAGCGTCTGCTCGAGGGCGCCACCGATGCCCTTGTGCGCTCCGGCGCCGCCGAGGCGGACCTCAGCGTTGTGAGGGTGCCGGGGGCCTTCGAGCTGCCTGGTGTGTTGCGTCGGGTCGCCGACACGGGCCAGTACGACGCGGTGGTGTGTCTTGGCGCGGTGATCCGGGGTGGCACGCCCCACTTTGATTATGTGGCCAACGAGGTGGTTAAGGGCATCGCCCAGGTGGTGACCGAGGGCAAGGTGGCCATCGGTATGGGCATTCTGACCACCGACACCATCGAGCAGGCCGTGGAGCGGGCCGGCACCAAGGCCGGCAACAAGGGCGCCGAGGCGGCCATGGCCGCGGTCGAGATCGCCAACGTCTACAAGCAGCTCTGATGTCACGCAGGCGGTCGAGTCGGGCGGTGCTGCTGCAGGCGCTCTATCAGTACGGGCTCAGTGGCCAGTGGCCTGTGCTGTCGGAGCTGCACGCGCACTTTGCCGAGTCGGCCCAGGGACCGGCCGCGGATGACGACTTCACCGGACACGTGTTCACCGCGTTGCAGGAGCGGATCGCCGAGGTCGACGGCCTGATCACCGACGCCTCCCGCAATTGGCGCCTCGAGCGCATGGCCGCCGTGGATCTGAGTCTGATTCGCCTCGCCACGATGGAGCTGCTGCTCGAGACGGCGCCCCCCAAGGTGGTGCTGAATGAGGCCGTGGAGCTGGCCAAGGAGTTTGGCACAGACACCTCGGCCGGCTTCGTCAACGGTGTGCTGGACGGCGTCCTTCGCCACTATCACGACCGGGCGCAATGACCCCCCCCACCGTGTCCCTTGAGCTCTCGTCGGCCGATGCGCGGCGGGTGCGGTGGCGCAGGTTCGCGGTTGACTCCCCCGCCCTCGAACCGCTGGCGCACCCCCTGTGGGTGGCGTGCGCCTGGGATCAACAGCCCCTCGGGGGGCTGATCGCGCGCTGTGACCAGCGTCTCGACTGCGCCCTGAGCAGGCAGCAAATGGCGGGCAGGCTCAGCCTGATCCTGGGGGAGGTCACCCTCGTGGGGGCCGCACATCGGCTCGCGGGGGCGCACCTGCTGGTCCTGGGACTCGGCACACCGGAGGCCTTCGATTCCTCGGTCGCGGACGCGATCGGCTCTGAGGCCGCGGACAGAGTCCACAAGCTGGGGCACGCGCACTACGCGCTCGAGGTGCCATGGGCGCCCGACCGGGCGGGGCCCGAGGCGATTGCGGTCGCCGCCGCTTTTGTCAGCGCGCACGTTCGACGGCGGCTGGAGCTGTTGGGACGAGGGGGGGCGCTCAGCGTAACCTGGCTCCTGCCCCAGAACGTTCCGCTCGTGAGTGGGGGGCACCCGGGCAGGCCGGGGCGCAAGCGGCGCAAAAATCTGTGGACCCGGCGTCACCAGCGGGTGCGGCGAGTCGTTTTTTTCAGGCACCGCCGAAAAAAGTAAGCCCAGAAACACGTTCTACGACCCGTGGGCCCCTCGCGCGGCGCGTGAATCAAGCACATCCGGTTGTATAGGGGGGGGGGAATGTACCACCAGATGTTGTGTGTCCTGAACAGAAGAGCAGCGGTCTCTGGGTGGTAAGTCCCTGGAATGTCTTATTTTCTTGACTCTATACTCAATGTAATTTATTAATTGGATCCTACTAAGAAGAATAAATTCAGG
>Ga0180009_10006467_pt1 | contig 12275 bp, 14 predicted proteins | sample OS_PC_MetaG_FD_123537 | JGI IMG/M metagenome (GOLD analysis project Ga0180009, IMG submission 123537) | Groundwater microbial communities from the Aspo Hard Rock Laboratory (HRL) deep subsurface site, Sweden - OS_PC_MetaG | ecosystem: Environmental > Aquatic > Deep subsurface > Groundwater...
CTAAGAGTATGGCCGGTTGGAGCAGTATCAACGATATAAAGCTGATAGTCTGAACTATCCATAAAATCTGTTATCTTCTTTAAGCTCATTACTTCATCCAGCCCTGGGATATCAAGGTTAAATACTTCTTCTGTTTCTTCATCTGCCAAATAAGTACCCTCTTGTAAAATGTCTAATATTTCTTCGCCGTATTCTTCTTTAAATTCTTCCAAAACCTTCTTGGCGTCTATTTCCATGGCAAAGAGGTTTTTTATGCCAGTAATAGCAGTGGGTTGGTGGCCAATTGCTTGACCGAAGCTATCCGCGAGTGATGGGGCGGGATCTGTCGTAAAAATTAAAACTTTCTTTTCTTTGGCAAGCTCTAAGGCTGTTGCCGCTGCTATAGTTGTTTTACCAACGCCACCCTTGCCGCCAAACATTATAAATTGTAAAGGTTTATTTAATAATTCGGTTAATGCCATAACTAGTTTACCCTGAGTCCATCGAAGGGCCTCCTACCAAGTAACCACCACCTCGACAAAATTGTAAGGTGGCACAGGACCAACGTATTTTAATTTTTTTCTTTCGCCATAAAGTTTTTCCAAATCTCTCATCTTCTGATCAAATTCTTGCTCTCTCTTTTTGGCCACTAAAAAGGCGGCGTTAACTAAATTCATATCGCCCAAAACTTGGTTCTCCCGAAAATCAAGACTTAATGGTTTCAAAATTTCAAGCAGCTCTTTGGCTTCTTTCTTTTTTTTCTCCTCCAATGCTTTTTGCACTATTTGACCAATTTTAATTTTGCCGGCGTATTGCCTTTGAATATTCGTTTCTTTGGAAAGCAAGTCTTTCAACTGTTTGATTGGCAGGTTTTCCCCAACGGTCTCGGCAAAAATAGCCTTCATATCCGTCCAAAAAGCTCTCACTCCAAGTTCAATTTTTCCTTCCAACTCGGCTATTAAATCAATAAATTCTTGATAGCGATTTTTTAACACCTTTTCGATGATAACCCCCTCTTCTTCACCTATAGTACAGAAGCGTGCTGGTAAAACGGTGTATTCTTCCATTGCCTTTTCCAAAACCTGGGTGTGAGCAATCGAGTTATCCCTTGTTACCGGATATTTAACAATTGGAGAACTCGAAACAATTGCTGCCAAATCTTGGTAGCAAAGAGTGTAGACAATGTCCCCCCTCCCGCCAATGCCGATCGGACCAAACTCTCGTCTTTGGAACGTACCAGACGGTACATCCCGTCGGCTGGCCTTAATAATGCCGTAAATGTATTTTCCTTCGCTGTTAATTCCTCCACCTTGAAGGAGTCCATTCGGACACCTTCCAGGTGTTTTAGGGCTTTTAATCATCATAGTTTTTACCCAAACGCACTTTGACCGGAGCGGTTAAGCAACGACTAAGTTTGTTTACCCTTCCCTCCCATTTCTGACTAATGAATTTTCGGTAATACTCTTTAATCTTGTCCAGATTTTTCAAGGGAACTACCAAAATATCGGGCGGCAACTGGGGCAGTAACTGATGATATGCCCCCAAGAAGCAAATACCCATCTCTCCTTCTTGTAAATTCTCATTGATTGCTTTGGCAATATAAACATCCCTCTGTGTTAAAAGTTTATCTTTCTTCCATTTATACCAAAGTGTAGCTATTAGACCACCTAAAAATGACTTTTTTTTCAGTAGTTCTTTGGTTAAAAAATATTCCTCTTTTAAAAGAATCGGGTCTTCAGTTTTTATAAGTATCGCTCCTTTTTGCAATAACTGTTCGATGATCTGATAGTTGATACTTCCTTTCTGAGCGAGTTCTTCAATTATTCTTTTTCCTACTGCGCCGTTAGCGGCCATGCCATCTTGAAAAATCTTAACCCCGGCTACCTTTTTGCTCTCCCAATAACCGGCGAGTTGGCGCCAATACAAGTTAACTGCCTTCTGGTGATTTCTCCAGTTTTCTCCTCCCACTACTTCGTTTGCCCACTTTTCCATCTCCGGAGCCAAACTACCCATATCAGGGTCAGTATGGATAATAGGTACATAAATCAGTTTTCTCATCTCTGTTCCTCCCAGTGATAAATATCAACATTAAAAAAGCCTCCCCTGGCAAAATCCTTTAATACTCTGTAAGCAGAATTTACAAGATCAAAGTTGAGTTGATCCTGACCGGCGTTTTTATCCGGATGACACTCTAGGGCCAGTTGTCGGTAAGCATGACTGAGGAGTTTATCCGTTATTTCTCCGTTTAACCCGAGAGTCTTTTTGGCTTTCTCAACCTCTTGCTGACTTATCCTCTTAAACAAAATAGTAGAGAAACTATAAGGGGGCAGAGGACCGACCAGTCGGAAATTTAAGGTGTCTTCAAATCTTTGATCCAGCTTATCTAATGCCTTATAGAAAATTTCTTTATCGGATGCTTTTATTAAAAAAGCGGCGTTAAAAACCATTTCGTCACTTGTTAAATCATGCAAACATATCTCTACCGCCTTTTTTTTAAGTGCTTGCAAAATCAAACGACTGTCTCTGGCTTTTCTGGTGTTCAAAGCTTGTTCAATTAACTTGCCTAGGGCTACTTTATCCTCTACAACAACTTTGTCACCTTTCAAAGCAATTTCCTGCTGTTTTTTTTGAACTCGGTGGTTATGATCGTAAATCACCGATAGGATTTTGGGTAACTTCCAAATAGCCACTAGATCTAGTTCTATTTTTCCCTCCATCTTGCCTAATGCATTTCTCAAGACGAAATAGCCTTTTTCCATGAGTTTGATTACTTCATCTTCGGTCTCTACCATGGTCCCGAATTTAACCGGTATGATGGTAAATCCCGCCATTATCTTTTCAATTACAAGCTGATGGGTAACTAGGTCTTTGACTGTTTTTTCTTTGGTTAAAGAGTCATAGACTATAAACGGGCTATTGGAAACAACAGCCGCTAAATCTTTAAAACCTATTGTGAATACATTGGTCCCGACGTGACGTCGGGATTTGTCACCGATGCCAATTTCCCCGAACCCGCCTGCCAGCGCCTGATGCCACAGGCTATGGCGGGCAGGCTCTTTAGGGTCACCTGCCTCGCGGCCTGCCTCGCGGCAAGGCGGGCTGGTTTTGATAACTCCATAGACATATATTCCGTTTTTCATGGTTCGATATTACTCACCATGACCGATTCGACTGAGCTCATCGCCGAACTCCTGAGCTTGCCGAAGGGTCATAAACTTCCTTGCTTTATTTGCCTGAAACACTCAAGGCAAACTTTGATAAGATCATTATCCTTTGTTGATTTTGCGCAGCTTTGACAAAATCTACCGCTTTCACTCTCCTCCATAAACTCTTTGCTTTGTCGCTTGCGGCGGTTCGCCTTACGACCAATTTTTCGATACCCAGACGGGTACCGACTGGTATCCAGGCGAGTACCGACTGGACGGGTACCGTCCGGTAACCCGTCTGGTATCCCGCTGGTATCCCGTGGCTGCCTTCCAGTTAACTCTATCCTTTCTTCCTCCATTTCCTCCCGAATTTTTCTGATCTCTTGGCGCGCTTGCCTCAATTCCTCCCGCGTGTCGGGAATTACCCCAAAACCAGCACAACTGTAACAAGTCAAGCTTGTCCCTCTTTTTTGGCCTGACCCGCGACAATCACCACAAGCCATATATTTGCCTGTAACTTGATTTTTCCCTCTACCTTTGCAAACTGGGCAGGTACCCCTAAAATGAGGATTCTTGCCTGTTCCTTTGCAAAAAACACAAACTATTATCTGTTGATTAGTCATTTTATCCTCCACCATCCGAGGAGTCCCTTCGGGCCACCTCGGAGGTGTCTTTCATCGCCTCCAAAAAATGTTTCTTTTCAATTGTTAAATTTTTGAGGTTTTTCTCCTTGCTTCCTAAAAATTCTCTAATTGCCAACAAACTCGCCTTTTGACAAATAGAGGCAATCTCCGCTCCCACTAAACCTTCAGTTTGTTTGGCTAAACTTCCCAGGGTGACATCATAACTTAAGGGTTTACCTTTAGTGTGTACCTTAAATATTTCCTCCCGAGCTTTCAAATCCGGCTTGGGAAGCTTAAGCACAAAATCAAAACGGCCTGGCCGAAGTAAAGCCGGATCAACCAAATCAGGTCTATTAGTACTTGCCAACACCATCACTCCTTTAAGTTCTTCAATTCCGTCCATTTCTGTTAAGAACTGGGAAACAACCCTCTCGGTAACAGCATCAGCCGTTAGCTTTCCCCTTTTAGGAACCAAAGCTTCAATTTCGTCAAAAAATAAGATACAAGGAGCGGCTTGTCTGGCTTTTTTAAAAACCTCACGGACCGCTCGTTCGCTCTCACCTATATACTTAGAAAGAAGCTCTGGGCCGGAGATTGCAATAAAATTGACCTCTGCTTCCTTGGCAATTGCCTTGGCCAAAAGCGTCTTGCCGCTTCCCGGCGCACCGGTTAATAAAATTCCCTTGGCCGGCTTGGTATTCGCCTTAGCATAAACCTCAGGATGATGTAAGGGGTCTTTAACTGTCTCGGAAAGTATTTTCTTAATATCATCAAGCCCACCGATTTCGGAAAAACCTATTTCCGGAATCTCGGTAAAAACCTCACGAATGGCGGAAGGTTCAATTTCCCGCAACGCGTTTAAGAAATCATCCATAGTAACCTTAAGAGCAAGGAGAGCCTCCTCAGGAATAACCTCCCGTTCAAAGTCAATCTTGGGCATGAGCCGGCGAATAGCGTACATCGCCGCTTCGCGAGCCAACGCGGCAAGATCGGCTCCCACAAAACCGTGAGTTAAAAAAGCTAATCTTTCAAGGTCAACAACTTGCCCTGATCCGCCAGCTGGCGGAGAAGGGTCATCGGCCAGGGGCATGCCTCGAGTGTGAATGGTGAGAATCTCCCGCCGGCCATTTTTATCCGGAATAGGGATAACTATTTCTCTATCAAAGCGGCCGGGGCGGCGCAAGGCCGGGTCAAGAATATTAGGTAAGTTGGTCGCCCCTATCACCACTACCTGACCCCGCTCCTCCAAACCATCCATTTCTGCTAAAAGTGTCGCCACTACTCTTCGTTCCACCTGCTTTTCTCCCCCTAATTCTTCTCTTTTAGGAGCAATGGCGTCCAGCTCATCTAAAAATAAAATCGCCGGAGCATTTTTCTCCGCCTCCTCAAAAATACTCCTAAGATGCTCCTCACTCTGGCCATAAAATTTATGCATAATCTCCGGCCCGGAGAGTTGCAAGAAATAAGCATCGGTTTCATTGGCAATCACTTTGGCAATCAGAGTTTTTCCACAACCGGGTGGACCATGAAGAAGGACTCCTTTGGGGGGATCAATTCCCAAACGGGCAAAAATTTGAGGAAATCGTAGCGGAAGCTCAATCATTTCCCGAATACGCTTCACCTGATCCCCAAGCCCGCCGATATCTTCATAAGTCAACATTGCTTCTGTCGCCTTACCTTCTCCGGTAATGGTAATGGTAGTTTGCGGTGTTAAAAGCACTGCCCCGGGGGGTAGAGTATCCACCACTCTAAAGTCCTGTTTTCTTGCTCCCAAAAAGGTGGTTTGGACCCGATCTCCGGAAGTAACAGGGATTGACGAAAGCTGTCTTGAAAGATAGGCGCTGTCAGTAATTGCTCCGCCAGTTAAAGTCAAGGGGGAAAGGGTTACTTTTCTAGCTTCTTCAATCTTAACTTTAGCAAGTTTGACTTGCTCATCAATACCTACTTGGGCGTTTTCGCGAGTTATGCCATCAATTTGAACAATACCGCAACCTCGAAGTTCCGGAAAAGTGGGCATTATCTTGGCCACTGTTTCCCGCTTACCCTTGAGTAGAACTACCTCTCCGGAGTCGGCAATACCGAGTTTCTCCATCACTTCCGGATCAATCCGGGCAATACCACGACCGACATCTTTTGGATTAGCCTCGGCTACTTTTAATTTTACCCCGCTAAGCGGGACAGGTTTGTTTATTTCTTTTATTGTCATAGGGTTGGATCATGAAATTTCTAATTACCCTAATTATTCTAATCAAACTCCAATTTCTAATTTCTAAAAATTTTGGTCATTGGTCATTGATTAGATCAATCTCGAAGGGATCCCCTCGGGATTAGAAATTAGGTCAATTAGGTTAATTTGTCAATCCTTATCTCTAAGACACCATTTTTGTATTTACTTTTTAAGGTGCTGGCATCAACATTTTTTGGTAAAATAACTTCTTTATAATATTTGCGACCTGCCTCGCCGGCAGGCAGGTCACCATCATCAGCAGAAAGAGTCAAGATGTCGCCCTTGATTTCGGTGTTAATCTGCTCTTTCTCTATTCCCGGAAGTTCAATAATCACTAGAACATGGTCTTTCTCATCAAAGATATCAACTAAAGGTTGTCTCTCTTCCTCAACTACTGGTCCTTTAGGAGTCTTCTTAACATTGCCGAACGGTTCAACTGTTGGCTTCCCACCAAGACCCGTTTTTACGGAGAAACCATAGACCGCTTTAACACGACCCGAAGGACTGGTAAATCCTCCCTCGCGTCTTACCTCGCCCTTGCCTTCTTCCTCCATCTTGGAGACTAAATCAATCACGTTACCGATTCCTTGAAAAAGGCCACCAAAAGAAATTTTGCCTATACCAAAATCAAATTCTGCCTTGTCTTTTTCCTCTTTCTTATCATCATTTATCGACATATTTTTCCCCTCCTTTCTAGAAAATTCTAATAATCCGCCACCGACTACATTAAAAAGGAGATGTTAATCGGGACGGATTAGTATTAAATTAATATTTAATAGACATGCCGCGAAACCCGGAATTAGAGTTTAATCCGCCAGCTGGCGGAGATTCTCTTTTTGACCTTTCTTCAACCACTCTTTTCATCATATTCATACCACGAGCAATCTCGGAAAGTCTTTTCATTACTCGCGTTTTTTGCCGCTCAACCCATTTAACTTTCTCTAATAAATTGTCTTTTTCAGCAGCTAATTGGTAAAGTTTTAAAAGTCCACTACTCTCTGTTATTGGACCCGGTCTAGTATTTATACTGCGGATTCCTCTTATATCACTGACTCCTTTGGTTATCATATTCACCTCCCTCCTGTAAAATTACGGGTTTTACGGATATAAACCTTCCGTCCGCACCCCGCTCCCTCGTAATTTTCCTTTTCCTTTTAAAAGATGTCTTGGATTTTGTAGTCGAGAGTCCAGGCGAACATCGTTTCTTAATGAGGTCGAAAATAGATTCCGCCATATTTTTTCTTTCACTATTGTTATTTCTCCCTGAAATCAAGGCGTCAACACAAATATCAACAAAAAAGGGATCGTTTACCTCCGCGCAAACTCCGTTTTGTCTGAGCATCATCCCAATAACAATTCCCGGCCTAATACTTATTGGCTGACAAAGACCCCACATCTGGCGGAAGTCTCGCAAAATTCCAACAATCTTTTTGGCATCTTCGGACATTACCCCGGTTCTGGCAACCACAATGGCTCGCTCTGTCTCCTCGTCAAAGTAATCCAAATGAATGGTGACCATTCGATCTATAAGCGCATCCTGGGTTTTGTGGACCCCGGCGTACTCATGGGGGTTGGAAGTAAAGATGGCTCTAAATTTAGGGTGAACTTTAATATAACCTTCTTCTTCCTCCGAGGCCGGCAAAGTCAGAATTCCCTCCTCCAAAACAGAAAGTAGGGCATTATTGGCTTCCGGTCTTGACCGGTTAAATTCATCATAAACTAAGGTTAAACCTTCTTTACAAGCAGTAGTTAAACGGTTGTCCACCCAGCGTTGCGATACGTCTTCCTCTGTCTTTAAAACTGAATGAATAAAATTATCAATAAGCTTTCTTTTGCGGTAGCCCATTCTGTCTCCAACCAAATCCGAAGTCCCAAACTCCTCATCGCCAAACATAAGCATCATGGGTTGATTAAGTTTATAAGCCAAATGCATGGCCAAGGTAGTTTTACCGGTGCCGGTTGGGCCAGTAAAATGAATTGGGAAGCCGGCCTCAAGATAAGACGTAGCCCGGTCGATAATTTTTTTAACTGCCGGTGTCTCTATAAACCCTTCTGACGGACCGACAGATAAAGTAGTTGACTTCATTTTTTACTCCTTTTCTCCTTTTTTTGTAACGTTTTGTTTTCCCCAAAAAGCAGCTTGAACCGCAGAAAGCTCCTTTTTAAGCTCCCGTTGTTTTGCCCGATTTTCTTCCCGGGTTACCTCAACATCCTTTTCTATCCCAGTGATAAACTGGCTGACCTCTTCTGTAAGAGCTTTAAAGTCTTCTTTTCTTTTTTGCGTTGAATCCTTCATAAAGGTATTTAAATCCTCTTTTATTTCCTTAATTCTCCGGCTGCGGATCTTTTTGCCGCTTTCAATATCTTCTCTTAAGTTGCGCATTTCATCGATTAAGGACATTTATACCACCCCCTTTCCACCACACTTTAGGCAAGGTAGATTACTTTCTCGGGCGCTTCCACTCCCGCCGCACTCGGGACAAACTTTTTTCCCATCAGTCACTGAAACTACCCCCCGACCATTGCAAATGGTGCAGACATTTCTGCTGTAAGGACTGACCCCTGTCCCCTGACAATGAGCACATTTAACATAGGGTTTAGCTACCGCCACCTTGCCTCTTCCCCCACAAACCTGACAAGTAGCCTCTTTAGACATGATTTCAAACGGGTCTTTACCCTTGCCTTTACAAAAGGCACAGGTAAGTGTTGTTATTTCAGTCATTTTTTATCGCCTCTTTTCTTTTTCATCGTAACTGCTAACTTTTGCCACTGGGCTGCGGCTTCTTCCCTTTCTTTCTTAAAATCCTCAAGCATATTGGCAACCTCCTCTTTGATGTAGCTTGCCGCCTTGGTTAATTCTTCTACCTCCGGCTTTCTTTCCTCTTGCCGAGCGCGAATCTTAGAAAGCATCTGTTTAAAATCTTTAATTCTCACCTTTTCTCCGTTAGCTAAAAGCTGACGCAGTCCTTTGGCCATTTCTTCTTCTTCCGTCTTAAACTGTTCAATCATTCTAGCCACATCTTGCCCCCGCTGTTTGCGCTTCTCAACAATATCTTTGATTAAAAGATCAAAGTCTTTTTTTCTTAAAGATTCGCCTTTAGCCAACTTTTCCTTAAGCTTCTCGCGAAGCTCGTTTTGCTCTTCCCTAAACTCCTTTACCGTTTGTCTCGTTTCTTCCTTTAAGGTCACTACCCGATCAACAATCCGGTCATAAAGATTAATTATTTCTTGGCTAAGATTATTGTTTGTCATACTGATACACTCCATCTCCTTCCGGTTGGAACACAAAAGCTCTTTTCACTGACTAGAACACTCTACACTTCCAACACTGACCTTTTATGTCCCAAGCGGAACGGTCAAACGGCACAGTCTAAAGTGCCAGTCGAGTTTGACTCGACGTTCCTGCCACGTTTGACGTGCCGCAAAAAGTAAAGTATAGGCCTCTTTCAGGTGGGTAGGTATTTTGAATCCCGCTTGGTAATCTTCACCTCTGCCAATAATTCTTGTACCGGCTTTGCCGTCCGAATATAGGCGATTCTTAAGGCTTTTCCGATTTTAGACAACTTTATTCCACCAGGATGGGCCTGAACCACTTTTAAAATTCTCTCTTTTAACTCTCCCTCTTGAAAAGCTTCTTTTGCTTCTTCCTTGACCGCCACTGAAACACCTATTTCTGCTTTTGGTGAAGGAATTGATTTACCGGCTCTTTTTGCCGCCATCACTTTGGCTAGATTTCGCCAATGTCTTTTAGTTTCAGATAGGTCTTTTTGATAGTCACTGAGAAGCTCGGCTGTTTCCTCTTCCCTTTCCTTCTGACGAGACTGAATGCTTCTTAACATCTCCTTAAATTCTGCGATCCTAGTTGACTCACTTTCATCCAAGGAAGAATTAAGAGCTTGAGCCATTTCTTTATGTTCTTGGGCAAACTTAGACAGTAGGTCGGTTGTATCTTTCTCGATACTTTCCACCGCTGCCTTTATGTCTGCAATCAGAGTGGCAAAGTCTTTCATTCTTTCTCTTTCCGAAGTTGAAAGGGAATCCCGCAGATCATCAGCCATTTTCTTGTGTTCCCGATTGAAATTTCCTAGAGTCTGGCGGGTTTCTTTGACAATATCAGAAACCGCCGCTACTCTTGCTCCATAAGAAGCTTCTATATCCTCGGCCAAAGATTTTACTTGATTAGCAATAGACATTTTTCACCCCCTTTCATTTTAATATTCCTAATTAGCTACCCCTTTTAGTTAATCCATTTAAAAAGGTTTTTATTTGGGTAATTATCTTGGTAATAAAATTTTTAATCTTTATCATATTTGTTTGACCGAGTCAGACTCGGTTTGACCTTAAGGCATGCTTTCCAAGTCTTACGAGTAGTCTCTTTTTTATCTCTCGCTTGTAAAGGATCCCTTTTAAACTTGGGGTGCTTTAACACCTAGAAAGGACGCCTTAATTTCACCTCCTTAACCTTTAGGCTGCTACAGTAGCAGTTAACCCAATGGCTTCGGCGTATTTTAGGTAGGTCTCAACTGAGGCGACTACCACTCTGGCTTCAACCGCCAAAAGTTCAATCCCCACCAACGAGATCCTAACCCAAGCGTCAACTACTACGCCTTTGTCAAGAATGCGGTCAATAACCTCGACAAGACTGGAAGACGCCATCGACTTCTCTACGGCCATAATTTATTCACCTCCTTTCACATTAAATTTATCCCTGCCGGGTACCGTCTGGTACCCGGCCTTAATCGGGGATAGCAAACTGGAAAAACTTTTTGCGAGGAAAACTTAGAAAGAGGGGCCTTACGAGAGAGAGAGAGAGAGAGAGAGAGAGAGAGAGACGAAAAGAAATGTGGTCAAATCTGAGCAGTTCATGTTGTTATAGTTCGTCTCTAATTGTTACAAATTTGTAATCTTTTTTAAATACTACTTATCCTCCAACTCTTTGTCAAGAAGTAAATGTGCGGTGTTAGTGCAAAGTGATAATGTCACTATACGGCGCAAAGTAGAAATGTCACTTTTCTCCCCCCCCATTTGTTTTTCCTCCAAAGCAATTTGTTCCATAAATGCTTTAACATCCCTTGCCCAAGAGCCATTTGACTGGGGAGTATAGTAGCGCATGATGTCTTCAATGGTAACAAGATCTTTATTAAGATAACTATCGCGAAGGCCGGCTCCAACTTTTTCAATCCCTTCCTCCCAACTGGAAAAAGAAAGCACCTGGTCGCCGTAAATCCCCCATCCCCAGGCGTTATGGGAAGATCTGCCATTCTCTTTATCCCAAGGGATTCTTTTACCAAAGGAGCTTTCTTTACCGGCAATCGCCGGAAGCAATCGCCAGTCAAATTGATACCCGTCCGCAGTCGCTACCATCTCTGCAGCCTTTGAAGCCAATGGAGAATCCTTAGCTTGCAAATACCCCTTCAGAAGCGGAACGCGTTCATCCATAACAGCATTAACCCCAAGTACCTGGTTCTCCTTTATATTAAGAGCTTCAGTTTTATGAGAATATAAAGAAGACCTATAACCTCTTAGAGCAGGGTCATGGAAAAAAACAGAAATTGTCACGAACAAAGAAAGAAAAAAAATAAGAAACCAGCCCGCCATATTCTTAATCCCGCCACAGCGGGACTTTTATGACCGTTGTTTGAGAAGTCTAATTAAGAGTATCACAAAAAAATAATCATTGTCAATACTTTGTATAAGGCCACCCATCTTTGCACCTTTGGGGTAATTGATTAACGGGTAATGATAACATGAACTGATAAAGAGGAGCAGGGTTTGTCTTTGACAGGGCATCGGGGTTTTTGGTTTCCTGGAATAAAAAGATGTTACACTATTTTTCGTATCCTTACGAACAACCTATCCCCGTCCCTAAATCCAGCTAAATCCAATCCTGTCCCCAAGTCCTAAATCATAGAAAATCGCATCGGGCGTGAAAGAAGACTGGATTGTCTGCTTCATTCTATAAATAAAAACAAAACAGAAAAAGACTGCTTTTTAGCCTGTAAATCGACCCCTTGACAGTTCTATGATAGTTGATTATAATAGAAACTGACATTTGTATAAAAGCAGACTATTATAGAAGGTCAAAGATCTTAAACAAATTATGAACAACTTGCAAGCTATGTCTGTCAGTCCGATCCAACCGCTCAGCGAGGCGGGCAGGCAGGTCAACCAATATCTCCGGAATCAGATCAATCGCGCGCCGGCTTTATTAAAAACCTACACTCAGGATGAGCAGGGCAACAAATATTTAAGCAGAAATATGTTTATTCGGATTGAGAAGCTAATCAATGATTTTATCAG
>Ga0180009_10006468_pt1 | contig 12275 bp, 12 predicted proteins | sample OS_PC_MetaG_FD_123537 | JGI IMG/M metagenome (GOLD analysis project Ga0180009, IMG submission 123537) | Groundwater microbial communities from the Aspo Hard Rock Laboratory (HRL) deep subsurface site, Sweden - OS_PC_MetaG | ecosystem: Environmental > Aquatic > Deep subsurface > Groundwater...
CTTGAAGATACTCGTGGACGAGGCGAAGGCCCGTGCCCGGGAAGCGATGGAGACCGTGAAGGTCGGTCCTGTCATTGCAAAGCCTACTGTGGTACAACGTTGGAATCTTGATGCTGTCGCGAATCTGCTGTCGGATGAGGAGTTCCGGGCTGCTGTGGAGATCGTTTACACTCTGAAGCCCAAGGGGGTCGGGACTGGAATCCTGAAAGCTCTCACCGTCAAGTACCCGCAGTTGGGAGATCTCGAACGCAGTGAAGTGAAATCCGTTACTCCCTCCGGACCGGGAGCAGTGACCATCGAAAACATCGCAACCTTGGAATAGGAGCTCGTCTTGAAGCGTCTAGACAATCCCGATCTTCACAATCTGGTCATCACGGATGTCGAGTTCCGCACAGGACCAGAAGGTCTACAGGCAACTGCGAATGCCGTATTGCGAGGGAACGATCTGAACTACCCTCCCTCTACGGTGACGATAAATCGGTGGAGCCACTGGCACCCGGACATCTATGCAGCCGCACGAGAGCTGCTGCTGGCCATGGAAGCCCACATGGCTCATGGCCTGGAGAATCCGGAGAAGGCGTTCCTGGATATCATCCCAGCAAGAGAGGACAAGAAAGACAAAGGTCGATCTCTTGTAGATGAGCTACAGGAAAAAGACCTGGTAGACGCCTTTCCAGATACTTCGGGAGAGGGGTACTGATGGCAGAAATCATGCGAGCCAATCCGGAGTTTCTTCTCCTGACGATGATCATCGAAGAGAGGAGAATGCGGGAAGCACTGGCCTCGGGCGTTCGTGCGGACCACTTCGGATCCCCACAGACGCAATCCGCATTCTCCTATCTTCTGGATCACTACAAGGAAGGAAGTACCACAGGTACCATCCCTTCTCCCAGGACATTCGCGCAGAGATTTCCGTGGTACCAACCTATGCCCGTCCTGGGGGAAACCACGGTACGTTCCATATCGGAAGAGGTCGTCACGGAAGCATTGAAGAGGGAGGTCGCCACCCAGGTACACTCCCTCGGTACGTCCGATATTACCAGCGTAGAGGATGTTGAAGTCGTCATCCAGACCCTGCGAGAACTGGTGGCCCGGCACAAGAAGATAGACTCGGCGGTAAGCTGCGACAAGGAATCTCTCGCCACGGTCATCGACTGGTACAATCGGGCCAAGAAGAAGGAACTGCTCTCCGGGCTTCCCTACCCTTGGGTAGATCTAAACATCGAGACCCAGGGTATCCAGGAACATGACTTCATCCTGTACTTTGGTCGACCCAAGAACGGGAAATCCTGGATGCTGGTCGAGACCGCCATGAACCTGCTACAACATCTTCCTGATGGTTCGAAGATCCTGTTCGCCACGTTCGAGATGGATCTTCAGAGACTCATGAACAGGCTTGCCTGCCTGAAGGCCAGGGTGGACTACAGGGCGTTCAACCATGGCGAGCTGGGAGATGTCGAAAGGGAGAAGCTGAACAAGGCCTTGCGGGAGCTGTACGAAGACAAGAAGAGAGGGAAGGGAATAATCTTCACTGGACCTGCCATCAAGGCTTCTTCCAGAAAAGGGTTCAGCATGCTTGACATCGAGCAGTCCGCAGAGGAGATCAAGCCAAGAGCCATCTTCATCGACGGCCTGCTTCACGCGGCAGACGTCCGGACCGGCAAGAGGTCACGAGAGTGGAACATCATCTCGAATCTCAGTTCCGACGCGAAGCAGATGGCGCTGCGGTTGCATTGCCCTGTGATAGCTACACACCAGGCGAACCGGGAAAGCGAGAAGTCGATTCCTATCGATACCCAGAGGGACATTGCGTACTCGGATGCCCTCGGCCAGGATACGGACATGTCCCTCAGGATATCACTGATCCGAATGCCCGGCACGGGAGAGAAGCGTTACTTCATCCAGCCTGCCGGAATGCGCGAGTTCGACATGACCGGGTTTTTGACCATGGCGGATTTCTGCACCAACCTGGATTTCGTGCGGACCGTGGGAAGACACGAGGTCAAGAAGTTGTTGGCCAGGGAGATAGACGAAGAAAGAAAAACGAAGGAGACTGTCAGCAAACGGGACGGGATGTCCGTCGCGACCAAGCGCATAAAGGACGTCCCTCTGGGATTGGAAGACGAAGAACCTGAAAGCACGGAACTGGACCAGGAGGAAGCCGTAGGATGATCACTGACCTGGGACAAGCACTCCAAGGATCCAACATCCGCGTGCACAAGGCCCTGGAAGATCGTATCTCGATCTACTGTCCGTTCCACAAGAGCGGGCAGGAGCACAAGCCCTCCATGTCCGTGTATAAAGACAGCGGAATGGCGGTGTGCTTCACCTGTGGTTACAAGAAACCAGTAGAGGCATTCCTGGTGGACTGCGGACTGGAAATATCCGTGGCGGAGCGCATTGGGAATGCTCACAGATCTGGGCGTCCCAGAAAGATAGAGTCTCCTGCCTTGGTAATAGGCAAGCTGTCCGCATACCACGGATTGTTCCGCAGGTTCCTGCCGAAGAACCTGCTGGAAGCAGGATTCACCAGGGAGATACTGGACCTGTTCGAGATCGGGTACGACACCCGGTACAGGCGAGTGACCTACCCAGTCAGGGATCGCTACGGAGCGCTGGTAGCGATCGTTGGAGGGGCAATCGACGGAAACGAGTACGCCAAGTACAAGGTCTACTCCGAAGAGGTGGAAGCCGAAGGAACACAGTTCCAACACAGGCACCATCTGTGGGGTCTCCACCTGATCCCAGCAAACCTGAATCCTTACGTGATCGCGGAAGGGTACAAGGCTTGCATGTGGGTGGCCCAGGCAGGGTATGACGTTTGCGCCACCCAAGGAACCAACTACACCAAGGCTCAACTAGATCTTGTTACTGAGATGTACAAGCCCGTCGTGGTCATGATGGATAACGACGAGCCTGGGAAGAACGCGCAGAAGAGGCTCGTAACGGACATCATACGTCGCATCGGATCCAGAGTGAAATCGTTCCGTTATCCCAACGGAGCCAAACAGCCGGATGATTTGAGTCCGGAGGAGATCAAGAAAGGAATGGAGTCAGCAAGATGAGTAAATTCAGCTCTATCGACGAGAGAGACCAGGAACTTGGGCAGGCTGGGTTTTCCACAGGCGGGAACATCCTCGGGAAGTACGACAGGATCATCATTCCCACGGCATCCCCTACAGATCCACATGTCTGGGGCTACTTCCGGGTCATTGCCAATGATGGATATCGACACATCAGCTTTCCGAAGCCCGGGAAGCAACGGGTCCGGCAGTTCATGTTCCATGAATTCCGTCGCCATTGGCTTCCGCCCAGTGGAGGAAAGAAGGGCCAATACCAGGTTTGCCATCGGGGTCTGAACGACTTCGCAGACGTCCGGGAGTGTCCCATCTGCGCCGCACTGCCGGACAACCATCCCCAGCCGGTGTTCGCATTCACCCTGTTGGGGATCATGTACTACCACATGGTCACTGTCCAATCGAAGAAGAACCCGGAGAAGACCTACAAGCAGGCCGTACTCTGCGAGGCGACCAAGCACAATCAGCACTGCGCCTACTGCAAAGCCGGCGTGGACAGGAAGCTCGGGCATCTCGGGCACACCGCCATGGGAAACAACAATGCCCAAACCTTGTGGGCCCTGGACGCCAAGCTCAGTACCTACTGTGCTTGTGGTGGTCGTATTCACATCTTCCAGGCATCTTGTCCGCGTTGCCATCAGATCTTGGCAAGCGTCGAGACTTCCGGGATGTCCGACTCGGAGTTCCGCGAGTACCTGAAAAGCAACCAGCCCTGCAACGCCTGCCAAGTGCTCGTAAAACCGGTTCGTATCAATCGCTGCGACAAGTGCGCAGATCCCAAGCCCTTGGGCTTGACCGACGCGGCGCTCAAGCTCCGCATGGTAGGAGTTCCCGGGAGGAACTACACCAAGCTGGAGGGAGAGATCGTCAAGATCGGACCTTTGAGCGAGAAGTACGGAGCGGTGGAACAGTTGGACCTTTACGGCATCTACGCACCGGAGCCTCTTTCCCGTATGCGCGGCCGTGTACGCCTGCCGCAGGTGGGGTATGACGACACGGATGATTCCAATGCCGTTCCCGCGTTCCCCGAACGAGGAGGCCTGAGCTCCGCTTCTCGGGGGGCCCTCCCTCCCGACCTCGAGGATGAAAGGAAACCCGTCAGGCTTCCCAAGCCTGCCCCCATCCCTCCGGACCTGGATGGCGAGTTCGGGCCGGACACGAACGCACCCGCAGCCTCGAAGGCTCTCCGGGAGCCCGCGCCGGACATGGGCGGGTTCGAGGGCGACGGAGACCTCCCTGGTTTGGATCCGGAGGAAGACTTCGATCTTCCTTCGCTGGAGTAGAAATCGATGCTGAACCCAGTTGGGGGGGCGACCCCTTCGCCTGAGTACCTCGATTCCGAGGAGAGCGTACAGGAATTCGTCCACTACGCCATGAAGAGGGACGAGTTCGCGTTCGACACGGAAACGACGGGTCTCTCCCCCACCTGGGCTCATCGGGCTGTGTTCTTCAGTCTGGCGGCCGGGCAACGTCGTGCTTGCATCCCAGCAGTCCTGTACCCAGCAGCCAAACCGCTGTTCGAGGATCGCATCAAGTACAAGGTGGGCCACAACACCTCCTACGATGTCCACATGCTGGACAATCTCGGCATGAACGTGGTTATACAAGATCCTCTCGTGGACACTGCGGTCATGAGCATGAGAGAGAACAGTGCGAGACCTGCCCACAACCTGAAATACCTGGCGGCAGACGGGTTGTACCAGCCTGATGATCCCAGATATTGTCAGTACCCGGATTTCAAAGCCCTGTTCCTGGAAGGAAAGACAGTCAAGGAACGATCCAAGATCGTACTCGCAACGGAGTTGCTCAAGGCGGAGAACCGAACCAAGGTCATCCACTACGCATCCATGGACGCCTGGGCGACCCTGCTGGCGTACAGAGAACTGCGCAGTAGACTGGAAGCGACCCCGGCTACCAGACCAGGGACGAATCTCTGGGATCTATACGTAGCTTTGGAGATACCACTGACCCGTGTGCTTTGCGACTACGAGACTGCGGGTGTTCCCCTGGATCCGGATTACCTCCTGGGCCTGGAACCCGAGTTGATCCGAGACATGGAGAACATGGTCCAGCAGGTATCCACCGACACCGGCAAGATACTGAATCCCAGCTCCAGCCCACAACTCGCCCAGTACTTGTTCGAGGAAATGGGCTTGACCCCTATGCGCTACACGAAGGGTGGAGTCAAGGCCATCAAGGTCGCATCCACGGATGAGCCGTCGCTCGAGCTCCTGGAGGCCAGCCTCCGTAACGAGAATCATCCCCACTACGCACATTCACAAAAGGATCTGCTCCTTCGTGTGTTCAAGAACGTCCTGGAGTATCGAGGCCTGCACAAGTTCCTGAGCCAGTACATCAGAGGCCTGGTGCCTCATATGGATCCGTTGGGAAGAATCCATACCAGCCTGAACCAAGGAGGAACCACAACCGGAAGGTCATCCAGTTCGCGTCCCAACCTCCAGAATATCCCCAGGCGAAAGGATCCTTACGAAACCCGCAGGGCATTCCGCGCTCCTCCCAGTTGGAAGATCGTGTGCTTCGACTTCGACCAGGTCGAAATGAAGATCATGGCCATCCGCAGCGGGGACCAGACGATGCTGGACGCAATCAAGAACGGGAAGGATATCCACTCCGTTACGGTCGCGCTATCGCTAGGGGTACCCTACGAAGACGTCGTCGCCTCCAAGAGCGCCAAGACCCCGACGGATCAGCAGAAGATCTACATCAGGGAAAGGGACACGAAGAAGAGCGTCGGGTTCGGTATCATCTTCGAGATATCCGCAAGCGGCCTGGCCAGACAGCTCAGGTGCTCCGAAAGGGAAGCCCAGATACAACTGGATCAGTGGCTGGATCAATACCCGGGTATCCGGAAGTACATCCACACCACGCATCGACAAATCTCCGTAGATGGATACAGCTCCACCATGGCAGGGTGGCGCAGGTACTTCCCAGCCGCCAAGTTGGAACCGCAGGATACAGTAGAGAATCACGCACGAGACTACCTGTTCCAGGAGGCGATGCGTGCCGGCACGAACATGACAATCCAAGGAACAGCGGCAGACCTCATGAAGGTAGCGCTGATCCGTGTTCACAAGGACCCCATGCTCAGGTCGTTGGGGTGGACTCCCTTGCTCACCGTACATGACGAATGCCTGGGATTGGCTCCAGAGGAAAATGCCAAGGTAATCCTGGAACGCTGTCTGGAGCTGGCCAAGAACCCCCAGGAGGATCTCGGCATGACATATCCGATCGACATCACATCCAGTGGTGGCATCGGGAATTCCTGGTTTGAGGCGAAAGCATGATAGATCTAAAGACACTGAAAAAGATAGCAGAAGGTACAGACGCCTCCGACTGGGAGGTAGCGGTGGCTACAATCAGGATCAGCACCAGGACCAAGGAGGACATGAACCGAGTAGCAGCCGTTGTGGCCAAAGCCAGGCCCCAGGTCGCAAAGGCCCTGGTTATGGCCTGCACGATAATAAGAGGGAAACGCCCCTCGAAAGGAAAGGATCACATGGACAAGTACGCCGTCGTGACTGAGAAGAAAGACGTCTGCCCGGTTTGCAAGACAGCCTTGGACGCAAGCACCAACCCCCCTACCTGTCCGAACTGCGGAACCGAGGGCATCGAGAAGGACGCCGAGGACGACGATGCCCAAAGCACCTAAGCGCCCAAGCCGCAAGGCGGCAACAGACAGCAAGACCCCCAGACGTCCATCGCCCAAGGAGCTTGCGGCGATGACCAATAAACAGGTGGGCGAGGATCTGGTGATTCCTGCCAGCGAGATCAAAGACATGAAGATAGTGAGATATCCAACTGGACTCCTCACTCTGGATAGCGCACTGGCAGGTGGGTTCCCGGCAAGCACCTTCAACATCATCTCCGGCCTGGAAAGCGCCGGGAAGGATGCTCTGCTCAACTGCGTCATCCGCACCCACCAAAGGCTCTACAAGGAAAAGTCGCATGTCCTGTACTGCTACACAGAGCCAGGTGGGTACGACAAGCATTGGGCCCGGAAGCAAGGGGTTTCGGTCTGCCTCTCTGAATACGACATCAGGTCACTGGAAGCTGGTCATGGAAGGCCATTCCCGACAGAGTACAGGATGAAGCTGGGGGAACAGATAGGTACCTTCAACTTCATCGAATCCAAGGACATGTTGAAGGTCCTGAAGGCCATCCTGTTCAATGCGAACCACGGCTGTCCTCTGATCATCTTGAACTCCGCAGAGGGCATCGGGCTCGACAAGTACATCGACAACGATGAGATGGAGCAAGGATCTCATGGTCTGCAAAAGGCCGCCATCTGGACCCAGTTCTCGGAGAAGTGGGGCCTTCGAGGCGGAAACAGGTGGCCAGGAACACTCTTGATCACTAGGCAAGCCAGGGCGAATCTCCACACCTACGGATGGAGAGCGAAGGCCTGGACGTCCAAGCATGGCTCCCATATGGTGCGCCACTTCATGTCCATGGGAGTGGAACTCACCGGCCTCGAAAAGATCACACGAGGAAGCGGTTCCTCGGAAGAGGTGGTCGGGAAGAAGGTGAAGTGGGATCTGATCAAGGGAAAGCATGGAGCCCACGAAGGTGTCAAGGGAGAATGCAAACTCTACCATGCAACCGGAGTGGATGCCGTAGATGACCTGTTGGAAGGGCTTCTGGATGCCGGACTCGCCAGACTCAACTTCGACAAGAGCAAGATCATCATCGACCACGACGGAGAGAAGCTGGAAGGAAGCAGGGCGGACCTTGCCTCCAAGATCAGGATGGACACGGACCTGTTCATGTCCCTGTACAAAGAGGGCATCAAGGCCCTGCGAATTCCCATCCTGTACTTCCCCCTGGAGGATAGCTAGTGGACATCGATGTCAAGAACCTGCGGCTCCTTTTACACCACCTGGATTCTCCATCACTGGTGAACAAGGCAGCCAGGAAGGTACACGATCAAGTCCAGCAGCACGAGGACATCAAAAGAGCGAACACGGAACGTATCCCAGGGATCCACCCATCCGCGTTGGCCCGGTGCGCTCGCATGGCCTGGATGGAATTCTCCAGCGTTCCCAGGGTCAACACGGATGTCCCGGAACCTGTACGAAGAGCAGGAGCCATCGGAACCGCTCTACACTCCATGTACCAGAAGAACTACTTGAGGGCCGCAAAGAGCGGCTTGTTCGAGTTCTTCGACGAGGTACCACTGGACGCCGACAGCAGCCCGGAAGCCAGAAGGCTGAATCTGCGAGGGCGCGCGGACGGACTTATCCTGTTCGAGGGACGCAGGCTTGGCCAGGAGTACAAGAGCGTCTCCGGGATAGTGTTCAAGTCCCTGAAGGGACCCCCGGAAGACCATCTGCTTCAAGGATCTATCTACCAGGAGTGCCTGGGATTCGAGGCGATGTGGTTCATCTACATCAGCCGAGAGACGTTTGTAGATCGTCACATCGTCATGAGGATACCTCCCCAATACTGGGAGGCCATGAAGAGACGTGCCCAGGTCGTCCTGGAAAATGTGCTCATGAAATCCGTTCCCCCAGGAACAGATGATATGCGTACCTGTAGTATCTGTGCATACAACCTGGTGTGCCCCGAACCTAGAGGGAGCGTTCTCCCGGAGGAGAAGTTGGTATGGGTCGAGGTCGACGGACTGGACCAACAGAAAAGCTGACGATCTCCCAAATGGGAGGACTCGAAGTCGGGGATGTAGAGGTCGAAGAGTACGACGTCGACGCGAATCCCTACGACGTGTTTGACTCGGCTGTAGAAGAACTGGAAGCCAAGGGAATCAATCTCTCCCTCGATCCCCCGAAGCAGAAACTTCCTCCCATGCCCAAGGATCCACTGGACCTCGGTACGGGGCTGTTCTCCTACTACGGAGAGGTGCTGGAGAACTGGAGATTCGTCGCCAGAGTAGAGGCCGAGGTATCAGCAAGATTGATCACCCTAGTGGAAGCACTTTCCTACCGGAAGAGCTTGCTCAAGAAGAAGGGGCTCAGTCCCCATGATATCGAACTGGACGAGGAGTACATTCGATGGAACACACAGATCGTACGGCTGAAGGCCCAACAGGAGATGCTGGGAACGGAGAAGACTGCTCATCACCGGAGGATGGCATATCTCTCACGTTCAGTGATTGGCATGGAGACCGAGGTCCACTTCAGCGGTCGTGGAGACAACATGGGCCGGCGCCCCCGGGGGCAACGCGGTGGACTCCAGGGAGACCTGTGACGCTATGCGGAACCATTCCAGATCTACCGACCTCCGTGAACTCCCTCTACAGAACCACGCGCAAGGGCGTGAGGAAAACCGCCGAGGGTGTCGCCTTCGAGAACCGCTGCAAGCAGTACGTCGGAGATCTGCTGGAACCCTACTCCATGACGGGGATACCACAAGACTCCGGGTGGCGGGCACATCTCATCCAATGGATGCCCAGACTGGAAACCGTGCAGTGGATAGAGAAGGGAATCGGGTGCAGGTTCACGTTGAGAGACGTGGACGGCCCCTTGAAGCTCGCCTTGGATGGCATCTTCAGGGCCATCGGCGTGAACGACAGCCACAACGTGAAGGTCTATGTCGAGAAAAGAGACGGAAAGGGTTCCTCCTCATTGGATTTTCTGGTAGAGGAGATGGCTGTGCCTGCTGAACATCCCAACGCAACGGAGCTGGCCTGCAGGATCAATCAAGCAAAGACCTCGATAAGAGCTTCTGCTTCTGATCCTCTGGTAAGGCTGGAGGCCCTCCTGGGTATCCTGGGGGAGCCTGTCTACAGGATGACCCCCTTCGACCACTGGAGATTGGTCGTGATGTCCACACTACTGAAGCACTTCGACAAGTTGTCCGGGTTGATCACTTGCCCGGCCAAATCAGGAAGGTTGGACTCCTGCTTCGAGTGTTCGGACATGATGGTTGTGAACTGCCTGCTCGGCAACGCCCAATCAGAACTTGCCAATGGCAGGATCGTCGGACTGTTCGATCTGAAAGAGTCGTACACAGGATCCCACGTCTGCGCAGTAGATCGCAGAGATGGAGAAGGAGAAAAGATGGAGAACCAGCAGATCAATCAACGAAACCCACGAGTCCACCTGGTCGAGGCCCTCAACGGAGTCCTTCATGTAGACAAGGACACCCCCAACATGATGAGGTTCTCGGCTAACGCGATCAACAGGTGCCTGCACGCCATGAAGGGTGCTCCCACAGACCCCCCGAACGAAGAGACGTCCGTCCAGGTCTGCGCGCTCCTGATGGACATGATTGCGGCCGGAGCCAACAAGGCCCCCAAGGAGTCTGTGGCCTACTACCAGAGCCTTACCAGCGCCAACATGACGGACAGCCTGCGCAGCGGCATCAAGAACGCTGGAGGGCCGTTCCGCTTCGCTGTCACCCTGTACAAGCAGTACCTGGGAATGACGACCCAGGCAGCCAACACCGCCAAGGAAGAAGCCGAGAAGGCGGAGAAGACCAGGAAGAGCGCTCCCAAGAAGACCAAGAAGGAGCCGAAGCCTAAACCTGAAGAGGCCGTAGAGCCCGAACAGACCGAGCTGAACCTGAACCCGAAGGCGGACACCGAGAGCGACGATCTTTCCATGGAAGAGATTCTTGGAGATACCGAGGTGGAAGTCCTTGCCTCCAAGCCCCAGCAGACTGCAGAGTGGGATACTGATCCTGATGGAATGCTCGACGACATCGACTCGGAAGAGACCCCGAGACCCAGGAAGAAGCGGAACGCTCGTCCTGTGCCGGTCGAGACCATCCCATCTCCTGTTCAGGCCCCGCACAAGCCCAAGGTCTCGACTATCCCGGAAGACCCGGAAGACGGAGATGCAAGCCTCATAGGGAGGCACATGGTAGACATCATCGATGTGTTCAGCGAGATCCAAGGCACCAAGCGGGAAATCCTGGAGAGCAACGAGAAGATTCTCAACGCGCTACGGTCTATCGCCAAGGCGTTCAACCAGACCCGCGAATTGATGGTCAATATCCACAAGAAGTTGTCGTAGGCTGCAGAAGAGAAGAGAAGCTCGAGATCTCTTCTCTTTTAGCTTTCAGAGAGTGCCGGCCACCAGCCAGACCATAAGGCCCACCAGAACCGCGGACGTCGCGACTCCTGCAGCGAATCCAAACCCGAACGTCTGGTACCAGGGGATGTCCCCTTCTTCTACAAGTTGCTGCAGCAGGGAATCAGCTCGCCCTCGTTCAGTATCCAGCGCGTCCTGAAACAGGACTTCTCTTGCCCTGGAAGCATTTGTCTCTATTCGTAGACATTGCTCCCAGTGTTCCCTCTCCAGGACAAGAAGGCGACCGGCGTGCTCCACCTGCTCGTCCAGCTTCAACTGGCATGTCTGAAGACGCAAACCAAACCTGATCGCAGTATCCGTATCGAACAGCTGACCGGAAAACGGAGCCCTGTCCCCGGCGCTGATAGGAACGATCCTATCTTCTCCAGACAGGAAGTCATCCGCCTCGGCATTGCAGGGAGAGATGATCAGGCAAAAGACGATTGCAAGAATGATTCCGGTCAGACCGAGAACGACGTACTCGCTACGATCAATCACGGCTTCTTCTTCAGGATACCAAGCAACCAGTCAGTGACTCCCTGAGGATCCTTCTTCTTGAGTTCCTCGAAGAGGTCCGTTGCCTGACCCTCGATGTTCTCGATAGCCTCTTCGTGCCGGCACTCTTCGGATTCCCTGGATGCTTCCGTCTCCCGATTCAGGTCATCAACCTGATCCTGTCGACTCTGATCAATTTCACGAAGAGGACGTTCGATGTTGGTTGGAGGCGACACCACGGCTGCTCTCTTCCGGCCACCAAAGAAGTGCAGCAACAGAAGAATGATCCCTATGGGGAAGACGACCCACTTCCAGTTGCGCCTGAGCCAGGACATGATTGATTTACCGATTTCTCAACGCTCTCAGATGGGCATCTCCGAGTCCACCCAATGCCCCTCCTCCATGAGGGGTCTCCTGATCAAATCCTTCGGGAAGGAGAGTCTCCCTCATCCGTACACCAGGGGGCATAGGCGCTCGATAGTGCGGGAGGCGCTCTCTGCTCTGCCCGATTACATCAGGACGCCCTTCTCTCGGGGAAACTTCTCGCATTCTTACTCCAGGAGGCTTCCCTCTAAGCAAACCCGCCTCTATCGCCTGCTCGATTTCGGATACCCTTCTACGAGCTTCGAAAGAGCTTTGCGCCTTTCGAGCCCTC
>Ga0180009_10006469_pt1 | contig 12274 bp, 20 predicted proteins | sample OS_PC_MetaG_FD_123537 | JGI IMG/M metagenome (GOLD analysis project Ga0180009, IMG submission 123537) | Groundwater microbial communities from the Aspo Hard Rock Laboratory (HRL) deep subsurface site, Sweden - OS_PC_MetaG | ecosystem: Environmental > Aquatic > Deep subsurface > Groundwater...
TAGGATTATTTAATCTTTTCTAACTCCCAACAACCCCTCACAACCTTAAATCAAAAGTAAATTACTCCCCCTTAAACTCACAAGGAGCATTACAAAATTTACAACTAGAACCTTCATATTTTGGAGGTTCAGAATCTGAAAGTAGAATTTTAGAGTATTTATCTATTAGTTCCTGTATGTCTTCAGGAATATCTGAAATAGAATACTCTTTTTGATAATCTTCGTAACCTAATATGCCTTTTAATTCTTTATCTTTATATGATTCTTCTTTATTGAGAATATATAAATAAATCAAAAGTTGAATAGCATCCGAGGAAGAGGGATTTCCTCCTTTACATTCATATAAATGAATATCTTTATTATTCTCATGGATTATATCTGCTTTTCCAATAACTATGTTTTCTTCAGCTAAAGGTAATTTTACCCATCTTTCTCTTTTAATTTCACCACCTAATTTTTGTATATCTTCTATTATTTTTGAAACTACTTTGGTGTGCTTAATTCTCCATTTCACTAATTCAGGAGATAAACCTTCTTTTTTAGCTTCATCTTTATGTCTTATAGCATACCAATATTTAAAAGGACAGGACTCATCTCCAGATATTAGTTTGCTTATTTGGCTTATACTGATATTCATAGTAATCTTTGATTATAATATTTTATAAATTTTGTTATAATCACTCCCAACCCCCCAGCATCACTCAAAGCTTCTGGTCCGTGTTTAAGAAATCTCTCCCTAGGCCTATTTTGTTCTGGGAGGTCTTTAATTTTCATTAATACTTTAAGTCTTTAATTTTTTAAAAATTCTCGCATTTTCCCAATCCACTCCCGAATAACATCTCTAAATAAGATGAATATACTAAAAGTAAAATAAGCAACAACAAATCCTGAGATAAATACTTCCTTGTAATAGCATGTCATAATATATGTAGGTACAGACACTTTATATATATTTCGGTACAGACACAATTAGGTAGGTACAGAAAATATTAAATATGCATTATAATTAGTTAAATTATATTAAAATGAGTAAATATGATATTATTCCTATAACGCCCCATAAGGCAAGAGTTGAGCATAGCTGTTATGGTTGTGGAAAACAGGTAAAAGTTGGTGAAAAGATATATTACCAAAATGATAAATTCCTCCAAAGTCTATCTAAGAAGAAATTTTGTGAAACTTGTGCTAAAACAAATAAAAAGGATAAAAATCAAAGAATACTAAAATGAAGATTCAGAAGCAATTATCTAAAAAAAGAAATAAAAAAGAGTATTATCGTTATGTGGTTAATATTCCTAAAGAAATCCTAGAAAAATCAGGTTTTAAAGAAGGTGATGAATTAAAAGCAGAAGCTAAGAAAGGAGAGATAAAACTAAAAAGATAATTTATTAAGTATAATAAACTTTATATATCCATAAGAAGAGGTTGATTTATGGGAGACGAAAAGGCCAAATTTATGAACGCTTATACGGCAGTTCCAGAACCATTAAGAAATGAAATTATTGTGGTAATTGGGGGAAAAACATATAGTTGGAATACAGCTTATTTTGAAGTTAAAGAAAATACTGAATTATCAAAGAAAATCTTAAATACTCTATTATCTATAGGTATAATATGATAAATAATGAATCTGTTTCTAAAAATACTGAATTGAATGAAGATTTAAAAGAATTAGTAATTGCTCGTATAGAAGCACAAATTTCCCCTAATTTGAGATTATCTATTGGCAATTGTGAAAGTTTAGATAAAGAAAAAATGATAGAACATGTAAAGGCTGGAAGTGAAGTTGGGAAACAAATAGCAGAAGCCCATATCAATTTTATTAAAGCCCAAGCAAGCGGGCAACTGGTAACTGCCCTTAATTCTGTTTAGATGAAAAAAGGAATATTAATTACGCTTCCAAGATCAGATGATGTAACAGAATATCTATCTATTTTTTCAAAACCAATACTTGAACTTTCAATTAAGAAATCTGTTAGAATTAAATCTCTTAAAGGAGAAGAAGTTAATAAGGTTAATTTTGAGACTATTTTAAAAAAACTTGATTATTCTATGCTTGTTTTTAATGGTCATGGTTCTCCTAATTTTATTTGTGGGCATAAAAATGAAAAGCTAATTGAACTAGGAAAAAATGAGAATTTATTAACTGGAAGAATAACTTATGCAAGATCTTGTTGGGCTGTTGTTGGTTTAGGAAGAACCTTGGTAGATAAAAAAGGATGCTTTATAGGATATAAAATTCCTTTTATGTTTTTAATGGATAGTACTTGGGCTACAAATCCAATAAAAGATAATATAGCAAAAATATTTTTTGATACATCTAACAAAGTTCCATTAGCTCTTATTAAAGGGCATACTACTTTTGAAGCACATGAAAATTCTAGGAAAAGTATGTTAAAAGCAATTAAAAAAGCTTTAAGAAATAAAGATAAGGATTCAGAGGCTATTGCCGGGATACTTTGGAATAATTACTTTGGTCAAGAAATAATTGGAGATTATGAAGCAAAATTATAATCTCCTTTTCCCTTCCCAATAATTATTTATATCTCGATAAATTTCATCTATTATGAAACCAAAACTTATCCCAACACTTGCCATTATTGTATTAATCACACTAATCATCCTTGCGATTTATTTTACCATCCCCTTAACTCTTGCTAAATCATGTTTAAGATAATCATAGAGGGCTTTAGCTTCTTCTATCTTTAGCTTGCTTTCATCTTTTAAGTCATTTTTAATTGCCAGATATCTTTCATAGGTGTTTGTTCCGTTTGAGATTTTCTTTATCAATTTTAAAAACTCTTTTTTTGAATAACTTTTGTTTTGTATTAATTTTTTGATTATTTCAAGAGTTCTTATTCTTAAAACAAGAGTGTAGGCAATTCTGTCTTCAAGATGCTTATTCTTTTTGAGCAGGGCACCATCAATATACTTCCCTATTATCTCCAATTTTTCCTTTGTGCTGTCCAGATACCATTTTACATTCTTTTTTGTAACTTTTATTTCTAAATCTTTGATATAATCATAATTTAGAAGGGGCTTTGCTTCTTTTAGCATCTGCCCGATAGGAAATAAATTTTGATTTAATTTCTGATTAATTAATTGATAAGAAACAATCAATAAGTTGTAAGCTCCTTCTTCAATCATCTCTTTGTCAATATCGTCTGTAATAATCAATATATCTATATCACTATCCTTTTCTTCCTCTCCTCTTGCATAGCTTCCTGCTAAATAAATTCCTATTACTGACTTTAAAGGGATATGCCTTTTCAGGATTTCAATCACATCAGTTAAGATTATATCTGCTGTCTTTTTAACCAGCTCTACTCTTACTTGTTTGTTCAGCCATGCCCTTGGAAGTATAACTGCTGAAGAGTTTCCTGCCTTGATTGCTTTTTTTATCTGGATTTCCATTTTGCCTTTTTTCGGTTTTTTAATTTTCTTCTAAATATTTTTCATCTTCGTCCTTCTGCTTCAAAAACTTCTCATCTATTTCTTTTTTCCAATAATCTTTTGTAGTGTCTTTTCTGCCTTTTTCATGTTCAATTTTCTCTTCATGTTCATCTATTTGTTTTTCCATTGAATTTATTCTCTTTTTTCTCAGTTTTTTCATATGTTTTCTGTTTTTTCCCATCTTATATGTTCTTACATGTAAGTACATATTTATAAACATTTCTATACCAGAAATAACTCAATAACCCTCCCCCCGCATAACTATTTATATCTTAAGAAATTCAAAACCCTATGAAGAAGAAACCCAAACCTCAAAAAATCCTTATTCCTGCTGTTGCTGTTGTGTTTATTATATTAATTATTACATTAATCATGCTTCTTGCTTCGAAAGGTATTTAAACTCATTATCTTTAAAAAGATAATGGTAATAGTAAATGAAATAACAATGAATATCTTGAGAAATGCTAAGAATGGGGAAACTATCTATAGCTTGGCTTCTAAGACAGGATTTGCTTATTCTGCAGTTTATAGATGGGTTTCTGAATTAGAAAAATACGGGGTGATTAGCTTAATAAGAAAAGGAAATAAGAATGTAATCAAGGTTAACAAAAACTTAATCTATAAAAAATTTAAAGAGTTGGATGACGCTGTTTCTGTTATTGAGAAGGATAATACTTTTTGGAGGTTAGTTAAAAATTTAAAATTAAAAATGAGATTTGTAAAAGGAACAGCCGCAACTATCTGGACCAAAGGTAGTTTTATTACAGGGGATTTTTATGACAGAATCTATTTCTTAGAAGTTGAAAAGAAAGATGAAGATAAATTAAAGAATGCTTTGAGAAAAGAAGGGATTGCTTATACTGAAGGAGAATTGAGGAATAAAAGGCCTTTAGTTTGGATTATAGAAAGAGAAGATTTTGAGACAGAGAAAAAAGATGGTTTGCCTGTTATGCCTTTAAGAGAATTAGTTAAATGGGGAAAAGAATTGCATTTAGACAATATTTTAGAGCAATTGGATTTATTATATCACTTAGGATTAAATGCAAGATATGCAGAGGTTTCAACAAATGTCTAAAATAGATTCACGGGCTGGTTTGCTTGAAAGAGAACAGGAAGTTATGAAGATTCTTAACTTATTCCTGGATAAAAAGTTAGATTTTGTTGTGGTCGGAGGTTATGCAATCTCAACATATAAGAAAAGATTCTCAATAGACTTGGATGTTGTAGTTAAAGGAGAGGATTTTAAACAGTTTGAGAAATTATTGGAAAAAGAAGGATATGCTTTACATTATGAAAAAGAAATAGCTTTGCTGTATGGAGAGAATTTTAAACGGTTTATGAAAAAAGTAAAGAACCTGCCAGTTGATATAGACCTATTGATTAATGGGTTGGTTTCAAGGAAAACCAGTGCAACTTGGGGATTTGATTATATTAAAAGATATTCAGTGAAAAGAAAATTGAATAATTCAGAATTTTTAACTCCGGAGAAAGAGCTGCTTATTGCCATGAAATTTCACAGCGGAAGATTATCTGATATAAGAGATATTGTTGCATTGATGCCTTGCGATAAGGAAAAGCTTAAACAACATTTGCAGAAAGGGGATATAAAGAAACTTAAAGAGTCAATGAAAAAACAATCGTCTTTCCTGAATAAGCCACAGTTTGATGACAGCTTTAAAGGAATATTCGGGCCTTTCTCATACAATGAGAAATATCTTGAATCTGCTAAGGAATTAATTAAAGATATCCTGAAAGAAAGATAAAGATTCCCCCAGCAAACTATTTATATCTCAATAAATTCAAAACCCTATGAAACCCCAACTCCACCTCAACATTCATCAACCCCCATCACAATAATTCTTATAAACATCCTGCATATCAGGGTTTCATGGTTACAATGGATGTAATCTCTGAGGATTTAGAGGAAATGAAAAAGCAATTTCCTAGTTTTAAAATTGTTAATGAATCAGGCACTGGACTTGGGCATCAGGCAAATGTTTTTCTTTATGAGAAAAAATATGATGGTTTTGAGGCAAAATTTTATGCTGTGGTGTTACCTGCATGTTTTTTAGGTTCTGATGTTTACAAAAATAATGAATTTCAATATTCTATCTTTACCCATACAGGAGAATGGAAGGAAAATCTTAATATGTTAGAAAAGATTTTGAAGAAGATATCTAAAAAAGGTATTGATGCAGTCAAACCTCAACTTGATGGTTCTAAATTAGAAATATATCATGAAAAAATTGAATCAGTCTTATTATAATATTCTTTTATCCCCAACCAGTTAACTATTTATATCTCAATAAATTCAACCTATTATGAAACCAAAACTAATCTCCATACTTGCTATCATCCTCCTAATCTCACTAATCATTCTGGCAATATATATTATTAGCCTTAAAGAATACAATGAATCTTCTGATGAGGGGGTTTACGTCTCAAAAGTAATTGACGGAGACACATTTAGGATGTCTGATGATGTGAATAATTTTAAAGTTTAATCAAAACATTTAAATAATGCTATCACTATAATGATAATATGGAAATTGACTCAATAAACCCGCATGTATTAAAAATATTAATCTCTGCAAGAAACGAAGATAGCATAAGCTCTATTTCAAAAAGAATTAATTTATCATATGGGTGGACTCATAAATGGGTTGAAAAATTAATTTCAGAAGGAGTCTTCAGAGAAAGATGGAGAGGGATTAATTTGCAAAAAAACAGCCAAATCTACAAGAACATCTTAAAGTTCATTAAAGAAAATTTAAAAAATATAAACTTTTATTATTCAGTATTGGAATTATTTGGAATTGATTATTGCTTTACTAAAACAGATGCGGTTTATTTTTGGACAGAAGGAAGATATAATATAACAAGATATCGGGATTATTATCCTATTTTTATAAAAATAAAAAAATCAGATTATGATTTATTTTTAGGGTATTGTAAAAAATTAAATTTAAAAATAAACACAAAAAAAGGAATCTTTTATTTTCCAGAAATAGTTGAAGAGATAAAAAGCACAAAAAAGCAAGGCATAAAAGTAGAAACATTGGACAATACAATAAAATTCATGAAAGAAAACATATATAATTTCCAACCAGCATTAGAAATGATACAGGAAATATATAAAAAGAAATTAAATATAAAATACAAAGAGGCAAATTTATATGGATGATTTAATTCAAAAAGAGAACAGTATCTTTCAAATTCTGCAAAAATTTATAGATAAAGGATTAGAATTTATTATTGTCGGAGGTTATGCTGTTTCTTCATTTAAACATAGATTTTCAATAGATGCAGACATTGTTGTGAAGAAAGAAGATTTAGAAAAATTTGAATTTATTTTAAAAAAAGAAAAATTTAAACAGACTATCAGCAAAGAATTGGAAAATATTTATGGTTCTCAGTTTATTAGGTATGAAAAAGATAATGCAAGTATAGATTTGTTAATAAACGCCCTGGCTTGCAGGCAAACAGGAGCTTTGTTTGGTTATGATTTCTTATTAAAAAATTCATTGACAAGAAAAATAATTGGAATAGAGAAGGAAATTAATGTCTTAGTTCCCAAAAAAGAGATTCTTATTATCTCCAAGATTCATTCTGCGAGATTAACTGATTTTAGAGATGTTGCTGCATTAGCAAGAGGTTCAAATATTGGATTAATAAAAAAATTTCTTTTTAGAGGGGATGTTAAAAAAGTAAGGGAAAATTTAAAAGAATTGCATAAAATTGTAAATAATCCAAAATTTGTTGATTCATTTAAAGGAGTTTTTATAGAAAAAAAATTTGATGTTGATTTAGATAAAGTTAGGGAAATTAGTGAATTGAAAATAAATTAGTTTTTTTAGAATTCTTCTTATTTAAAACAATCTCTCCCTTGGACGATTTTGTTCTGGAAGATCTTTTATTTTCATTAATAAGAAAATAGATTGTTATTTTTAACTATTATTATCCTAGAATAACCCCCTCCTCCAGTTAACTATTTATATCTCCAAACATATGAAACAATATGAACCTCAAAACCAAAAAAACCCTCCTACCAATTATTACAATTCTTATTCTAATCACACTAATCATCCTAGCAATATATATTATTAATCTTAGAGAATATAATGAATCTTCTGATGAGGGGATTTATGTTTCAAAAGTAATTGACGGAGACACATTTAAAATGTCAGATGATGCAACAATAAGATTATTATGTGTGGATGCTCCTGAAAAAGGAAAAACAGGATACAAGGAAGCCAAAGATTTTTTAGCAGACATGATTCTGGACAAACAAGTTAGACTTGAAAAAGACATCACAGACAAAGATGCATATGGAAGATTATTAAGATATGTATATGTGAATATTTCAAACACAGAGATATTTGTGAATCAGCAGGTGGTTCAGGAAGATTATGCAAAGATATTCAGGTATGGTAATGATACAGCCAAATGTGATGAGATAGCGGGGTTATTCATTTTTATCTTCACTCTTTTGAGGCAAGATTCGCAATACTCTAACCTTTTTAAAACTTTCCATTATAAAACTTTAATCTTATAGTTACATCATATGATGGTAATCATAACATTTAAATACCTTTTTTATTTAGTTTGTGTATGAAAAGGAAAGGAGAAGAGGTGAAAGAAAAGATTCTTAATTCCTTATGGTTAAAACCTTTTACTATTCAGCAAATAAGTAAAGAGATTGATTCTAATTGGATTACTGTAGAAAAATTTGTAAAAGAATTAGAACAAGAAGGAAAAATTAAGGAAATTATTTCAACAGATAAACTAACATTATATCAAAAAGTAGATGAAGATACTTATTATAATCTTCCGTTAAAAAAAGAGGACAAGGAGCTGTTTAATTTTATTTTTTCAACTTTGTTAAACAAATATAAGGAAAAAGGAAAAATCCCAAATAGAACAGAGTTTGCAAAATCAACAGTACAGGTAATTCATGAAACTAATACTCCTCTTCCTGTTGTTTGGTATCTTTATGGACAAATCCCTTTAATGATAGCAGATCCTCAAAAAGATTATTCTACACAATTCAAACCAGATAATCATAAAAAAATTGAAGAAATATCCGAGAAAATTGTAAATAATCAAAATTACTCTAGCACTAAAGAATTAAAATTAGACCATTATGAAAGATATAATAATGAACTTTATAGTACAAAAGAAAACTTGCTTTCTGCATTAAAAGATAAAGATACAAAAAAGATATTAGATTTATTTAATCAGTTTTATATAGTATGTCCTATAGGGCAAGATGAAGAAATGTTTTTTTTAACAGATAGATTATGTGTTGTTGTCCGAAAGTTAAAATTATTAAAACTTTTGAAAGATAATGTGATAAATATTGCTCTTGCTTTGGATTCTCTATGGAAATATATGGCAATTAATCAGTTAATAGATTCTTTAGCTAAAGACAAAAGATATAAAAAAAATGAATTAATGCAATTTTATTTTAACCCTGTTGTTGAATCAAAAAAATATATGGCAGAAGAAGCGATATCAAATTTGGAGTCAATTTATCTTTCAAATCTAGATGATTTTGATATAAATACTTTAGAATTATCTAAAGAAGCTCAAAAAATTAGGGATATAATGGAAGATTGGACAGGAGAAGATTAAATGGAAGAAGATAGTTTTTTTGATACTAATGTTATTTTTAATTATTGCAAATTTACAAAAAATACAAAATTAGAAATAATAAAAAAGTGTTATGAATATATTAAAAACAAAAAAGGGAAATTTATAATTTGTTATTTTTTAAAACAAGAACTTAAGAATATTATAAAAAAAAATAAAATAATTCATAAGGAAATCATTGAAAAAGTTAAAGATAAGAATTATGAAATTGGGAATTTAACTGAATCATCTTTTCTTAGACCCAAAGATATTGCCTATGCAACAAAAACATATGAGTTAAGAAAGCATATTTCTATGGGGATTCTTGCTAATGCTTTTTTAGAAGAAGAAACTAATTTAGAGATAAAGGCAGAGATGTTTTTCGAAAAAATAGTTGATGAAATAGTTATCCCTCTTGAGCAAATCAATCTTGATTTAGTTAGCAAAATTCATGATATAATCCCAAACCATGCTGATTGCAAAATTCTTGCGAGTGCAATACAACTTCAGGACACAAGAGCACTATTTTTATTTGTGACAGCAGATGGAAAAGATTTAGATCCAAATGGTTATGAATATCTTAAAGAACATTTTGAAATTAACTATCCTAAAGAAAAATATAAGTTTCCAGAATTACACAATTTAATGTTTGTTGATTAGTGGTTATTCCTCTTAACCAAAAAAAACCCCAAAAAAGTTGCAAGATAACTTTTTATATCCAACCCCCCAAACATATTAATGAGCAAGTTAAAATTTGATTCTCAAGGCAGACTAGTAGGCATTGGCGATAGAATATTTAGTGAAAAACACAAGCAAAAACAAGATAATTTAAGTAAATATTCTGAAAAAAGATATACATGTGATATTTGTGATAGACCTATTAATCAAAGAGGTAATTGTTTTATATGCAATATTAGAAAGAAGAAAACAGAAAGATTAACTACAAATAATTTCTTTGAAAATAAAACAGAAAGTAACGAACAGTCAAATATATATTCATCTCAGAAATTTGATAATTCTCAAGACACTGAATATTGGAGTTTATATAAAAATAATCTGAAGTTAGCTCCTTTAAAGTTTTCAAATAATAAAACACAGGAAGATGTTGTTAAGGAAGTTGTTAATCTTATTAAATCAGGAAAAAAGATGATTTTCTTGCACGGTGTTTGTGGAACTGGAAAATCATCAATTGCTTTAAATATTGCCCGTGTTCTTGGAACAGCAAGTATTGTGGTGCCAATTAAAAGTTTGCAAGGACAATATAAAAAAGATTATATGGGTGAGATGTTTTTGTTAAAATCTAATGGCCAAAAATTACGTATTTCAATGATTACTGGCAGAGATAATCACGACTCTTTATTTAAACCTGGAGTCTCCTGCGCTTATGCTTTTTTACCAGACACTATACAAATAATTGAAAAAAACTTCAAGAAGTTAAAAGAATTTTATGAGGAAAATCCTTTCATAAGACATAAAGGCATTAACAATATAAATCAATTAAAAAGAATTTCAATAGCTCCTGTAAATCCTTATTGGAGTCCTATTATTCCTATAAAATATCAACCTAATCTGCCAGATGCTGAAAAGAAAACATATAAAGGATTAAGAGGAACAGATTTTGTTTTTTATCACAGAAAAAAAGGATGCACATATTATGATCAATATCAAGCATATTTTGATTCTGATGTGCTTATTTTTAATTCAGCAAAATACAAAATTGAGGTTGCATTAGACAGAAAACCAGTAACAAATGTAGAGATTATTGATGAGGCAGATGAGTTTTTAGATAGCTTTTCTACTCAAAGTGAATTGAATTTAACACGCCTGAGAAATGCACTATCTCATATCTATCCAGAACACAATGGCACAGTAGAGATTATAGAGAGAATAAATAATTTAATTAAATTAGAAATAAAAAACAAAAAAGCAATAGGTGTAGATGAAGATAAGATTTTCCATATAAATGATACTAACATAAAAAAGATTTTACTTTTACTATTAAGAGATGGAATTATTGAGTCAGAGATTTCTTTGGAAGATTCTGATTCTAGCTATGTTGGTAAAGCACTTGAGATTGCAAAGGATTTTGAAGAATTTTTTAGTGATACTTATTTAACTTATAAAGATTATGAAGATAATTTATATGCTAACCTTGTTACTACAAATTTATCTAAAAGATTACAGGAAGTTTTAGATAAAAACAAGGCTTTTGTGTTTATGTCAGGAACATTGCATTCAAAAACTGTTTTAGAAGAGGTTTTTGGTATATCAGATTACAGTTTAGTTGAAGCTGAAACAATTCCTCCAGGAACAATTGAAATCGATAAAACTGGAAAAGAATTTGAGTGTAGTTATAAATATCTTAGTTTAGATAAAGATAAAAGAGAGCAATATTTAAATGGCCTATCTGTTTGCATTGAAAAATCAAAAAAACCTGCCTTAATTCACATAAATGCCTTTAGTGATTTGCCAAGTGAAGAAGAAATAAAAAAATTTTCACTTAGTAATTTATTGTCTCGTGATAAATTAATTAAACAACAAAAAGAAGATAAGACAGGAAAATTAGTTTTAAAATTCAAGGAAAAGTTATTTGATTCTCTTTATACTACTAAATGTTCAAGAGGTATTGACTTTCCTGGTAATTCATGCTGTTCAGTAGTCTTTACTAAATATCCAAATCCTAATTCACAAGGCGCATTTTGGAAGATTTTAAAGGAAACACACCCAAATCATTTCTGGGACTTTTATAAAGACAAAGCAAGAAGAGAATTTTTGCAACGTATATATAGAGCTTTGCGTTCTCCTGACGACCATGTTTTTGTTTTATCACCAGATTCTAGAGTTTTAGATGCTGTGCGGGATTTGCAGGTGAAGAAATAAACCCCCAAAAAAACCCCTTTATCTAATTGAGAGGTTAATTAGTCAAATTTCTCTTCTAAATTATTCAATTGAGTTTGATAATCTTTATGTAATGAATCGGATCTTGCACTATATGTGGAATCGATCTTGTGCCTTTCTTCTAAAAATTCCTGACTTGGTCTTGGAGTATATATAAACCCTCCAATTCCCAGATACTGTCTAATAAACGTCAGATTTAAATAATATAATATCATCTTATTATTAGAAAGGAGGTGATATTATGAGAATACGTTGTCCTTCTTGCAAGAGTTCAAGACTATTAAAACAAGGA
>Ga0180009_10006470_pt1 | contig 12273 bp, 11 predicted proteins | sample OS_PC_MetaG_FD_123537 | JGI IMG/M metagenome (GOLD analysis project Ga0180009, IMG submission 123537) | Groundwater microbial communities from the Aspo Hard Rock Laboratory (HRL) deep subsurface site, Sweden - OS_PC_MetaG | ecosystem: Environmental > Aquatic > Deep subsurface > Groundwater...
CACAAAGCCCACGGCTCCATTTTCTAAAACAATCCGCAGCTGCTGTTTGTTTTTTTCATAATCTTGATCCTCTAAACTCACTATCCAGGGATGGTCAAGCTCAGCAGTTAAAGTAGCTGTGGCCAGCGCATCTCCTGGATACTGGACGGCTAATAAATGGCAATTACCCCTAAGTTCCTGAATTGCTTGAAACTGAGTCTCTTGAAAAACTACTTTTTCTTTAGGTTCATCTGGTAAAGAATAAATATTTAATTTTAGTAAAAGATCAATGCCCACATGTTGACAATACTCAAATAATTCTGCCGTCAGCTTCTTTTTATTTAGAGCTGCTTCTTCTGCGGGATGATACCAAAGCTCTAGTTTAGCTACTGCGTAATTATTAGCCACTTCATCTACGCCCCAATTAGAAGCCAGTCGCGGAGTAGAGATTGGAGAAATTTTTCTGTTGATTTGATCAAGGCGCAAAATTAAGCCTTTTTCAAGATCATCTAATAACAAAGGCAGGCTCAACATTGGCTCAGCCACTACCGCTGAAGGATAAGATGCTAGGTGAGTAATAATATCTTGGAGAATTAGATTAAATTGATCCAAGCCACCTTGAATATCAATATCTAAACCCAATGATGTCGCCAATTGATGGCCTTGATCTAGTTCTAAGATCGAGAATGTACCTTGGTCAGATTTAATGGCAGGTAGATGCATGGCTATTAGTATAATCTAGCGACGATCATTTCCGCCACCATATCCAGATCGGCGATCACCCCCGCCACCGCGAGACCGGTCGCCACCGCGACCACTGTCATTGCGACGGAAATTGCCTCCACCGCCATAGTTATTTTTGCGTTGACCTCTAAATTCTGGTCTATCACTGTGATTAGATTTGGCTTGTTCTCGTTGTGCTTGGGTCAGCATTGAAAGAGAAACCTTACCCCCATCTTTGATTTCCACTACGCGCACATGAACTTCATCGCCCAGTTTAACGATTTCATTAGGGTCACCCACATACTCAGCTGACATTTCAGAAACATGGACTAAGCCGTCATGACCTGGGAGATACTCGACAAAAGCGCCGTAGTTTTCAATACGCACTACTTTGCCATCAAACTCATCACCGATTTCTTCCACATACATGATGTTTTTAATCATCTCTTTAGCCTTATCAATGGCTTCTTGATTAGATGAAGAAATATTAACTATTCCCACACCTTTTGTTTCATCTTCGTCAACGTCTACTTCAGCTTGAGTAACGGCAATGATGTTTTTTATCACTTTTCCGCCTGGGCCAATTAACTCTCCAATCCTATCTGTGGGAATGGTGAGTTGTTCTATCTTGGGCGCAAGAGGTGAGAGTGTAGTACGAGGTTCACTAATCACTTTGAGCATTTCCTCCATAATATGCAGTCGTCCTATGCGAGCTTTTTCTAAAGCCTGAGTAAGGATTTCCATCGACAGACCATTGAGTTTAATATCCATTTGAATGGCAGTAATTCCATCTCTGGTACCAGCCACTTTAAAGTCCATATCGCCTACATGATCCTCTAGACCTTGAATATCAGATAACACTGCGTAATTCCCAGCTTCATCACTCATTAAACCCATGGCAATACCCGCCACTGGCTTTTTAATAGGCACACCCGCGGCCATTAATGACAAAGTTGAGCCACACACGCTCGCCTGAGAAGTTGAGCCGTTAGAGCTCAAAATTTCTGAGACCACATGAATAGTGTAGGGAAACTCTTCTTGTGATGGTAAGACTGGAGTTAAAGCTCGTTCTGCTAGGGCTCCATGACCAACCTCCCGACGCTTCGGCCAACCAATTCGGCCAGTTCCACCCCAAGAATAGGGGGGCATATTATAAAAATGCATGTAATGACGCACTTCTTCACCACCCATATCTTCAATGTGCTGACCTAAGGAAGGAGAGCCCAAAGTTGTGATGGTAACTGCTTGAGTAGCACCGCGTTTAAACATAGCGCTTCCATGAGTCCGAGGGAAAACATCTACCTCAGTCCAAATTTGACGAATTTCATCTAACTGACGCCCATCGGGACGAGTTTTATCTTCTAAGATCATGCGACGGGCTTCTTTTTTCATTAAAGTATCAACTACCTTAGAAAGTTCTTTTTCATCAATCTTTAAGATTGCTTCGGCGTCATCCTCATTTCCAAATTCAGCAACTAACTTTTCCACAAACTCACTTTTACCAGTTTCGACTAAAGTACCTTGTTTTTTAACCATCTCAGCAATCATCTTTTTATGCTTAGCATTAATTTCTTGAGCTAATTTTTCTCTAGCTTTTTCTACCTCTACGTCTGGCTTTACCGCCAACTCTATTTTTTCTTTACCAATAGTTTTTGCTATTTGTGAAATTTGCGTTGTCACTTTACCCAACTCACTTTGAGCAGTTTGCAAGGCCTCAAGCATAACTGCTTCCAAGATCTCGTTTGCGCCTGCCTCAACCATGACAATTCTGTCACCAGAACCAGATACAATTAAATCTAGATCGCTATTTTCACGCTCATCATAGGTAGGATTAAAAATAAACTTTTGTGTTTCTTTAGAGTAACTTATTCTCAGTCCAGCTATTGGACCATCAAATGGAATCTGTGAAATTTCTAAACCCACTCCAGTTCCTAAAAGAGCCAACATGTCAGGATCGTTTTCCCCATCATAAGAGAAAACTGTGCTAATAATTTGAAGTTCATTAGTAATGCCCTCAGTAAATAAAGGGCGAATAGTCCGATCAATCACTCGAGCTTTGAGGACAGCTTCGTCAGTCGGGCGGCCATCACGCTTAACCCACCTAGAGCCTTTGATAATCCCGCCAGCATAAAGTTTTTCTGCAAACTCAACTGAAAGGGGAAAATATCCCCAGTTAACTTTGTCACCTAAGCCAATAGTGGTTAGAACCACTGTTTCGCCACATTGGGTAATAACTGCCGCAGCTACCTGCTCAGAGAACTTCCCGACTTGGACTTTAATATTTTTATCACCTACTTTGAGCTCATGCTCGTAGATGTTTTCATAATTTGGATAAGAATTCATTCTTTTCCTTTCACAATCTACCATTAAATAAATGGTTTTTTTCTATTTAGGAAAAGATGAAAAACTTTAATAATTAGTAGGCAAGCAAGGAACTTCAATAGTCAAGTGATATTTGCCTGAGTGTGACACTCACCACTTGACTCTCGAAAATCTCAGGACTTGCTTTTAACGATCTTTTCCTTGTTAACGAAATGTATTATATCATCAATCTTCGTTTTCTGGTTTTTCAACAAATGACTCTTGTCCTAATTCCTCCAGAAAAGCAACTAAAACGGGAAACCCCTCTAGTAGACTGAGTTCTTTTAAAAAAAATAATAAGTTAATAATATTAGCATCTAAAACCTGATCATCTATTTCAGCGCCGGCCATTTCTGCAAGAGCTATTAACTGTACAAAGGGCCTGACTTCATCCTCGGTTAAAGCTTCCGTCGTCAGGTCAATAGCTGCCAATTTTCCTTTCATTTTCCTAGGAAAGTTACCCAACTAGAAGACCAGACATCAGCGATGTTCTGATGTGCTTGGACCATCATTGCAAAAAGACCCCTTTTCATTTGTGCACTTTGACCAACATCAATGATTTCATCTAGCTTATATCTCTTTACAAGCTCTAAAGTGGCAATTGTCAAAACTGCTGCAAGAGGAATTTTGATTTGTTCTGACATATAAAAATGCTTATTTACTCAAATCTAGTTTCTTAAGGATTTCTTTATAGCGCTCTTCACTACGAGTTTTCAAGAAGTTTAATAAGCGACGACGCTTAGCAACTTGTTTGAGTAATCCTCGGCGAGAGTGATCATCTTTTTTATGTTGTTTAAGATGATCAGTTAACTCCTGGATAGAGGCAGTCAATAAAGCCACCTGAACCTCAGGTGAACCAGTATCACCTTCAAACAACTGAAAATCTGTAATGATCTGTTGTTTTTGTTTTTTAGTTAAAGACATGGTATTTCCTTTCTTCCCTTGTCTGCTTAGTTATCAGGCGATAACCAAATAGCAAAGTAACCATTTTTTATGTAAGAAAGGTATTATAACAAAATTAAGAGGTTTAAACAGGACTGAGTTAGTTTAATTTTTAGTTTAATTTCGATTCTAATAGTTGGGCTGTCTCATCAATTATTTTTTCCATCATCTGATTCATTTCAACTAAGACCTGACCATCATCCAAAGCTTTTTGTAAGAGAGATTGATATTTTTCTACAGTCACCTTTTGCGGATTATCAGCCAATTTTTTAAGTTCTGTGTGATCCATATATCTGACTAAAACTGGCCACACTAAACCAGCAATAGAATCATGTAAAATCTTATATAAATAATCTTTTTCATCTGATTTGAGTTTGTCAGAAGCTTTAATTTTTTTGACCAATATTTGCAATTTGTCTTCCATGGAACCTTTAGGCCATCATTGGCGATGGGACATTTTTAGTAGGGTTCTTCATTTCCTCGATTACTCGTAATCCCCAAGCGATGATCTGTTCACCTACATTGCCGCTAAAACGCTGAATGCCTGCGTCTATTTTGCTGTTAATATCGTCTGGAAGTAACAACACTAGTGGAACTTCTGCTGCTAGAGCTTTTTTGGCTAAAGCCCAAATTTTATCTTTAATTTTAGATAAAAAATCATTAACTTTAGCTGAGACTTCCACTGGCTTGCGTAAACCTTCCACAGCTAATCTAGCTTTTCCCTCTGGCAAAGCAGCAACTATTTTTTCAAAATACCCCATTGATTCTTCTCCGGGAGTGCCCAAATCACTTTCGTCAAACATCTTTCCAATTTTTTCAAAAAGCTGAGCTTGAAAATCTTCCTTATTAAAGCCTAACTCTGGAGAACGTTCTTTTTCTTGGTCGCTCATATAAAGATAATTCTAATCATCTTCTTCGTGATAAGCAATCAACTTATCACCGATTTGAAAATTGCTATTCTTATTCTTAAAGGTAATTCCGCACTCACTTTTAGCAGTAATTTTTTCTACTTCAGCTTTATTATGTTGGATCGAGGCAATCGCTGGATTAAATAGGATTTCTTCACCTCTTTTGAGGTGCAAAAGATCGTTTTTTTTGATTTCGCCAGTAATCACCTTACAGCCTGCAATTTTTCTGCCCTTCATCTCAAATATCTGGATTATTTCAGCCTCCCCAGTTTGAACTTCATCAATAGTGGGTTCAATCAACTTCAACATTTGTTTTTGTAAATCTTCAATTAACTTATAAATAATGTCATATTCTTTAATTTTAATCCCCTGTTGTTTAGCCAAACGTTTAACTTTGCCTGGGACAGAAGTATTAAAAGCAATAATTCTTGCTCCGGTTGTTTCAGCCATTTCCACATCGCTCTGGGTCACTATACCGACTCCAGAACTAATTATCAAAACACTATCTTCGTCCACAGTTTGCAAGATCGCCTCTAGAGTACCTTGAACATCTGCTTTAAAAATTATCTTCAGTTTTTCTTTTTCTCCTTCTAGAGCCGCAGTGAAATCCCAACTGGCATATGGATCATCAGCGCCAGCCACTTCTTTAGTAGCAGTTTCTTCAAACTTATATTCCTCCTTGGCATTACGAATTACCGCTCCCACATCAGGAGTGGAATCTAAGCCCTGAATTTCAGCCGGATTACCAGGTAGAACATTGTCAAGTCGTTGATTGAATTCATTGGTCAAAACTCTAACTCTACCAGTAACATCCCCGTCAGCAGTGACTAATTCCTGGCGTGTTTTAAGCGTACCTTGTTGAACTATCACCGTTGCGACTGAGCCTTTGTGTTGATCAATTGCGGATTCAATCACTACTGCCTCTAGAGCAGCTTCGCGATCTGCTTTTAAATCAAGTAATTCTGCCATTGCAGTAATAGTCTCCAAAAGCTTGTCTACGCCCTTGCCTGTTTTAGCTGATAATTCAATAGCTTCTATTTCACCGCCCATGTCAGTCACTAAAATTTCATGCTCGGCTAGCTCGCCTTTAATTACATCAGGTTGAACATCTTTAAGATCAGTTTTATTTAATGCGACTATGACTGATACGTTACTTTCCTTTATGTGACGGATAGATTCAATTGTTTGAGGTTTGACACCATCATTAACGGCCACTACTAGAACTACGATGTCAGTCACTCTAGCTCCACGTTGGCGCATTTTAGCAAAAGCCGCATGCCCAGGAGTATCAATAAAAGTAATTTTTTTACCTTGATAATCAACTTGATAAGCACCGATGTGCTGGGTAATTCCGCCTGCTTCTTGAGCCTGAAGATTAGATTTTCTAATGTAATCTAGCAGTGTAGTCTTGCCATGATCAACATGACCCATGATGGTAACTACTGGTGGTCGTGTTTGATTGGCCATAAATTACTCTGTTTTTGTCTCTTGAGGAGTTTTTGTTTCCTTGGGAGTTTTTACCTTGATCGCTTTTACATCAGCTTCTTGCGCGAGAGCTTCTTCAATTGGAGTATCTTTAGTGGGGGCTTCGTCAACAGGAGCGTCGTCAGGGGAGGTTGCGTCAAGGGGAACTTTTTCAACAGAAGTTTTTTCAGCAGGAGCGTCGTCTTTGGAAAACTTAGAAAACTCCGCCTCTTGAGCAGCCAGCTCAAGCTCATACTCATCAACTCTTTTTTGAATTAACTCTTTTTGATCATCAGCCAAATCTTCCATGGCTTGCCATTTATCTTTAAAACGAGACAAGTCACCAATAGTGGTGAGTTTGTACCCAACCAACTGTTCCCTGGCTTCTTTGGTTAAACCCTCATAAGTGTCAATTTCGTACTCTTCATCGCCAGTGACCGCTGACTTGATACTGCCTTGGGCAGACTTAATAGTGATGTGGTATCCTGTGAGCTTGGCGGCTAAGCGGACATTCTGTCCACCTCTACCAATAGCTAATGACAGCTGTTCATCTGGAGCGGTCACTACCACGATCTTGTAGTCTTCATCGATCTCAATCTGCAAGCTCTCCGCGGGAGACAAAGCTCCGCGTAAGAATAACTGCTTGTCTTCTGACCAAGGAATAATATCAATTTTTTCATTATTAAGCTCTTTGATAACCTCTTGGACACGCACCCCCCGCTGGCCCACACAGGAACCAACTGGATCGACTCCATCTTGAGTACTCTTAACAGCTAGTTTTGTTCTCACTCCCGCCTCACGGGCTATGGCCACAATCTCAACTGCGCCAGAGGAAACCTCGGGCACTTCACGTTCAAATAATTTAGAAACTAAATTTTTATCTGCCCGAGAAACAATAATTTGTTGACCACGAACGGTGTCTCTGATCTCTTTGAGATAAACGCTAATACGAGAGTTGAGACGATAGAACTCACCGCGCATCTGCTCTTCTGGCGGCATATAGCCTTGACCCCGGCCCAGATCTACAATGACTGTGCCGCGACTCATTCTCAAAATTTGACCATTCACAATTTCGCCCACTCTATTAGAAAAATCAGCAATAATTTGGTTTTTTTCAGATTCACGAATTTTCTGAAGAACAACTTGTTTGGCAGTTTGCGCAGCAATCCGCCCAAAACCAGCTGGGGTCACCTCTTCAGCCTTACTTTCATCCCAAGCAGTGATTTCTTCAGTTTCTTCATCACGCTTTAAAACTGGAGCCTGAAAAATTTTAGCAGCTCCATTATCTTTATCTAATTCCACAAAATAATACATTTCGTCATCAAGAATACCGGCTTCTTTACGATAAGCTGAAATTAAAGCTTGACGAATGGCATCATAGACAGCTTCTGGTTCAATCTTCCTCTCGGCAGCAATCTGATTAATGGCAGCGGCAAACTCTGTTCTAACTACATCTGAAAGATTTGACATAAATATTTCCTTTTTTATTGTTTTTTTGCTTTATTTATCCGCTTGATTGGCTTTATTCTAACAAAAAAGGACAGACTGGAGTCCGTCCCTATCTTGTAAAATACTCCAACCTCTAGGCGAACGTATAGAATTATATCAGGGGAGGGGGGTGAGAAGCAAGTTAGCTCAACTGCTCAATAATTCTTTTCTCCTCTTTACTCAGCCCCTCCGGTACTTTAACAATCAACCGCACATACAAATCTCCCCTACCACGACCACGTAAATGCGAAACGCCTTCGCCGCGAAGTCTAACTAAAGTATGTGATTGCGTGCCAGATCTGATTTTGAGCTTTAGCTGACCGCTGAGAGTCGGAACCTGAATATTGCCACCCAAAGCGGCAGTAGCAAATGAAATATCTTGATCTATAAACACATCGTAGCCATCACGCTTAAACTTTTCATGAGGTTTGACCTCAATACTAATATCAAAATCATCAAAACGAATACGAGTACCATCATTGGCGCCAGCTGGAACTCTAATCTTGTGTTTTCTACCATCAACTTCGACTTGCTTTTCCACACCATTGGCTGCTTCCATAAAATCAATCCGGAGTGAATAACGCGCACGAGGACGAAAACCACTTCCTTGCCGAGAAAACCCCCCACCAAAAAATGACTCAAAGATCTCAAAAGGATCTCCAAAATCTACATTGCTAAATGGATTTTGCCCGCCTGCTCCACTAGAAGTAGAGTATGACCAAGTGAATGGTCCCTGGCGGGAAGCACCGCTAAAGGGGTTGCTGCCCATACCACTGGCCGGATCAAAAGCAGCATGACCAAACTGGTCATAAGCCTTTTTCTTTTTCTCATCAGATAAAACTTGATAGGCTTCGTTGATTTCTTTAAATTTTTCCTCAGCATCTGAGGCTTTATTTTTATCTGGATGGTGCTTTAACGCCATCTTACGATACGCAGCTTTGATCTCACTGCCAGAGGCATTTTTATCCAACCCTAAAATTTCGTAATAGTCTCGTTTGGTCGCCATAAGGAAAGATTTTAACAGCAAATCAAGTGCTTGTTAAGCAGACAAAAGAAGTGAGTGCTAAAATTGAATTGGCTGGATGACTATTCTTTAACACATTTTCCACCAGCATCTGGATAATCACCATCTAGTAGACAGTTAAATCCTTCTGGACATTGATTCTCCGGAAGATTGGCGGCAATCCCACCACAGGATTTTTCTTCAACTACCTCAGCGCATGATGTGGTTTGCAAAGAATACCACTGCACCTCTGGGTTACTGCAAGCCTGGCAACTGGAGCAATAGGACTCCCCGTCGGAACCACAAATATAGGGCGGATTTTGGATACATTCCATTGTACAGACTTGAGGTCTTGGATTTTTGCAGTCAATTTGGGTTTGCTCTGCTTCTTCCAATGGAGGACAGGGTTGACAATCAACTCGGTCGCATTCTTCGGGGAGGAGTCTAGAGTAGTTCTTTCCTTTTTCATAAACCACCCAACCATCAGTGCCGATTAAAGCACTAAAAACTTTAGTTGGGCATGAACAACAAGTGTTGATCTGGATCGCCAGAACCTCGTCTTCGATTACTGGACTAAAAACTGGAATAGGGACAGGAGGAGAAATAACTGGAGGAGAAATAATCTGCTTTCGTAGTTGGATGTTTTGATAATAAAAATATCCCGCTACGCTGAAAACAGCCAAGATAATAAGCGAAAACCAAAAAAATATAGTTGAGTTATTTTTTGTAGTAAGAGGAACTTCTAAGGGCGGTGCAGATACCGACGACTCTACCGTAGGTGAAATAGGGGCATTTTTAGTTGATACTTGAGGGTCCATTAATAATAGTCTAAGGGAAAAAAACTAAATTTGCAATCAAATGTACAAATGTACAAATTGCTTAACTAGAACTTTTTAGATATTAATAAATACATGACGCTACTAAACATTGTTAGCCCTGAGATAACCAAACCTAAATAAAGCCACCTTGGATAATAATAAAATTTAACTTCATTTTTCCCTGGCTGAATCTCAATCATTCTCATACCCTGATCATTCTTAAGCTCTACTTTCCTCCCATTTACCTTTGCAAGCCAATTTACATCATAGCGATCGGCCATAATTAACTGCGACTGATTATTTAAGTTTTCAAAAGTAAATTTAATATCATTGGGAGTTTCTTTGAAATCTTTCAGATTTATTGCTGTCTCATCTGTAAACCTAAAGCGAGACAAAGCATTGAGTTGATAAAGTTTCCAATAATCTTGTTGTGCAAGAAGTTTTTGATTTTCTATTCCAGTAGGATAAGGAAACCATGTGTCCACCAGATAATATCCCACAGCCCATTTTTTTAATAACTCATCATCAAGTGAAATGGGTGACAGGGCATTGACAGCCACAGCTGAAGAATGATTAAATAATTCGTTCATATCCTGAGGCAAAAGCGTGGTATAGCCGTGAATCATTGGAGTTAGTCCAGGCATATTCCAGTTTGGAGTTAAACCCCTTTTCATTCTTAGCAGATGCCCCCAATTTTGCATCTCTTCTTGATCTATATATGAATCTGAAAATGGCTGACGGATGCTTAACGCATCCCAATACGCTCCGTAATCTGTATAGGCTTGATTAAAATTTCTGGTTAAGATTCTAAATTGGGGATCATTGATTTGAGCAAAAATCAGTTGTCGTTCTGATTGATAAAGAGAGGATGGAGCAAAAAATAATTGCCCCTGAGTAAAATATGTCATCTCTAAAATCAGGGCTCCAATCAACAGCGGCCAAAATTTCTTCAGTCCCCACCAACCTAATCCTAAAAACAAAAAATGAAACCATAGATGAGTGGAAAAAGATCTCAGCAAAACTTGCAGTTTTTGAAAATTAAAAAAACCAGTTGGAGATAAATAAGGATTAGCTAGCTGATGTACCCAATCGAACTTAAAAAAAATCAGACTAATAAACAAAAACGCGCATCCTCCACCGGCTATGATTCCGATATTCAATAAACTGTTAATTTTTTTCTCTATATTCGAATTATTTTTTATCCTGGTGATAAGATCCCCAATCCAAAGAGCAAATACTAACGAAGTCACGAATAAAATAATGCTCGGTCCTCTCATGGCAGAACCTAGAGGTAATAGTTTTTGCAAAAAGACAAATCCAGGCAAGTGGCCACCTAAAGATAATAGCAAGCTGACAATAATTACCCCGAAATAAAATTTATCTCGAGGTTTAAGTTTTTTGACCATTAAAATTAGAAATGGCAATAATAACCCCAACCAACTCACATAGACTCCAAGATTAGGAAAGCCATTCCAATTTATTCCAAAGCGATACCCGGCAGTAGGTTTTTCAAAAAAATAGGGAAAAACTAACTTGATAATTTCAATAGGATGGAGCGAGCCCGAAACTAACTGCTGGGAGCTTTGAATCATCCGAGTTGAATTGGTGAGGTTTTCTAAAAAAGGCAACCAAATAAAACTAGTCATACCAAGAGTAATTAGTCCAGTGATCAACCAAGCCAGTAACCACTCCCGCCAACTTTCAAAAAGTTTTTTGTGTTGCCTGAAATCTGCTGAAATAAAACTTATTAAAGAAAAAATTACACCCAAGCCAATCGTAAAAATAATGTGCTGAGGATATCCTCCTAAAAACTGGATCGTCACGATTAGAGAAAAAATCAACCAAGCCTTGAGTTTATTATTCAAGTTTATCCCAGCCAAAACTACCCATGGCACCCATGCTAAGGATTGCATAATTGATAAATTATTTATCGCTCCAGCAAATTGTGGAGACAGTGTCCAAATAATACTGGCCGCCAATGCCCCTAGGTGTTTAATGCCAAGTTTTTTGGCCAACACATAAGTACCTATGAAAGTAATACAAAAGTGAATGATTAAATCAATGTTTAAGGCCCATCCTGGAGAAAACAGCAAAAACAAAAAAGTGCTGGGATAAAACAGCGATTGATTAACATCACTAAGCCAAGGTACTCCGGCTAAAATTGTGGGGTTCCAAAAAGGAAAAATACCTTGTTTAACCCAAAAAGCAGTAAACAGTTTTCCTGGAACCATGAGGCTAAAATTATCTCCATAAATTGGAGATTTATTAAAGAAAAATGGAAAAAATCTTATTGTTAAAAGAAGTAAGAAAGTCAAAAAAACCTGAACCCAATGTTGTGCAAACCATTTTTTGAGCTTCATTACCTTGGTATTAGCAAACATATTATTTTGTCAATGATTATGATTTAAATAACGAAGGCGGTAAAAATCTAATTCCCAACACCACCCGGAAAGCATCAAGGCCGTCGCGCCAAGTAATCTTCTTTCCTTGCGAAAAATCCCGACCTACATAGCTGATGGGAACTTCAAAAATTTTGCAACCTCGGCGCAACAGCTTACAAGTAATTTCTGGCTCCATATCAAAAGCA